>ULRE01058264.1_pt1 | contig 19131 bp, 27 predicted proteins | sample 1955141 | NCBI WGS metagenome assembly ULRE01 (sample SAMEA4835674, study PRJEB28245) | human gut metagenome | biome: gut microbiome; material: fecal sample | place: Denmark | collected 2008
TGTCTTTTATTATCCTGTATATCTCTTATATTATCTATTTATATCTTTATATCTCTTATATTGTCTTTATATAAGACCTTATGTTAACCTTATGTGTCACCTCCTGTTAATGTTTATTAAGTATTTGATAAGTAGTTATTGATGATTTAGACGATGGTTATTAACCATTTGTCATCTATCCACATGTCTTTATAGGACTTGGTGTTGACCTAATGTTAACCTAAGGTGACATAAGGTGGTAACGGTGGAGCCCCGAGGGACAAGACGCTATTACCTGTCACTCTGTCCAATCTCGGGTCTCCTCCTCTGGTAATGTGGGTTTTATTACCCCTTTTTCTGTAAACTATCAGGATACCTCAGGAATCGGAGGGTTCCAAAGGGTCACTTGTTTGGTTGCCCAGTTGTATTCACCGTGCCTCAAAATCCGTGCCACACGAGCCTGAATTATGGCATCGTTTTCTGACAATTTATACTTTTCGTAACCATTGACAACACGTTCCCACAGCGTTTCCCCATACTTGGAATCTCCGAGGAACATCTCAGCCTTCTTTGGGCCGATTCCCGGGCATCCCGGATACCCGTCAGTCTGGTCGCCAATGAGAGTCTGGTACATAAAGTTGTACTCGGCACGAGCCGGGTCAGGTGTGTGGAGATAGCCATCAGTGGTGTTGAGGAACCAACCGGGTACAGTCATCATGTCTTTGTCACCACTCACCATGACCCGTCTGTCGTCCGTAGGCTCGGTAGCCAGAAGGCCCAACAGGTCATCACCTTCGAGGGTGTCTTCCTGAAAGACCCTATAGGTCGACTTGATGTGCTCAATGACATCATAGTAGCACAGAGGCTTACGGGATTCCTTGCGGTTGGCTTTGTAGTCAGGGAAGATGTTATTACGGAACCTCGTACCTGTGCCACTGAAACACACCCAAACGTCATCAAAGGATTCCCCAAGGGTCTCCTCAGCGAATGCATTCTTGATGAAGGTGAGTTGGGTATCAAAGGCATGAAGGGCTTTGTCCTTGTAGCTGTACAGCGTGACCAGACCATCACCCCAATCAACTTCCTCTTCCACAGCCGAGCACGCCTTGAAGACATACAGGTCACCATCGAGGATAGCAATGTTATGCATAGACATGCCCCACAGTGTGGCAGTTGAACGGAAGGTCAGCATATCCGCCCTCAAGTTTCACGAGGTAGCTCTCAATACCCTGAGTCTCCAGAGTACGGAGAGCTTGAAGTCCTTTGGGAGTGATACGATAACGACCTAATTCAATCACGAAGTATCCTTCCTTTTCGAGGTGTTCCATAATGGATTCATGGTCGAATATGGCACAGGAGTCAAGGATGGAGTTGAAACGAATGAGGCTGAGAATCTGATGCATGGTCATAACGATGCCCCCTTAGGGTTTTGCAATGTTGAAGAAATGGGAATCAGTGAGGTGGTAGATGCCATTGACTGTCAAACGCCAGAGATTACCAAACGTACCATCATTGGTCTTGTTGGAAATATGACCTGAGGTGGCTGCACGTGCCACATGGTGAGCATTGTGTCGACAGAAGTCAGATTGGAGTTTCTTGGGTTCCATAAGGATGCTCAACAAGAACATGTTGTAGGACTTGACAGTGAGATTTTCGTAGACCTTAATTCCCATGTTTCTTACTCCTTGTGGCCTTGAGCCAGTTTTGTTTAATCCTGTCCCTACGCTGGGCAACCTCACACCTAGTAGACATGGAGTTGGTTAAGACCATACCCTGTCTCATTTCCTTGAGTCTCCTCTCCCTGATGTATGCCCTCAACCATCTACAAAGATACATGTCTATCCCCACTTTGTGAAGGTTTTAAAGGTTTCAGGAAAATATGTCGAGATGATGTTACCAAGTTTCTCGGCAAACTCCTGAGCAGCAAGTTGAGCATGGCTGTTCGAACGCTGGAGATACACCCTCATGAAGGCCATAAGGCTACCCGTCCAGACCCACTCGGTCATGGTGTTCAACGGCAGGACAATGCGGGCCTCCTCAGGGGCAACCCCAAGTTCAATGAGTTCAAGGTACGTCTTGAAGGCTACGGCGGTGTTAAGGGTCACAGGGTCTCGGACAAATAGGCTGTCCATGGCTTCCCCTGCACCCTGTTTGATGGAACCTGCTGGTCTCTTGTGGAACACCTTGGGCATCCAGAATTCGAAGCCACTGTCCACGTACCGTCTGGACACTTCGTTCCAGCTCAGTCCAACCTGATGCTTGACAAGCTGTCGTGCCAGAAAGATGGGCGCCTTGACCCGCACGCTCAACATGCAGTGAGCAAAGGGAGACCAGTGTTTGATGGATGTCCCGTAGTTCTCCAAGGTGCGCTCATCAGCTGCAAGGCCAGACTCAAGGTAAGCCATGAGGCCCCTGTCACGTTCATCAAATCCGTCTTCCGGCTTCCACTTGTTGAAGGACACACGGGCAACATTGAGGACACGCTGGTCAGACCCCATACTGTCAATGTACGAGACAGTAATGGGTGCATATTTGATACTATTCATTGAGGTATTCCTCCCACATGTCTTTGGTGATGTCCGAGCAATGGGTATCAGCGAACGGACAAAATTCTACATCATTATCAAATCCAACCAATACACACTGTGTAGTGGACGAGGTGCAGTAACACGTCAGAACTTCCGCAGCAATGTCGATGGGGAGTTTAGCCATCTTTTTGATGATAACCTCATCACAAGTTTCAATTGTCTTAAGCATTGGCCTTCATCTCCTTAAGGGCTTTCTTCCACATGTTGGCGGTTACTTCAAGGCAGTCGAAATCCTCATCAAACGGACACTGGCAGTCGTTGGGCCCTTTGTTGGTGTAGACCATGATGCCACAGCCATGTCCGGAACGGCAGGCTTCCTTAAGGGTCTTGGCAATATCATTCAGGTAGGCGGTGTTGTCTTTGGACATTAGAGGTCTCCTTACGTGTTGGTTGTCAAATTTTGTTCGTTTTAAGGGCCGATTTTTTGAAAGATGACCTATGGGCCATGTCTTGTCTTTAAACGCCTCAGGGGGCCCTTTACGGCCCAAAAAAGGGCATATGTGACTAATAGTTTTCATGTCTATTGATGGGTATCCGGTATCTGCGGCAGGCATCACGGTATCCGTTGATATGACCCCAGCAGAACATGAAACACATCAGGATAAAGCTGATGAATAGAATAACACTTACTATAGACATGGTGTCACCTCCTTATGAATAGTTGTCATTGTACTTATTGCGGAGGTATTCCCTGTACTTTTGTTCAGCGAACTTGTAACCACCACTATAACCGAACCAGTACCCGATAAACCAAACCACAAAAAGCAGGCTCCAGTCATACATGATGTTACCCTCCGGTTATCCTATGATTCTCTTATTGAACTCAAGGGCCTCAATGCAGCCATCCTCTCCCTTAAGGAGCGTGGCGGTTGCTGCAACTAAACCACAGAACACAAACATAACAAAGACTAGTACGGAACCTACAAGACGAATTAAGGTCTCCTTAATGTATCTCATATCAAGTATTCTCCTTTACAAAGGACTCCCACTCATACATTGAGATGTCCCTGCGTGGTTTATCAGTGAATATAGAAAAAGACATGGATGTATTATCTTCAACAAATTCATAAGGTAACACCCATATCCTACCCTCGTAAGCCATGGCTAGTACATCAAAATCTCCTTTCTTGTATAACATACGACCACAACCACCTAGTCGTATCTGGATAAAAGGGAATCCATTAGCTGAACTTTTTGTAGCCTTCTTTACCTGAACCTTCAACACTCCCTTTCCAGTTACAAGAATCATATCAACTTTTGATTGTGTAGCTAGTGGCATGAATACCTCAAAGCCAGCCTCAGCTGCTTTGTACGCTACGTATAGCTCAGCTGAAAATCCACTTATGTGTTGTTGATTATTAAGCATCAATGGGTACTCTTCCAGTTCTCACCAATCTTTCCATCGGTATCCAACTGGCATTTGAAGTTGAAGAACTCCTGAGCTTCCCTCATGGAGTCCTGAGCAATCTTGAGAATATCCTCTGCAACCTTACGGCTATGAGCCGCTACCTGAATCTCATCCAATCTCTGTATTCTCCTATTCCTAGGAGTGTCGGACTATATCATAACGGTATGTGGTCTACCGTTCCCCGCGCTTCGAGCAGATGAGGAATCTCACCTTCACCGCCCTACTCCTTTCGGATAGTCTCTACACCTTCAAATAAGCAATTGCTTATGAGCTTGGCTCGGTATTGCCCGTTCTGGGTTTCACCGAATTCACGGGGTTTAACGTGCACAATGAGGTTTATGCACCCACGCCATAAAAGCGAAGTCACCGTCCCAGCCATGTTTGTAGCCAGCACGGATAAGGTTCTGTTCGACAAGACACACCCACTTCTTACAAATGAGTGCACCTGCGGACTGCAACAGGGTATTGAGGGCGGCATGAGGACTGCGGATATGCAGAGGCCGTCCGTCCAGACCAACAAGACAACGAGTGATGTCCAGTTTGTTGTTGTCACGGTGATAGCGTTTCTTCCAGACCACCTTCTGGGTATCACCTTCCCAATAGGCTTCCTCAATGAGCGTTGTTTCAATGGCCTTCTTGAGCTTGGCGAGTGCTGGGGTCTTCTTGAGGAAGTGGGTCTTCAGACGCTTACCATCAGCAGCATTTCCATTTATGATGGAGCCTATTTTTTCATCTCCGGCTCCGTACCCTTTGTGTTCAGGGAGGTTCGTTACTTCTCCCCCGGGACGAACCCAGCTACATGTCACCATGTAGAGCAGACTATATCTTCTTCCATGTCTCAGGAAGTCATGCGCTTCGGGACACTTGCCCCTACTCCATCTCTGGATAGTCGTTACACCTTCAAATAAGCAATTGCTTATGAGCTTGGCACGGTATTGTCTCAAAATGTGAGAGTTCCACCGTTTTCACATGATTCTACTGTATACGTTACCGTATAAGCACCCATAAAAGTTTAGGTAGGCATAAATGAATCGCTTTGCGTCGTTACGCATTGGGAGACCAGCAGCTAACTGGTTTGCTGTGTGAATATCACCGTTCAGAATCTCGTGGGCATAGGCTCCATTGTCGTATGGATACATGAAATGAGCCAGACAACGGAGCTCAAGCCCGCTGGCATCCACACCAACCTGTAGCCAACCTTCAGGTGCCCTAAAGAGCTCACGGCATTCTGGGCCGTATGGACTACCACAGGACGGAACCTGAGCAACATTGGGGAAACTATGGGTAGCACGCCCGGTCACTGCACCATTCGGATTTACTGAACCGTGCATCCGCCCGTCAGACCCCACCATCTTCAACCATGCCATGTCACCCTCAGCCAGTTGTCCGATACGTTTGGTCAGCATAAGGTACTCTGCCACGAGCTTACCCTCGGGGAACTCAAGGTTCTCAAGAGTCGTTTCATCAACCTTAGGTTGCCCTGTGGGGGTCATTTCGGTCGGCTTCCAGCCCAGCAGTTGTAGACAACGGGCAATATGGGTACGACTGGACGGATTGAAGGTAACCAGTTCAATCTTTGTCATCGGACAACCAGCCACATAGCCCATACGCTTGTTGTCCTTCTTTGGTGTGAACTCTCCTTTGCTGGAATACCAGCTACCAAAGGTCTTTACGAGTTTCTCTTCCAGTTCCTGTCTCTTCTCAGCCAACACCGCATACAGCTTGACTGCCTTCTCGCTGTCAAAGGGGAAACCGTTGCGCTCCTGTTTTGCCATGAGCCAAGCTATGTCATGCTCAAGCTGAATGGCTGTCTCCGGATAACCTTTGTTGAGGAGCTTGTCGAACAACAGACGAGTGACCTCTATGTCCTGTTTGCAGTACTCCAGCATCTCAGGACTGTAAGCATCCCAAGCATTCTCTTGTTCACCATAGGTTCCCTTGAGGACACCCAAACGGTAGCCATAGGCTTTCAGACTGTGAGACCCGAAGAGCTTACCGGGGAGGCGACCAGCCCGCATAAGGCGATTGTCGGTATCCCCGATGTTGGCATAGATGAGACGTGCGAGAACCAATGTGTCCAGACAACTGTCACGCCAATCGGAGATGAGGTCTTTATTTGTCAGTTTGGAAAGTGCGGGGATGTCATACTTGATGCCGTTGTGAAACACGAGCTTGTAGCCGTCCAGTACCTTCGAATTGAGGAACTCGACATAGTCGTTGAGGTTCTGAACGAACGGTGTCCATTCCTCAGTGTCTTTGTCGTATGTCCATGCACAATGGAATTTACTGACTGTATCTAGCAGCCCGTCTGTTTCGATGTCTGAGATTATGTATTTGTTCATTTGCCTTGTCTCCAAGTTAGGTTTGGCTTCCCCCGTCTATCTGGAGGAAGCCGTTTGTCTGTCTCTCTGGTATGGTGGGTTTTATTACTCTATCTTGTGGTACATCCGTCTGTTGTGTTCTTTCTGGCGTGCCTCACTAAAGCTGGAAACACGCTTGAGATAACCAATCACACGGGTAGCATGGTCTACATTACTGGAGCCACACTTCACACAGTGGTCGTTTGTCTCCTTTCCAATGAAGCCGCATTCGTTGCAGATAGTAGTAAGGACATTCGTGCAGAAGTAGTTACAACCGACAACAGCAGCCACACGGATGAGGTGCAGTGCCTGACTGTACGAAGGGAGTTCCTCAAGGTTGAGATGCAAAGCGGAACCACCATCGAGGTTAGACAGTACATCCCGATTGTACATCATCAGCTTGTCGATAACGGTGATGTACTCGTCCTCCACGGGGTAGAAGTAGGAGTTGTAGCAATCACGGGGAACCTTAAGTCCATCCTTTTTGTCCCACGTTGCAAACTTGACACCCAAGGACTCCGCAGGGACGAACTCGGTATTGACCAACAGTCCAGTCTTCTCACGGAACGCCTTGTTCTGTGCCTTGATGACCCTAAGGGTATCACTAAGGAACTTCATGTACTCCCCATTGAAGTTGGGTTTGTAACCGAGGAACTCAGCAGCTTCCACACCACCAGCAATGCCGACAGTGATGTACTGACGCTTGATGTCAATGAATCCTGCATCGTACACCGGGAGCATACCAGCTTTGATGTTATCCACTACCAACGTCTGGTAGGCGTGTAGGAAATACTGAATGTATTGGACATGCTTCGTGAGGACAGTATAGAAGTCTTCATTCAAAGGGGCAGCGTATCGCTGGAAGAACCTGTTCAGGTTGAGGGTCATCACCTTCACGGAACCACCACCAACACCACCAGCACCCAAGGAGTAACTAAAGGTGTTGTCGGTCATCTCGTTGCGGAGACGACAACAACTGGACAGGCTGTCCGCATTGTCAGACTGGTAGATGAAGAAGGAATTACCCTCAGACATCTGTTGAGCCAGCATGTTGACAAACGCTGGGTCTTTATGGTTCCCTTCGGAATCATGCAGAACAGCCGCAGTCACCACGGGGAACGTCAGTTCAGCGCGGGTACGTTCCTTATTGAACCAGTTCATGAATTCATCCTGTAACCAGCTGATACTATCCCAGTCCGGTTTCGTCCCATCAGGGAAGTAGAAGTCCTTGAACATGGATTCAAAGTAGAACTTGTCGAATACTGAGATGTTCCAGAATACCGACTGATAACCACGGGCCGCAGCGGGCTGATTCAGACTATGAACAACCTGTTGGAACTTGGCACACATGGAGTCATGATGCCATTTCTGGTAGTTATCATCCCACGACTTGCGGGCAAAGTAGTCAAAGTACATCAGGAACTCGACAGTCGCCACAGCACCAGCAAACTGGGCAGAGATAGCGTATACCATGTTGATGAAGGAACCACAGAACGACTCAATGTTCTTGGGGGCATCCACATCAAGACCGAGTTTTCGGAGACCGTCCAGCAACATGGGATACATGGAGATGGACACGCAATAGGGCATCAGACTGGTTTCGTCGTGGGTGTACATAAGGTGGTCATTAGTGAACAGCTTGTAGACATCAGCCACTTCTTCACCATACATGTCTTCAATGCGCTTGGAGAGGACTGCACGGTTTATCTGAATGTTGAAGTCCTTATGAATCTCAGCGGCAAGCGTAGAGAGATTCTTACGGGACACATTGGCATTACTGTCCAACGTAGACCCAGTAGCTGCGTTGGAGGCTGACTTATAGTAATCCATGAATTGAATCTTCTGAGCAATCTGCTCCGGGGTCAGTTTTACAAACACGGTTCTTTCCTCCTAAATCTTTTTGTTATGTCTATCTTTAGTTCACCTCGATTTACAACATACATCCGCTGGTTGGTGGTGGGAGACGTAAGGGGGCCCGCTTCTCTGTCGTAATGTCCAACCTTGATGTAATCCAAGTGGGGCAGCAGGTCTCCCAAGGTAGATGTGTCGTCCAGCCCGGTATACAGGCAGGTCTTTAGGTTGGAACTCTGGACAGCAATAAGGAGTTCCTTGAGGCACTCAGATTCCCACTCACCGCCAAGGAAGACCACGCACGTAATGTATTTTCCAACTCTGTGGAGAAGCTCCAACAGGCTAGTGAGTGTAAAAGGCTCTCCCCTCGTGTTGTCCCAAAGGTGGGAGCTGTGACACCCCATGCACCTGTTGGGACACCCTGAGAACATGATGACCAATGAGGTCTCATCAGGCACTTCACTGAACGTTATAGGGATGTGCCCATCTGCTCTAAGCATCCTCGTAGTCCCCCCATACCTTAGAGAAGTCAGCCTTCTTGAAGGTATCAGGTTTGAGAATCTTTCCGTCTTCACGACGAATGAACGTACCGTCTTCCTTGTACTTGGACAGGAGCTCCCGGTCGAGCTCATCCCAGAAGGGTTTCAGAGGCATACCGAGGGCCTCAGCAGAAGCCTTAGCGTAACCATAGGCCACTACGATAAGGTCTAGGGATTCTTTTATACATTCAAGAAAAGTACCAGAGTAATGAGCCACAGACAGTTCTCTGTACTCCTCGTTAATGAGGGTCATGTACAGACGCTGCATTCCGTAAACATCACGAAGCTGTCCAGAATCTTCATGGAACTTGTCAATAACAGTGGTATCAATTTGAGACATAGTATCCTCCAATTGTTAGATGGTGTCAGGTTCTGATTTGTACGGATGGAAACGCTGGAACGTAGGCTGGCGGAGCTTGAGATACGTGGACGGCTTGTACTTCACAGTAGCAATGCATCCAATGATGGGTGCAGGGTCTTCGAACAAGAGCCGTCTTTGGTCATGAGGCATCTTACCAGCACCGACAAAGTAGTGAATACCAGCACCATCAACACACTCAAGGCTACCTACCATCCCCTTAGGTTGCTTGGTTTTGATGTCTATAGCTTCAACAACATCAACTACCTTAAGGTCGACCGTAGGCTCCGGCACGATACGCTGGAGACCACGAGAACGCTTGCCTTGCTTGTAGACAGAGTCGGGGCCGTCCATAGAGCGAATCACCCAGCCTTCAAACAGGGAGCCAGTTCGTCCAGCGTTGTTTGCCCACGTCTTTACATTCTTCATTACACCCTCAAGGTCAGCAGGACTCTCACAGGCATACTGGAGCATGAGCTTGACAGAGGTAGACAAGTAGAAGAACTCCTGTCGTACCTCAACGAGAGCATTGAGTCGGCGCTCGAACTCCCAGTTATCCGTGCAGTTCCCGAGTTCATCACACCTAAAGTAGTCGTACAACATGAGCTCAAGCTCAGGACTGCAATCCGTCTGACGAACAAGGCCGGATGTCTCCTCAAAGGTAGCATTGGGCTTCACCAGCTCACCCACAAAAGCACACTGATATAGGTCAGTGTTTCCGAATTGTTCAAGGATATGGTCGATGGACATGACAGGCTTACCCTGTCTGGTGACTGCCTTCCAGCCTTTTGAAGTCCAGAATATCTTCACAGGGACACCATCCATCTTCTCAGAAACATAGACGGGAAAGGTGGTCTTGTCGATGTCGAAGTTGGTAGCAAGCATGATAGTAGCGGACATGAGGGTCTCTCCTCTAGAAGGTATTGAGTTCATCAAAGGCTTCAGCCAAGTCAGACACACGGGAATCATAGAGACGGCCAGTGTCTCTGTCGTAGTGCAGAGAGCCAGTCAGACCACTATCCCCGGAATATCTGTTCTTAAGTATGCGAATGTTTATAGTGTTTGGATTGTCTCCCTGTTGGTTACGCTCAAGGCCAATCACCATGTCAGACAATTGGGCAATCGCATGGGAGCCACGGAGTTGAGACAGGCTGGTGCATCCACCTTCTTCATGGGACTGTCCTTTGTCCACACGTTTCAGATGGCTGACAACGAATAGTGCTATCCCGGTTTCTTCAACCAGTTGCCGCAGATTCGTCATCAGTTTGTCTATCGCCTTACGTTCGTCCGCTTCATCCAATCCAGAAATAGCAATACTGATATGATCAAGGAAAAGATAATGGCAATCGAGAGCCACAGCCATATAACGTAGCTTAGCCAGTAGATTATCTCCATCAAGACTCCCAAAATGGTCGTACAGAAAGTAATTCCCATTACCGATTGTGCGATAATAGAGAGCTTCTTTCTCCGCACGAGTCACGGTATCACCTGTGATACACAGGCGCTTGTTAGCTTCAATAGACATCAGCTCCAGTCCAGTCTTCTTTGTGGACTCCTCAAGAGCAATAATGCCACACTTCTTACCCTTTGTGACACCTATGTAGTACTCAAGCTCCCTGATGAAGGTCGACTTGCCTGTGCCCGAGCCAGCGGTCAGCATAACAAGCTCACCCTGTCGGATACCATAGGTCTTCGTGTTAAGGCACTCCCAAGGGTACGGAAGGCTGTCCTTGAGAACCTCTTCCTCGACACACTTTTCAAACAGGCTGTCACCGGACACAATACCGTCTGGACGATATACCGTTGCTTGCCATATGGCCTCAATGATGGCCTGTGTCTTACCGTTCAGGAGACACTCATTGGCATCCTTGAGGGGCAATGTGGCAATCTTGCAGCGACCGGGGGGCAACAGGGGAGCACACTTCTCAATTGCTTCCCGGCCGGGCTTGTCCATGTCAAACATAAGGATTACCTCATCGAAGTTGCTGAGGTACTCCGTGTTGGCTGCAATGGTCTTATGTGCACCTTGGGCCCCATTGGGTAAACTGACCACTGGCCATTTGTTTCCCTGCACCTGAGAGACCGATAGGGCATCAACCTCACCCTCAGTGATAACGATTTTCTTACCGTTAGACCACAGGTGTGAGCCGAACAAGGTCGTCCCAAGGTGTCCCATTACGGAGAACTCCTTGTCCTTGAATCGAAGTTTCTGTCCGATGATGTTACGGGCTTGGTCATAGTAGCAGGCTACTTGGCATAGCTTACCGTTTACCGTGGCACTATAGTAGCCGAACTTCTCACACGTTTCTTTGTTGATGCCGCGTGCGGAAAGGGCTTGGATAGACATATCAGTTGGTGAGATGCAATCGCGGGCCATTTTTCTTTCCTTTTTTGTTTGAATGTTATCATCATCCCCCTTTGAGTAGACGGTCTTCCCGCAGGCGAAACAATGTTCGTGGTCGGTATACACAGCGTTCGCATCACTGGAGCCACAGTGTGGACAAGAGGTGTGTTTTATAAATACACTTTCAGATTCAGGCATAACGTACTACCCATCCCTTATGCTGTGACCGTTTACCCTGAGCAACTTCGGTCATACTACTACGGCTAAGACCACGTTCACGACAGAACTTACGAAGATTGAATATCTCAACAACTTCGCCACTTTCATGGGTTGCTATATAATGCTTTGCACAAGAGTATTCAGCGTTGTATTGCCTAGTACATATTTCAAGATTATCAAGGGTGTTATTGCTTTTATCTTCATCCTTGTGGTTTACTTCAAGACCTTTAGGTATAGCACCAATGAATGCTTCTACTACAAGCCTATGAATGCATTTTAGCTTGTATCTCCTATTTTTACATAAAGATACGCGTTTATAACCATGCCCCTCATCATAGTGTTTCCTAATCAAACCAGTCTTTACCGACTTCACTCGGCCTAAAGAGGACACCACGTAGAGTCCTTCATAACCAAGTACGTCTTTCCATATCTCCATGATGTCCTCCCTCTGTTCTGGTATAGTGGTTTTATCGCCGCAATCTTAGCAACTGTCCGGGAACAATGACATCCGGGTTCTTAAGACCATTGATGTCGATAAGTTCCTGCACGGTAACACCCGTCTTACGGGAGATGCCATAGAGGGTATCGCCAGTGGCAACGGTGTAGACATGAACGGGGGTGGGGTCAGGTACGAATCCACTGTACCACTCAGCGACATTGAAGCACGGACATGCCTTGTTGACACCGGGTACATCGCAGTGTCCAATGACCTTTGCGTCTGGGTAGTGGTCTTCCTTAAGCCATTCAATGAGCTCCTTAAGGGAAGACATCTGGTGAGCCGTGAAGTTGTTGGTGGGCTTGCCGTTCTTGGTGAGGCCCCCAATGAGGCAGATACCAATCGAACAGTCATTATAGCCGGACACGTGGGAACCAAGGTCATCAATGCCCCGTCCGTTCTGAATGGTTCCGTCTGTACGGATGACAAAGTGGTAGCCAATACCAAGCCAGCCGTTGGAACGGTGGACACGGTCTATGAACTTCCAGTCGTATTCCTGTTTGTTCTGGGAGGCCGAGCAATGGACGATAATGTAGTCTGTCCTGTTGCGCTTCCGGTATTTACCAAAGGTCTGATGTTCGTCGATGTGTGGTTTCGTCATATTACTTTTGTCCCTTCATAATAAGTTTGTGCTCCTTGTAGGTTACTTCTTAGGTTTCAGACAATCATGAATAGGTTTCTTGGGCTCCCTGAACCACTCCTTAGGAATGTCCTTGTCTGCCCAGATAATATCGTACTTATCACAGAACATACCGTAGGTTGTCTTACTGCCCTTGTAGATTTTGAGGTTGGCATTCTGAAACACAATGCGGACATCAAGGTCTGGATGTTGCTCACGAATCAAGACGTGCTTCTTTCGGTCTGCAAGGTCAAACAGGCCCTTGAGTTCCACAAGGATACCATTGGGTAGCATGAGGTCAGGCGTATAGGTGCGCAAGGAAGCGGGGATGGTGTAGTTGAGACAATATGCCTCGTACTCCACCGGAATCCCCCCCTTGCGCAAACCTTCAATCAGTCTGAGCTCAAAACCTGAACGGTACTTGTACTGTTTCGTGCCGTTCCAGCGTGGTTTTGCCATATAGACAGCGCGCCTTGTTTAGAAGTCACTGGCGGTGTCGTCAGCGCCAAACGGGTCAGACATGGGCTGGGTATCTGCCGTATATCCTTCTTCTTCTGTGAAGCCATACTTGCTGGCATCCCCACCATCGTTGAACGCCCGCAAATCAATCACCTGCACGGCCTTGATGCGGTAGCTGACACCCATCATCTTGGTAGACGCCATGTAATACGGAATCGGCTGGAAGTTGACACGAATGGTCGAGCCGCCCCCAATCTTGTCGAAAATAGGCGTGTTCTTGGCATCAAACAGAGGGATTTTGGTGTCGACCGTCTGGCCTTCACGGGTCGTAATGCGGGCCTTGGCCTTCATCTTGAGGGTGATAGTGCCATCCTCGTTTTCATCAAAGAGGTCGGCTTCAATGAACTTCTTCCCCTTGTTGCGGGGGTCAGACTGCCATTCAGCAATGAAGTCTTCGCGAATCTGTTCCATATTGGTAAGCATGGTGCGGACTTCGGGGGTGTCCTCAAGGATGAGGTTGGTTTTGTAGTCTCCATCGGGATTGAACTTGGTATCAGGCTCATTGAGCCACGGATACTGAGCGATACCCTTGGGAGTGGTGACAGTGACAGGCTTCTTGAAGTTGGACATAGTGGTCTCCTTTGTGTGTGTTGGTTAGAGGTTTCATGTTCGGGTCTGGTAAGGTGGGTTTTATTCGTTGTTTTCAGAATCTACCAGTTTCATTGAACTTTTTAAGCCACTCGGTATACTGCATCATTTTCTCATAGTCTTTGGTGATGGACTCTCCCTCTTTCAAACCTTGGCGCATGGCGTACTTGATAATATTACCTTTGAGGAATCCTCGCATCTCCTCAGGCGTGAATGTGGCCTGCATGAGCTCAATAGGTTGGACGTTGAGGCTGTTGTAGTGCTGTTGGTTTGCAGCAAGGCCGCTACTGTTGGACATAAGGTCTCCTCCTCTGTGTGTGTTTGGTTCCATATGGTCTTTTTTGAGCCATAAAGGGGTCTCTGAGGCGTTTAACGCCTAAATGTGACCCATAGGCCATGTTAGGTCAAAACAGGGCCTTAAAACGGAAATAGACAGGCTTTGGAGAAGATGGTCTATTTTCCGTGTTCGGGTCTGGTAAGGTGGGTTTTATTCGTCATTTCACATAAGACACTGGAACAACAGACAAAAAGAGACCCTTGTCACGATGAACAAGGGCCTTAAAGGTGTCTTTGAGTCTGCCTATGAGAAGGCATAGAGGGAATGCTTTACGTTTTCGAGCTCAAGGCTGCCTATCGTGGGAATTGGGGGGAGCTGGTTGTCTTCATCAAGCTGGCTGTTGCATTGAGCGCGGAAGTCCTCAAGTACGTTGTTATTGGTGTACATGTCCACAAAGACTTCACGAACACCGTCGAACATGGTTTGAGCGTTCCCAGCATGGCACCCATAGGAATCATGAATCATGGCAAAGGCGTTGATACCAGCATCATGACAGTGATTCACAGTCAACATGAGGTGGCTAGCGTCCATGCTATGGACAAAATTCGGGGCAATACCGGAACGTTGCTTGTGATAGTCGAGTTTCTCACTTTCCATGTTAACGTTGATGGTAAGGCGACTCTGACCAGTTCCCGGTTTGTTGTCTATCAGACGACAGGAACCGTTGAGAACAGTGTCAATCCGCTTTATTTCCGTGATGGTGTACTTCTGGCGAATCGGGAAACCTGCGGGCGTGAACCAAGTCACCGGAAGATTCTCCCCCTTGCTGTCCTTAGCCGAAGCCAGTGCCCCCGCTGCTGTCTGAAGCCATTTCATGGCCTCACAAGCCTTGACAACAACACCTTGAACAGAGTTCCAAACCAGCTTGGCAAGGTAACGACTAGCCTTGTTAGGGAATGTGAACGTACCGGGATTGAGTTCATTCGCAGGTTGGACAGTATCTTCCAGAATCTGGTCGCCAAAGCCGTATTCCTTGGAGCCATAGGCGAGTGTCATAACGGAACGCTTTACGACACTACGGGTCACTCCATAGGCCAGCCATTCATTGGCGTATGCCTTGGTTCCGGCATCATGGACAACGATAATCTCCCCTGTCTTCTTGTCCTTCTTTTCAGTGTCAGCCGGGCCTGTGCCGTTGATAGCATCTTCTTTGACCTGAGCAAGTACCTTGTCCGCTACCATACGATAGACGTCTTGAACAGTGTCGTGAGGGACAAGATTTACAGCGTTGCCCCCAATTTCATCCCGCAACATGGCGGAGAAGTGCTGAAGACCGGAGCATGAGCCATCAAACGCAACAGGCAGATAAGACAGGAAAGTGTTGGATTTGCCAGACAAAATGTACTGGTTCCATTCCATACAGAAAGCAAGGAATTGGAAAGGTTCATCGGCGGTCGTCCATCTAAGGTCATCCAGAGGATTGTTTGCAATCGCCTGAATCAAAGTCGTATTGTTGTTGACCCATTCCACACGTTCAGCCGCGGGTTTCTTATCCAGTCCATAGAGGTTAGCACCGTGATAGGCCAGCCAGTAGGCGCCATGCTCACCTAAGGCCCGACCTTCGGAGAACCTGAGGGTAGCCTTCATGAAGTCATCCCCTTGTGGATGCAGGTTTGTTACCGGATAGACACGACCACGAAAGTCAACATTATGGGGAAAGTATATAGCCTTGTCGTTGCGATATTTTTCGGCGGTCGATAGAATTGTGTCAAACCGGAGTCGACGACTACGGCGCTTGTTGTCCATCTGGTACCATGTATGCGTGGCCTTTTTCCATGCCTTATGCTCTTCTTCGGTAGCATCAACGGGACGGATAGGCTTTTCACTGGGGAACTTTGAAGGTAAGTCGAGAACATCCGGGATATTCGTCCAGTTCATAATGTCTTGCATGACGTCCAATACAGGCGTGTTGATTGCCCATGCGGTCGACTGAATGGCATTGACAGCCTTGTAGACGTTAGGCATGTCTACTTGGGCATAGACCTGACGAATGTCCTTCATGCGACTACGAACAAACTTAAGGGGCCGCTTGACCTGCATGTAGTATCCGCCCCCGGTAATATCAGTCCAAGGCTTGGGTTCAATGACCATTGGAAGGTTGATGGACATGGCATCCGCAACCTCAACGTCCCTTGAGTCAATCAAGGTGACTACCTTGTCAGCTAGGACAACACGATGAACGAGTTCAAGACCGCCAGAGCGTTCCGTCTTGATATGAACCATGCCAGTTGATTCAGACACGAGTTCAATCAGTTTTGCGCCGATGTTGACCTTTTCGACATTCGTCCACGGTGTCCATTTTCCGATGTTGCCGTTCTCGGTTTCCCTGTCTTCGATACGCCGAAGGAATGCGGTCTGAAAATGGAGCGCAACACGCTTTGATAGGCTTTCCTCAACTGCCTTGCGTTCCTTTTTGGTGAAGGTGTTCATAAGACGGGAAAAACGAACCTCAGACTCAAGAGAATTTCCCAATGTCTTGGCACAGGACACAAGCGTGGTAGATAGAGGATTCATGAGGGACTCAGACAGGATAACCTTAAGGGACATGTAGGCTATAGTTTCCACACTCATGTCCTTCACGAGTGCTGCGGCCTTATGGCGCTTGCCCGGCGTGCCGTTATTGACCTTATCGAACCAGTTATTCAGACCGTCTATCACCATAGGCATGGCCGTGGTCAGGAATCCCTTGGCTGCGCCTACATTCGCCCCGTTTCCCTTCACTCGTTCTTGTTCGACCTTGTTCATGTATCGAATCTTACCCAGTGTCTGGCCTTCCATTTCTAGGTCGAGTTGTCTATTTACGGCATCGGCCCCGTATCGGTTTACAAGGTCGTTGTATTCGGTATCTATCATATTAGATGGAATTAGGTTCAAGGTAGTGGTCATGATCTTATTCCCCCTTTTTCATGGAGTAGGGTAGGTTGGTTGAAGTAGTAGGATTATGAGGATGATGTTCTACTATTTCTCTCCTCTCTCTCCTGTCTTTCTCACCTTTGGTTCACCTTTGGTTATCCTCAGGTTCCCTCAGTCTTTTCTTTTTTTTCTCTGTCTCCCTTCAGGGGTTCCCCCTCTAGTAATGTGGGTTTTATTAATGTGAATGTTGAGAAGTATTTACAGCGATATTTTAACATTGAAATTGGCACGCTTTTTGTATATGATTTTTATTGATTTGCGCGTGGGTTCTAGTAATGTGGGTTTTATCCGTATATAACGTTTTAGGGCCTCTGTAAGCGTCTATTTTCCAAAATATGACCTATGACTCATGATTTTGATTTAAACACCTCAGAGGCCCCTTTACGGCCCAAAAAAGGGCATATGAAACAAGTCTAAATGAACTCACTAAGGTCAACGTTGAAGGTAGCAATATACGAATGACGATAGCAGAGGTTGCCACGGCGGTTGCGGTATGAAGTTGTAAGGAAACAACAAGGATTATTAGCCTGACGTTCCAAGCCTTCATAGGCAAACCTACTGATGCGGCGATTGTTCAGCATGTAACGGAAAGTGCCATAGTTATCAGCGTAGCGGGTCAGTGTTGCCGTGATGTACAGAGTGTTAGACATGGTGTACTCCTCAGGTGTGTTAGGTGTTTATAGGTCTTGGTTTGACAGTAGGAACGTGTCCTACTGTCTATCAAAACCTAGTGCTTTATAAAAAGGACATGCTTGTTATGCATACAATGCGTGCAGGTATCACCACAGCGATGGAGTTCTCCATTGAGATGCGGATTCCGGTATGGGCAAACATAAACACCTGTTTCCTTGGCGATCTCAAAGGCTTCTTCGAAGGGAGCAAAATTGACACGACCGTCCGGCAGGATGGATTCTACCAGGTTGACATTGTGATGACCAGTGAGTCCCGAGAAGTCCAGAATGTGGGACACCTTGGTGTAGAAATAGAACTGAATATCCTGACGGATGTTGTTCACGTCCCGGACGATGGAGTCCCACAAGGTGATGTATTGCTGACTAAAGAAGTCACCGGACGCATGCATCCGGACATACCAGCGCCTGTTGTCGGTACGCTTGGGAAGATTGGCGACTTGCACGACGATGGTGTTCATGAGCTGGTACGGCGTATGGATAGCCATGAACCAGTTAATCATACGCTTGTTATAGGTATTCTTATAGAGACGCTGGGACTTCATAGCGTAACAGGTAGCCGCGCAATCTGCACAATTCATGCAGGTATGGATAGCTGGAAGGTCGAAGATCAGGATATTGTCTGCAAGCTTGGAGTTTCCAGCAACCAACGGTGCAGATGTGAACCTATCCAAGACAGGTATCCAGTGATCGAGGGTACGCGTGGGATTGAGTGAGGCATGAACAGTGTTCTGGAAGAATCCAACGGAAGGTGTAAAGGACTTGCGCATGGTGATAACCTCAAGTGTGCTATAGTTTGTTGAGATGTAATAGCCTTCCCATTTAATGGTAGGAACAAACTAGCTCCTACCATCTTTGAGTCGATATTACAGGTTATTTATTTCCGAAACCATGCGTGATGCTATGGTCTTGGTGAGGCACACAATGTCAGACTTGGAGTAGACAAGGGACGTGCCAGTTGGGTGACCGTTGGCGATCGTCAGGTTCCGCAGGGTCTCCCTGTCAAGCCTAATGCTGTCCCAACGAGACAGCTTAATGTCATTCATGTAGGGGTCACGGCTGGCCATGAGGTCAGACATAGGGATGACCCTAAGGATAGCATTGCGGACAGCGGGACTATCGAACTGGCCATAATATTCAGCGTGGGAACAACGGTTAGACATGTAATCATTGCGGGTAAAACGGACAGAGACGGAATTGATGGAATTGGTGATGTTCGACATGGTATGCTCCATTTAGTTAGAGGTGTGTTACTGTTAAAACAAGTTCTAGGCGTCTTCCGGAAACTTGTCAACTACTTTTTCATGTTCATCATCTTTTTTTT
>ULRE01062859.1_pt1 | contig 18938 bp, 18 predicted proteins | sample 1955141 | NCBI WGS metagenome assembly ULRE01 (sample SAMEA4835674, study PRJEB28245) | human gut metagenome | biome: gut microbiome; material: fecal sample | place: Denmark | collected 2008
TTGTGAAATTCCGGTTGGAGCGGGATCTGAACGGTGAACATTTGGAGACCCGGCAGTACAGTTCCCTGCAAGACCTGATTGCCAACGAGCTGGAAATCCTTGATTTCAGCGACCTCGTTCATGTGTCAGATGAAGATATAGAGCAATACCGCTGGCACAATCGTGAGGAAGCGACGGAGAAGGCACTTGAAACAGTTGAATCTGTGTCCTTGCCGCAGGAGAACAAAGCCCTGTATTCGGTAGGCGATACCGTCTATCTGGACAACAAGCCCTTTGAGATCACCGAAGTCGGGCTGTTTGACGTACATCTCCGTGATCCGTCGCTGGCATACCCTGTTTTCCGTGCGGAAAGCAAGGAACGCCTTGAAGTGCTACTGCGCCAGGATGAGCGCAACGCCCATCTTTTTGCTGTGAAACCTCCTGCCATAAGCGAAGAAGAAAAGCTGATCCTGGAACATGAGGGGCAGGCGGCGCTTTCAGAAATGGGCGAGCTTATTCCAGACCCGGACGATGCCATTTCACAAGCTGAACCAGACGAGCCTCCCGCACACAGCCCTGCGGTATCCATCCTCATTGACGGTCAATGGCAGGAGTTCCCCAGCGCTTCCGCAGCAGAAAAAGCATCCTATGCCGACTTCAAGGCAGCAAGCCATCGGAATGCCCAGAACTTCCGTATCACAGATGATGACCTGGGAGCTGGTGGCGCAAAGGCAAAATTCCAGGTAAATCTCAATGCCATCCAGCTGCTAAAGCACTTGGAAGCTGAGGGATTGCAGGCCAGCCCGGAACAGCAGCAAGTTCTCTCCCGCTATGTGGGCTGGGGCGGCCTGCCGGATGCTTTTGACGCAAGCAAGCCCAGCTGGGCATCCGAATACCAGGCGCTGAAAGTCGCGTTTACCCCAGAAGAATACACCGCCGCCCGCGCATCCACGCTGAATGCCCACTACACCAGTCCCACGGTTATCCGGGCCATCTATGAAGCGGTTGGGAATATGGGCTTTCAGACCGGCAACATTCTGGAGCCGTCTATGGGCGTGGGCAACTTCTTTGGGATGCTGCCGGAGGAAATGCAAAGTAGCCGCCTGTACGGTGTGGAGCTGGATTCCATCACCGGGCGGATTGCAAAACAGCTTTATCCCAAGGCAAATATCACCGTGGCAGGCTTTGAAACCACGGACCGCCGGGACTTCTTTGACCTTGCCGTGGGCAATGTTCCCTTTGGGCAGTACAAGGTCAATGACCCCGCCTACAACAAGCTGGGCTTCAACATCCACAACTACTTTTTCGCCAAGGCGCTGGATCAGGTGCGTCCCGGCGGTGTGGTTGCTTTCGTCACCAGCCGATACACCATGGACGCCCAGAATTCCTCTGTACGCAAGTATCTTGCCCAGAGAGCCGATCTGTTGGGTGCCATCCGGCTTCCCAACACCGCTTTCAAAGCCAACGCTGGTACAGAAGTGGTGTCGGACATTATCTTCCTGCAAAAGCGTGACCGCCCCATTGAAATTGACCCGGACTGGGTGCATCTGGGGCAGACCGAGGATGGTTATGCCATCAACAGCTATTTCCTCGACCACCCGGAAATGGTCATGGGCAGAAACAGTTCCGAAAGCACCGCTCACGGTATGGATTACACCGTGGAACCCTTTGAAAACATTTCGCTTGCCAGCTCGCTCCATGAAGCGGTGAAGCATATCCAGGGCACCTATCAGGAAGCGGAACTGCCCGATCTGGGCGAGGGCGAAACCATTCAGAACACCCTTCCGGCTGACCCGGATGTGAAAAACTTCTCCTATACCCTTGTGGACGGGGAGGTTTACTTCCGGGAAAACAGCATCATGGTCAGACCCGATCTGAACGGCACCGCCAAAGAGCGTATCAAGGGTATGCTGGCGCTCAGTGCCTGCGTCCATGAGCTGATTGACCTCCAGATGCAGGAATCCACCCCGGATTCCGCCATTGCTGAGAAGCAAGGGGAGCTAAACCGGCTCTACGACAGCTTTACGGAGAAATACGGTATTATCAACAGCCGAGGTAACCGGCTGGCATTCTCCGACGATTCCTCCTATTTCCTCCTATGCGCTCTGGAAGTTATGGACGATGACGGCAATTTCCAGCGCAAGGCGGATATGTTCACCAAACGCACCATCCAGCCCCACCGGGTAGTCACCTCTGTGGATACCGCCAGTGAAGCCCTGACCCTTTCCATTGCGGAAAAGGCAGAGGTGAACATGGAATATATGTCCAGTCTCACCGGGAAAACCGCCGAGGAACTGGCATCAGAACTGCGGGGTGTGATTTTCCATGACCCCACCCTCGGCAATGCAGAGGACGGCATGGGCTGGGTAACAGCGGACGAGTATCTGTCCGGCAATGTCCGGCAAAAGCTCCGGCAGGCGGAAGCAGCTGCGGCGGAGAATCCTGCCTATCAGGTCAATGTAGAAGCCTTGCTCGCTGCGCAGCCCAAGGATTTGGATGCTTCAGAGATTGAGGTTCGGCTGGGCGCAACCTGGATCGACAAGTCCTACATCAAGCAGTTCATGTTTGAAACCTTCGATACCCCCAGCTATCTGCGCTATTCCATGGATGTGCAATATTCTCCCTATACCGCCGCATGGAGCATCAGCAACAAAAAACGGATTTCCTACAATGATGTCGCCGCGTGGAATACCTACGGCACAGATTGTGTCAGCGCCTATGAAATTCTGGAGGATTCTCTAAACCTCCGGGATGTGCAGGTATACGACACCATTGAGGATGCGGACGGACACAAAAAGCGGGTGCTGAACGCCAAGGAAACCACACTGGCGGCACAGAAGCAGCAGCTGATCCGGGATGCGTTCCGGGACTGGATTTGGGCAGAACCCCAACGCCGTCAAGCACTGGTTCGGCAGTACAATGAGGAAATGAACAGCACCCGCCCACGGGAATATGACGGCAGTCACATCGTCTTTGCGGGTATGAACCCGGAAATCACCCTCCGGGAGCATCAGCGGAACGCCATTGCCCATGTTCTCTATGGCGGTAATACATTGCTTGCCCACGAAGTGGGTGCAGGCAAAACCTTTGAGATGGTCGCTGCCGCCATGGAAAGCAAGCGGCTGGGACTGTGCCAGAAGTCAATCTTTGTGGTTCCCAACCACTTAACAGAACAGTGGGCATCGGAATTTCTGCGTCTGTACCCCTCCGCCAATATCCTTGTGGCCAAGCAGCGGGACTTTGAAACGAAAAACCGCAAAAAGTTCTGCGCCCGGATTGCCACCGGCGACTATGACGCGGTGATCATCGGTCACAGCCAGTTTGAGAAAATCCCCATCAGCAAGCAGCGGCAGGAGCAACTTCTGCAAGATCAGATTGCGGAAATCTCCATGGGCATTTCGGAATTGAAGGAAAGCGGCGGTGAGAAATTCAGCGTCAAGGAGTTGGAACGCACCAAGCGCGGTTTGGAGTCCCGGTTGGAAAAGCTGCGGGCTGACGATAAGAAAGACGATGTTGTGACCTTTGAGCAGCTGGGTGTTGACCGTATGTTTGTAGACGAAGCGCACAATTACAAGAATTTGTTCTTATACACAAAAATGCGCAATGTCGCCGGGCTTTCCACCACCGATGCTCAAAAGTCCAGCGATATGTTCGGCAAGTGCCGCTACATGGATGAACTCACCGGAAACCGGGGTGTGGTCTTTGCTACAGGTACGCCGGTCAGCAACAGTATGACGGAACTCTACACCATGCAGCGGTATTTGCAGTATGCCCGCCTGGAAGAAATGCACATGACCCACTTCGACTGCTGGGCATCCCGATTTGGTGAAACCGTCACCGCTTTGGAGCTGGCACCTGAAGGAAAAGGCTACCGTCCCCGGACACGGTTCAGCCGGTTCTTCAATCTGCCGGAGCTGATGAATCTGTTCAAGGAAGTTGCAGACATTAAGACGGCAGATCAGCTCCATCTTCCCGTCCCGGAGGTGGAGTACCACAATGTGGTTGCCAAGCCCACGGAGGTACAGAAAGGGCTGGTGCAGGAGCTTTCCGAACGAGCTGCCGCTATCCACTCCGGCTGTGTTGACCCCTCCACTGACAATATGCTGAAGGTGACCTCGGATGGACGAAAGCTGGGACTTGACCAGCGGATTATCAATCCCGATTTCCCGGATCAGGAGGGCAGCAAGGTCAATCTGTGTGTGGAAAACATTCTACAAGTCTGGAAAGACGGTGAAGCGGACAAGCTGACCCAGTTAGTTTTTTGCGATATTTCCACACCTCAGCCTGCATCGAAAATGAAAAAGGCTGTCAGCACGAATATAGACACTTCCTCCCCGGAGTCTGCGATGCTCCCTATGGAAGAAAAAGTCCCCTTCACCGTTTACGATGACATTCGTTCCAAGCTGATTGCCAGAGGCGTTCCGGCAGAGCAGATTGCCTTTATTCACGACGCCAATACGGAGGTCAAGAAAAAGGAGCTGTTCGGCAAGGTGCGTTCCGGTCAGGTGCGTGTGCTGCTGGGCAGTACCTCCAAAATGGGGGCTGGAACCAATGTGCAGGATCGTCTGGTGGCAATCCATGATGTGGATTGCCCCTGGCGGCCCGGTGATTTACAGCAGCGCAAAGGCAGAATTGAGCGTCAGGGCAACCAGAATGAGAAAGTCCATGTGTTCCGTTATGTGACAGAAGGGACTTTCGACGCATACTTGTGGCAGACCGTGGAGAATAAGCAGAAGTTCATTTCCCAGATTATGAGTTCCAAGTCCCCGGTGCGCTCCTGTGATGATGTGGATGAGGTGGCGCTGTCCTTTGCGGAAATCAAAGCCCTGTGCGCCGGTGATCCCCGGATCAAGGAGCGTATGGATTTGGATGTGGAGGTGTCCAAGCTGAAGATTATGAAAGCCGACTACAAGAGCAAGCAGTACCGGCTGGAGGATAATCTGCTTCGGCACTTCCCGGAACAGATTGAAAAGCTGAAGGGCTTCATTCGGGGTATCCAGGAGGATATGAATACCTTGGAAGCTAACCCCCATCCCAAGGACGGCTTTGCGGGAATGACGGTTCTTTCTGACAATCTGACGGACAAGGACAACGCCGGTGCCGCTCTGATTGAGGCCGCAAAGAAAGCCACGGGGCTTGACCCTGTGGAAATCGGCACTTATCGTGGCTTTCAGATGTTCGTCACCTTGGAGGACTTCGGCAAGAGGTATGTGCTGACCATGCAGAGCAAGCTACGGCACCAGGCTACCCTGGGCAGCGACCCCAGAGGCAACCTGATCCGTCTGGACAACGCCCTGGCCCAGATGCCCCAGCGGTTAACCTCCTTCCAGGCTCAGCTGGAAGAAACCTACCACCAGCAGGAGGCGGCGAAAGCAGAGCTGTCAAAGCCCTTCCCCTATGAGGAGGAGCTGCGGGAGAAAACCGCCCGCCTGATTTTTCTGGATGCGGAGTTGAATCTGGATGCCAACAAGGGAAGTCAGACGGAAGAAATTGTAGCAAAATCTGCCCGCCCCTCTGTCCTGGACAAGCTGCGAAGCCAGCCCATTTCCAACAGAAGCGAGAAAAAACAAAATCACCATGAGGAGGTAAGATAATGACACAGGAAGAATTAAATCAGGCCCTATATGACAAAGCAGATGCTGAAATGAAGAAGTTCACGGATTGGCTGCTGACCCAGCCACCGGAAGAAATCCTCAGGCACGCATACGTCTATTCTGTAAAACAGGATATTCTTCTGGGGCTGGATTCTGCGGATCTGACAAAGGAGCAGGCAAACGCTTTGCTGCAATCCCCCACGCCGCTGGAAGATATTTACAAGGCACTGGACAAGTGGGATGTCAATATGATGGCGGATATTCAGGAGTGCATTGAAGGCCGTGCCGATGCAGTCATTGCGGAGATGCGTCTCCAATATGATGTGCCGCTGTATCTACACCCGGCAAGCTATGCCCAGGAGCACTTTGAGTTGGAACAGTACCGGGCATCCAACAAGGCCAACGCTGCCTGTAAGGAAGCCATTGAAGCAGCGATTCGGGAGCATTACCACGATAATCGTTTGGATAGTCAGGCGGCAGAACAGGTCATAAGTACCTTTGGACTGGAAAGGACACTGTATGTTCTTGCCAACACCGTCCAGCAAAAAAATTGGGACAAACGTTTTTCCCCGGGCAACAGGCAATGGGCGGAAACCATTTCCATCACCAAAAACCCGGATGCCTGGGGCAATGACCAGAACAGCCAGTTTGTTGTGGACAGCCATTCCGGTTTGACCGATCTGTTTTTGAGAACTGTCCGCCGGGAATATTGCCAGGAGCAGGAAAAATCTCCCAAGCAATCGGTACGGGCAAAGCTACAAACTCAGCCAGTTACAACTTCGCCGAAACGTTCGGCGAAGTTAAAGGAGCCGGAACGATGACCACCCCCAAGCGGAAACGGGAGATTCAGCTGAATTTCCGGGTATCTCCCCAAGAGTTGGAAGCGATTGAAGAAAAAATGTCCCAGTTTGGGACAAAGAACCGGGAAGCATATCTGCGGAAGATGGCACTGGACGGCTATGTGGTAAAGCTGGAGCTGCCGGAATTAAAAGAGCTGGTCTCCCACATGCGCTACTCCAGCAACAACCTAAACCAGCTCACACGCCGGGTGCATGAAACCGGGCGGATTTACGATGCCGATCTGGAGGATATATCCCGGCGGCAGGAGCAGTTGTGGGAGGGGGTAAGGGAAATATTGACCCAGCTCGCAAAACTTTCGTGACAGGGGTGTACATCCCATCTGCGGAGGGAGGAATGGCAAATTCTCACCGTTCCTCCCTCCGCTTTTCTTATATCCGCATTCTTGCGCTTTTTCATGGCTTCTGGGATAATACTGGCAAAGAGACCAAAACGTGAAAGGAGACACTAAAAATGAAACTGCTGAAATTCTTGTTCCTGCTGCCCGTAAGAATCCTTGCCGCACCGGTAGTGCTGGTTCTGACCTTATTAACATGGGCCTGTACTGGCCTTGTGTATGTGTCCGGCCTGGCACTGGGGCTGGTCAGCATGGTGCTTGCCCTGCTGGGTGTGGCTGTGTTGATTACTTATTCCCCGCAGAACGGTATCATTCTGCTGGTACTTGCGTTCTTGGTAAGCCCGTATGGGTTACCCATGGCTGCCATTTGGCTGCTAGGCAAGGTGCAGGGTTTGAAATATGCCATTCAGGATTTGATATATGGATAATATCTTATGCTTTACTTCTGAACTAATTTTGCGTATAATTTTAGCACAAAAGGAAGTAGGCGTATGGGCCAATATGAGCAGTTGGATCGGATGATGGACGCCAGAACCTGTGAAAAATGCGGACATTGCCACAACCATTTTCCAGAATTGTGAGGGAGTAGAAATGAATGATGGAGAGCTGATCGGAAAGGTACATTCCGCCATGTACCATCAATGCCAGAAGCGGGGCTATGCCACCCCGGTAGATGTTCTGATGGACATTGGTGTTCTCCCAAAGCAGAAATATGAGGACTGGCGATTTGGAAAAGTAGATTATCTGGAACGGATCTGCACTGTTAATCTCCGCAAGCTCTCCTTTATTTTGCATCAGATGAGCATCTATGCGCAGAAAAGCGGTTTGAAGCCTTCCTTCTGCTATTACAAGCGATGGGGTGTGGAGAAGCCAACTGGGCAGGGCCATAAGTCGGTTATTCCGCTACGGTTTAGCAAAAGTGGAAATCCGGAAATAGAAAGGCAATATGCCACACACTTCTTGGACAGCAAAAGAATTACAGCATCGAAAGCACAACAGAAAACAGAGAAACTGAATTGACCAAAGGGCAGCTCTTGCACAGCCGCCCTTAATTTTCTACTATTGATGTCTCGTTCATAGCTATGAGTTCCGCTTTGCGGTAATTTCTCTTATTGCTGTTTTTTATGGAGAAAGCTACCTCTCCTGTGCGGGAGCGTTTTTCTGCCGTTCACTGCATTTCCAAAGTGCCATGGGATGTTGGCCAATTCGGGATAAGACTGCTTCATCGTGGAACAGCAATTCTGGTTGATACCGCTTTTTACGAAATGCTGCCCAGAATGCCAGTTCATCGGGTTCCGGAACAAGCACATCCCCTAAGTAATGACGGACTTTTTCCTGCGCATGGGTAACATCAAACCATGTGCCTTTGCGAAGTACCGGAATCAGGTCAGTTTTGACACGCTGCTGAGATACTGCTGCTATCTTGTCCAGGTCAAATTGCTCCGGGCAGACTTCGGAGCCAATGGCACTGTAAAACATGACGCACTTTCTTAGCAATGATTCCTGGGATTCATCAAACAATCCTGCCTCCAGCATGGTATAGATGTCATACAAATCCCTCGGTGCCGCACGATTCAGAAGCGCAACGATTTTAGACCCGTAAATTTCCAGAGGATTAACGCTTAAAACTGTGAGATCCTGTTGAAGCCACGGAAGATTCACGTTTCTTTTTACCGGTGGCAAAACATGGCAGCGGAGCATATAGTTGATTTCAATTTTGATATTGTCTTTCATACCGCCCGCATTCTGATACTCATAAACGAAGGAATCCAGTGCGTGATAGAATTTTGAGTTAAGCCCAAGGGTATATCCCCTCGCCGCCATGTATTTTCTAATCCGTTCAGTGGCCAGCTTTCTCTCAGCCAGCATTTCTTCCCGTGAAAGATTCTCAGAGAAATCCAGATCAATGTCCACGGACAGTCGTGGAAGGTTGAAGATGGTTAGATTGATTGCCGTGCCGCCTTTCAAAGCCATTTTCTCAGAGAGCAGAGGATCGTTCTGAAAGAACGTCAGAATATCTGCCAAACGGGACACCTTCTCAAATGTATCTCGGACAAAACCCAGCTCACGAGCTTGCTTACCCAAAGTCATACGGTCAAATTGCATCATAGTCATTTACTCCCTTGTTGATAAGCTGCATAAGGTCCGCAGGGGCATAGAGCTTCCATTTTTCATGCCACACGAAGCCCTGCCCATTTTCATACAAATAGTTCTTTCCCTTGGGGATATGCGCAGAGCAATTCTCAAAGAACGCCTCCGACAATCCCAACACTCCCGTAAAGTGGGACAGAATGTACCCGGTCTTCTGATAAAGAATCCCGCTATCATACTCTGACAGGCAGGCGGTCAGTTCGGATTCGTCCAAAGCGGGAATCAGGGCGAGGCAGCGCAGAAGTTCCTCCAGCCCGCCTGTTTTTTCAAACAGGTTGATGCTGTCAATCACGGTGCGCTCTAAGGTGGTCACTCGGATGCCACCCGGAAGTTCTGACACGCCGCCCTGAATCCGCTGCCCGATATGGCGATAGGTGATTCCATCGTAGCTGAATGTGCGGAATCGGGTTGCGCTTGTGACCTGCACTTCATAAAAAACCTGGTTGGCATATCCGTAATATTCAAAGGCACTGTGGTAGGAAACAACAGCATCGTCGCAGACATGGGAAGCAATTTTATATCGATTGGCAACACTCTGCCCCGTTTCCAGGCTGATAACCGCATACAGGTTGCGCTTGATTCGATCCAGATAGCCCTTCCTCTGATACTCCCGGCAGAGCCAGTCAGTGGCGGATGGGCTTCCTGTAATTTGCTCCAGTTGGGAGCGAGTCACACAGCCAAGGCTAAGCAGCTTTTCGTAGTACTTCATGTCGCACCTCCTCTGTCGTGATTATAGCACATAAGCATAGTTTTTACAACTATTATGTACAGTTATTACTACATATAAATGGTACAAACTCTTTTGCCATTTTTTGTAGCGGAAGTTAGCTATTCCTAAGCTTACTTTGTAAGGGATGGTTCACCGTTTCGGCAAGTCTTTTCATAACATGGACACCAGCTCTTGCACATTGACCGAGATTCCAATGGAAATCACATTCCCTGCGGTATCATCTCCAATTTGAGAGACACTGTCTCCTATATTGAGATAGTCACATGGCATTAAACTGGTGAAGTTTCCAATTAGCATTTCTTTCCCACTTCACCCCTATATATGAAATCCATTATACTATCCCTTAGGTGCTTATTTTACTTAAAATTCCGGCACCAGATAGGGAGATATCAAATGGAAAACCTCAATTTCGAGCAACTTACCCAAAGCTACCTGAACCATTGTAAATTTGAAAAGGGGCTAGATGAAAAAACAACGAAAGCATATCGGATCGACCTTGCTCAATATATGGAGACTTCATCTGATCCAAATGTACTTTTAAGGAAGGAACATCTTCAGTCGTACATTGCCGAGCTGCACGCAAAATATGCCATAAAAAGTGTAAAACGTAAAATCGCCAGTCTAAAGGCTTTCTTTAATTATCTCGAGTACGAGGAAATTTCTCCCTCGAATCCGTTTTCAAAGCTCAGAGTCAAACTTCATGAGCCATTCCTTCTTCCCCGGACGATTCCGCTATCCACCATCAATACGCTATTCACCTGCGTATACCAGCAACTGTCTATAGCAGATAAAGATTCATGCAAATACCGGGCTACGTTACGGGATGTCGCCGTCCTAGAACTTCTTTTTGCCACAGGAATGCGGATATCAGAGCTCTGCTCCTTACATAGTTACGATGTGAATCTGTCTGAGGGTGTTATCCGGATCTATGGCAAGGGCGATAAGGAGCGGTTGATTCAAATTGGCAACCAAGAGGTGCTTTCGGCCGTCTGTGCTTATCAGGATAGCTACGCAAAACAAATTGAAGAAACCGGTTGGTTTTTTCTGAATCGTCTGGGTAATAGGCTGTCAAGCCAATCTGTACGGTTTATGATAAACAAATACTGTCAAGCTGCTGGAATTCAACTTCACATTACCCCGCATATGTTCCGGCATTCTTTTGCAACGCTACTTCTGGAGGAAGATGTTGACATCCGCTATATTCAACAGCTTTTAGGCCACAGTTCCATCACTACAACGCAAATCTATACCCATGTAACATCGAAAAAGCAAAAGGACATCTTAACCGCCAAGCATCCACGGAATAAAATTAAGGCAAAATAAGTCAGCACAATCGTCACTCGTTCACACCGGGGACGATTGCGCTGTTTTAATGCAGGATAATTAGGTATTATCCTTTATTTGATTCTCATTATAACTCATTTTTTATTCTAGTGCAACATTAGCCATCACTTTTTGATATATTTTCTAAATAAAAACGAAGGGAGTGTTTTTATGGCAACCACTCGTATCATGCCCTTGCACATCGGCAAAGGCCGCACCGAGAGCAGAGCAATCAGCGACGTCATTGATTATGTGGCAAACCCTGGAAAGACAGATAGCGGCAGGCTCATTACCGGCTTTCAATGTGACAGCCAAACCGCTGATGCCGAGTTCCTGCTGACCAAACGTCAGTATATCGCCGCCACCGGGAGGATTCGGGGCAGCGATGATGTGATTGCCTACCATGTGCGGCAAGCCTTCAAGCCAGGCGAAATCACCCCGGAGGAAGCCAACCGGCTGGGTGTGGAATTTGCAAAGCGATTTACCAAAGGTAAACACGCCTTTGTGGTCTGCACCCATATCGACAAAGCCCATGTCCATAATCACATTATCTGGTCAGCGGTCAATCTGGACTGTGACCGGAAATTTCGGAATTTCTGGGGCAGCACCAGAGCTGTCCGGCAGCTCAGTGATACCATCTGTATTGAAAATGGGTTATCCATCGTGGAGAATCCAAAGCCCCACGGCAAAAGCTACAACAAATGGCTGGGGGATCAGGCAAAGCCATCTCATCGGGAACTGCTGCGGGCGGTCATTGACAACGCCCTGGCACAAAAGCCCGCTAATCTGGACGAGCTGCTGAAGCTGCTCCAAACATCCGGCTGCGAGGTATCAAAACGAGGCAAATCCTACCGTTTGAAGCTCCCCGGCTGGGATAAAGTGGCTCGGCTGGACAGCTTGGGAGAGGGCTATACACAGGATGATCTTCTTGCCGTTCTCTCTGGGAAAAAGGAGCATACTCCCCGGAAGAAAGGGGTTATACAGGCAGCTTCGCCAAAGGTCAATCTGCTGGTGGATATTCAGGCAAAATTACAAGCCGGGAAAGGTGCCAGGTATGAGCGTTGGGCCAAGGTTTTCAATCTAAAGCAGATGGCTCAGACCATGAATTACCTTACCGAGCATAACCTGCTGGAATATGCAGTGCTGGAGGAAACGGCTGCGGCGGCCACCGCCCACAATAACGAGCTATCGGAGCAGATCAAGGCTGCGGAAAAGCGTATGGCGGAGATTGCCGTCCTGAGAACACATATCATCAATTACTCCAAAACCCGTGACGTATATGTAGCTTATCGCAAAGCCGGTTACTCCAAAAAGTTTCTGGCAGAGCATGAATCGGAAATCCTGCTCCATAAGGCTGCGAAAAAAGCCTTTGATGAAATGGGCGTTAAAAAGCTGCCCACCGTCAAAGAGCTTCGGGGAGAGTATGCCCAACTGCTGGCTGAGAAGAAACGTGTCTACGGGGAATACCGCCGCTCCCGTGAAGAAATGCGGGAGCTTCTTACCGCCAAGGCCAATGTGGATCGGCTGCTGGGTATGGAAGTCGAGCAGGAGCCGGAAAAAGATCAGGCACAAAGATGACAGCAGCCCCACGACACGTTCCTTCCGGAGTGTCGTGGGGCTGTTTCTCTCTGGCAAATTCAGCAGGGGGTGTTATCAATCGTCCCACATATGCCTTTGGGTATATTCTTCCATGTCACGATCATACCGGAAGCGGATATCCTGCATATTCTCTCCATGGAGAATAGACAAGTAGGCCCGCTGGTGGATGACACCCTGCTCCTTGTCTTTACAGAAGATGTTGTCCGCAATTTTGATGGCAAACGCAGCATCCGGGTAGCGGCCCATTAACGTATCCTGATGCAGAGAATCGGCACTCATAATTTCCATCATTCCGGGGATTTTCTGAAAAGCACGCCGCTCCCGATCCTGATAAAACTGTCTGGTATGGGTGTGCATTGGTATGGCGTTCATTCTTTCCACAGCGATCTCCTCCTCGAAAACACAACGGGATGCATTATACCACAGAAGGGCTTCCGGAACAAGGAACGTATTGCACAAGAAAACCCCGGAAACTTTGTCAGATTGCCTCTTGACAAGGTTTCCGGGTATCCTATTAGCGTTCGTCAGAACGTGCAGCCGCAGAAGAAATTCTGCGTTCATTTGGGGCTTGGGGGAATCCCCAACAAGCAGCGTCGGAAGCCGTGTGGCTATCCAGAGGCATTGCTTGCCGGGAAAAACTGAATAACATGATGGAACTGTTTCGTTATGCTGTCATAATACATGGTTGCATTGCCATGATATTTCTTAACGATCCTATCAATGCTCCGAAGCCCAATACCATGATAATGCTTGTTTTCCTTACTGGTACGGAAGCCGCCACTGCCATCTGGCGTTGGTGCAGCAGCACAAGAGTTGAACACAGAAATAATCACAGATGTATGCTCGGCATTCCATGTTGCGGACAACTCAATTTGCTTCTCGTCTGTCAGACGGGCTGATTCAAGGGCATTGGACAAAAGGTTCCCATACAATGTTGTAACACTGGAGGCATCCATAAAAGCGGACACGTTCTCACGGACATCGCATCGAAAAGTCACACCGGCCATCTTGCACTCATTGCGAAAGTGGAGAAGCAGCAGATTAAGAATAGAGTCTGTGCAAAGCTTTGCTTGATTGGATGGGGCCAAGGAAACGTTCAATTCCGAGATGTATTTCCCAATCTCATTAGTTCTACTCTGTTTCGCAAGTGCATCGATAACGCCAAGGTGTTTCTTTATATCATGCACCAGGATTCGTTGGTTTTCATACTGCTCTTGTAGTGCTTTGTAGTAGGCAATGTCTGCTTGTTCCTTTTGAATACTAAGCTGTAAAGTCAAATACTCATCATTGGCTTTTACAATATAGTTATAAAGCACAAGGAACATCAAATTTACAACCAGCAATGTGACGATGGTTATTACGATCAAAAGACCGCTTCCTGAAGTAACTCCTGATGTCATGCCAAAGTATACAATGAAAACCGCAATAACCGCCGACAAAATTGGAAGACAACAAAAAAGCATCATATAACGTGGTTCTCGATTAGTATTCCGATTGTGAGAGAAAACTCGTGAGCCAATAACCGTAAACATCAGGTAAAGTAACTTGCTCAGTGCAATTAATACAACTAAGGCACGAAAATTACTTGTGTAAGACGAAAATTTAAGTCCTACGATTTCAAACATTAGTCCAACAAATATTTCCGCCACTGTCATTACAAAACATAAAAAAGCGGTATGTAGAAGTGCTGTTTTAACACTGCATTGATAATTTATCCGTATAAGCACGAAATTAACGAAGAAACAGGTAATCGCATTAAGAGTAGTGTTTTGTTGTGCAGAAAGGAGAGTTAGTATTGTGTAGCCCAATGCGAATGAAGACACTGTTACCCATGTGCTTTTCTTTCTTGGGATCAGATATTCCAGATACATCCAAACGGTCAGTGCCTCGGCGCAAAAACCAACTGCGTAACATATCTTTTCTCCAATCATTTCACACTCTCCATATACATCAAATAAGCATCCTTAAACTGGGAATACTTTCTCCTGGACAGGAATACCGTCTTTTCCTTATCAGCGCATTTCAAAACAACGGTGTCTTTATTGATGTTGTACACGTAGCGCTTATTAATGATATAACTCCGATGAGTAGAATAAAAGCAAGGTAAATTGAGAGTTTGCCTCCAATAATCGATATTCTTAGTGCTTACAAATTGTTCATGTGTGGTATGTACCAATACCTTACGTCCTGTTGTTTCTACATAGACGATTTCTTCGGCTCGCCGTGTGAAGATTCCCTCACTTGTGGAGATCGGATACTCATGAGTTTCCATATTGTATGCGTAAATCGCATCCTTTAAATTTCTGAACAGACGCGTTTTCTCAATCGGCTTTGATAAGTAACGAAATACTTGAAATCGCATGGCTTCATCTAAATAATCAGGATATGCAGTAACAATGATTATCTTGACTTGTGGGTTTCGTTCTTTCAGTTTTGCTCCAATGTGGATGCCACTGACCCCAGGCATTTCTACGTCTAAGAAGGCAATGTCTACCCGTGTTTCGCTTTGAATCAGTAGGTCACCGCTTTCATAGGCGGCAAACTCAGGCTGTGCGCCACCTAATGTATTGAAAAACTCTTGTACGAATTTCTGTAACTGCGCCAGGATTAAAGGCTCATCATCACAAAAAACAATTCGCATAAGTGAACACCCCCCTTTGTGTTAAGAGAAGTATAGCACACTTATGCGAAATTGTCATTATTCCATTTTTCGTCCTGCAATGCCACCATTTTCTGGATGAGGACGTTTACCAAATCTAAATCTCTGCTGGTACACAACTTAAGACCATCCACAATGTTTTGCGGCACATTGTTGGAATACATATTTCCCATGATTAAATAATCGGGCGTAACCGAAAGGCTATTACATATTTTTACTAAAATCTCCAAGCTGGGCTTTTCTCTTCCATGCTCTATACTTGAAAGATAATTGTTCGAAATACCAACTTGCTCTGCCAGGCTGACTTGCCGCATTTTTAGTTTTTTCCTGCGTAGAATTATTCGTTTTCCTATGTTTTCATAATCCAAATCCATGAATTTATCACCGTGCTTATTTTACCAATAAGCCTTCCAAATATCAATAAACCATTCCAGAACTATTCTTTATTGGTTATAAATTAAATTGAAATAATTAGGAATAATTCTGAGATAGATTCAGTATTGGCGGGATTTCCTTCAAATGTGACCGTTTCTACGTGATTTCAGGCGTTTCATGCGGGATGCATTGAACTTACCGCTATTATTACATATAATTGGAACTGCACTAGCAGTGCATCAATTATTTTATAGGAGGAATACAATATGGTACGAAAAAAACTTCAATCGGAGCGGATGGTGCGATTTGCCCAATATGTCACTGTGGCTCTTTCCGCAATTCTGTTTGTCTGCGCAAATTCCAACTCTAGTTGCATGGTCTACCAGCCTGAAGCACCTAAGGGGCTGAACAAGTTCAGCAAGATCAAATGATCCAAATTGTCTCAGGGGCAATCGCGAAGTGGTTGGAGATGGAGGGCACGATTCCTGATGAAGACCAGACATTATACGCTTATGCGGCATACAGTTTCCTGTTTGGGATATTACCAATCGGAATCGTGATGCTCCTGGGTCTGTGTTTTGGTATGCTTCAAGAAGGAATCATGTTAATTATTCCATTTATTATGCTAAGAAAATTTTGCGGTGGCTTCCATCTGAAATCATCGAGAATCTGTTTCTTTACTACAATCGGTGTACTTACTTTTTCGCTGGGACTGGTAAAGTACATTGTCCGTACAGGGCAAATGGAGGCACCGTCCGTCCTTGTGTGCCTATCTGTGCTGAGTCTTTGTATATTCAGCCCTGTAGAGAACCCGGCTCGAAAATTATCCGAAAAAGAGCGGCTTGTTTTTAGAACTGTAGCACGGTGCCTCTCGCTTATTTTCGTTGCGATTTACTTTTATCTGTCTTTTCACGCATCCATACAGTATTCCGCAGCATTTGGAGTAGGAGTTCTTCTTGTAGGAGCCTTGCAAGTCCCTTGTGTCCTACGGGAGCTTCTGTCCTCAAAGTTGAAGGTAGGAGCAAAAGAGAAATGACCAAAACGACAAGAATACTGTCATTTGGCACAGCGGGGATGGAAATGATATATCCGACAAGGTATGATTGAAAAATAGGATAGTCGCAAAAGGCCTGCAAATACTCCCTTCCCACTGTGAGATTGTGTATGGATTTGCGAAGACACCGCAAAACACCTTTGGTGTGGGGGATCAAAGCGGCACAGGGATTTCCTAGATGCCATGACCCATTAGGACCCCCGTCAAGTCAACAAGTGCCGGATATACCGGAAGGAGGACCAATTTACCAACTATCCGGTATATCCGCACTGTAACATAAGTATGGAAAGAGAATACATGGCATTCTGTGACCGATGCAGGCAAAAGCTTGCCTGGGATTGGCTCTTGAAATGGTAGGTAAGTGTAGATTCTCCACTTGGTGATGGGTAATACATTGGAACAATCCCATCAAAGTACGATTTATGCTAACCTAACCTATAAAAAGTAGTGATATGAAACGTCTGATCAGCGGTTCATATATGCCTTGGATTTCTGGAACAGCGCGCATCTGGAGGTTTGTGCTTACTTGCCGTAGGATATCAGCGACAAAAGCCAGCGGTTGATATCAATTTTTTAATGTAATAAAAACATTAAGGAGAAAATAGTATGCGAAAAAGTGTAAAAAAATTAGTTACCATGTGTTCTCTGTGTGCTTTACTTGTAGCTTTTGCAGTTCCTTCTGCGTCTGCCGGCTATCTTACCTCGACTGCCACTGTGAATTTTGGCAGCACGCAAAGGGTAATCGGAGGAGATAAGGCATTGTACGGTGTTGAGGTTTCTGGCACCGTTACGTCCAAAACTGGGGTCAGTAATTCCGGCGTAATGGGCTATCTGCGTACTAAGGGCTCAGTATTTACACACACACAAGATTCTGGATATGCGTGTAACAATGGAAGTACAAGTTTGTACTGGGAAAATGAGGGGGGTGATAGGGGTACCTTCTGGGCTGAATGCCAAGCAGTCGATGGAGATCACGCTGGTGTCTGCACGGTAACTCAGTATACCCCCGATGCAAGATAAGCATTTAAAAGTTCTATGTGTCATAGCGGCAGAAATGCCGCTATGACAATATCGGTTGGTGGGATTAATATGCAAAAAATTTATTTCCTTCTACGGAATCAAATTAGACGTGTTGCAAGGAAAATTGTTTGGCATGTATTGTTTTCTGGTGGATTAGCAACGACGTTGGGATGTTTTTATTATGCCCTTGTAATAGATGCAACTCCAATCACTATAATGAACCAGACTGTTTTTGGGCAAGCTGTTCTTTCATTATCATTTATGATGTTGGGTATTGAACTCCGTCGAGAAGATCGGAGTGAGCATATAGAAGATTTACTGAAAGCTTATTCTGCTAGGCTCGGTTTATTTCCATTTATTGACATTCTTGTAGTTCTATTGGGATCTGTCGTTATTTCACTAGTTATTTGCTTAGGGTGCGTAGTGCCATTAATGTTGGATATGGCACCTATTCTATGGATCAAGCAGAATGTTCTTTTTGTAATTCTGTATTTCTTTTTTCCTTGTGTTTCGATGGGCATATTGGGATTATTAGTTAGTCACTTGTTTACTGGAAAAAATGTGTATTTGATTGCTGTTATTGTATGGATTCTGACATCTTCTTTATGCGTATACTATACAAGCCCTCTAACGGAATCCTCTGAATTATGTCGGCTTATTTTTAACGTCTGCAATATGGGCTTTAATAACTATCAAATGTATCAAAACGTAGTTACAGGTGAACGGATCGAGCTTCCTCGATGGATAATGCGTGGTTTCATCTTACTATTTTTTGCTGGACTATATATTTCTAGCTACAAAAGAAGTTGTTCGTCAACGAAAGTTCAAAAAAATTTTAATAGCATATACGTTTGTAGTGTTGCGACTGTTGGGCTTGCCTCCCTTTTCTATATTGGCAATCATTTCTCAACGTTTTTTATTCAGTTCGCTGATGATTCTTACACACAAAGCATAACCTTCAAAAAGGGAAGTGAATATGTGGGAGATTGTCCGGTAAGTTTTACAAACTGGCATACTGAAAAGAATATTACACTTCTTAAAACAGACATTGATCTAAAAGCCACATCTCAGGGGCTTACTGCAGAAGTAACAATCACATCAATTTTGAATAAAACTGTAAGCGGTCAAGCATTTACACTTTTCTCTGGATTCACTGTTGATGAAGTTCGAGTTGATGGAACCCAAGTCGATTTTGAACGTAGCTATGATGGGATCATGGTTACCTTCCCTGATCAGAAAAAGGCCGGAACAGCAGTGGA
>ULRE01053045.1_pt1 | contig 18928 bp, 17 predicted proteins | sample 1955141 | NCBI WGS metagenome assembly ULRE01 (sample SAMEA4835674, study PRJEB28245) | human gut metagenome | biome: gut microbiome; material: fecal sample | place: Denmark | collected 2008
CACCGATCTGCGGACTCAGATCCAGGCCGATGTGCTTCGTATCGAACCGGCCGAAGAAGGACTGGACTATGCCGCCAACAATTATGCCATCGGCAGCGCCTTGATTTCGGCCATCCGGAAGGCACCCAACAAAGCCTCTTCGTACCCGCCCATCAAAACCACCATCCGTAATTTGAAGGACTACGACACCATCCTGATCGGCGCTCCTTTGTGGTGGAGCAATATGGCCGCACCGCTGCAAAGTTTCCTGTTTGCCTACGGTTCTCAAATGGCCGGCAAGCGCATCGGTCTGATTGTTTCCAGCGCCAGCACCGGCATCAGCGGTGTAGAGGCAGATGCCAAACGTCTGATACCTAAAGGCAAGTTTCTGTCACCCAGCCTGTGGGTCCGTTCGTCCGAAACGCGGAAATGCCACTCCATGATTGCCCGCTGGCTGAAAGAAACCGGTTTAAAGAAATAAGCAAAAAACATAGATTATGAAAATCAGAACTATCCTTGCGCTTGGCGCATTGATTCTAAACAGTACAACAATTATGGCACAAGAAAAAGTAAAACAAACAGCCGGACGCGACCAGCTGGGAGAATTTGCCCCTAAATTCGCGGAGTTGAACGACGATGTGCTTTTCGGTGAGGTGTGGAGCCGTACCGACAAGCTCAGTCTGCGCGACCGTAGTCTGATAACCATCACTTCGCTCATCAGTCAGGGCATCACCGACAGTTCCCTCACCTATCATCTGCAAACTGCCAAACAGAACGGCATTACCCGCACAGAGATCTCCGAGATACTGACTCACCTGAGCTTCTATGCCGGATGGCCGAAAGCCTGGGCCGCTTTCCGTCTGGCCAAGGAAGTATGGCAGGACGACACACAGGGCACAGATGCCAAAGCCGCCTTTCAGCGTGAGATGATCTTCCCGATCGGCGAACCGAATTCTGCTTTTGCAAAATACTTTATCGGCAACAGCTATCTGGCTCCCGTTTCTACCGAACAGGTTCCGGTGTTCAATGTTACCTTCGAACCAGGATGCCGCAACAACTGGCACATTCACCGGGCCAAGAGCGGCGGCGGACAGATGCTGATTGGTGTGGCCGGCACAGGCTGGTATCAGGAAGAAGGCAAACCGGCCGTAAAGATTCTGCCGGGCACCGTCATTCACATTCCGGCCAACGTGAAGCACTGGCACGGTGCCGCAGCCGACAGCTGGTTCGCACACCTGGCCTTTGAAGTACCGGGCGAAGAAACGGCCAACGAATGGCTGGAACCGGTAGACGATGAAGCCTACAGCAAACTGAAATAACCGAAGGGGCTGATCCAAAAGTAAATTGCATTTTCTGAAAAACTACAAATTGTAAGTCCTATGTATAAAAGAGCCTTATCAAACTCCCTTTTTGGTGGTATGATAAGGCTCTCAACAATAACATCAGGACAATCAAGTTACTTTTTGTAGATTCTCCTTTATGAAATTTGCCTTTTGGGTCAGCCTCCTGTTTCTATTATATATGCAGGATCGGAAATCTGCAATCAATAATTGGAGCGGAACAACACCTTTGGCACTCCTGCATTTATAAAGTCACAGACTTCTACCGTGCCGTCTCCATCCAACCCATTGCTGAAAACAGCCGTAAAATCATCCGTCAAAGACTGGTCCACTTCGAAAACCGTCCATCGGTTACCGTCTACGGCTTCCTGTATTCCCATCGGCTTGCACCCTTTATGATATTTCATACTATATATCGGTCCGCTGTCGCACCGGCATCCCATCAGGAATTTTGGAGTGTTGAAACACAAAAGATTGATTATGAAATGGCGATACCCCTGATGCATATCCCCTCCCGGCCGCATACGAACCGGCATGTGAATCTCATCAGAAGCAATGGTAAGCCCTTTAAGGTACGAGCCTTTATCGACACGGCCTTCACCTACAGAGCAGGACAGCATACTTTGCGCTTGCTCTACAGACATAGAATAATTCAAAATCTCTTTTGCCACATTATACGCCACAAAGCACATCAGTCGCTCATCCAACAGATTCCATTTAAAGCGGCAAGAGTCTCCCTCATACTTTATCTTGTCTACTATATCTTCTGCCAGTCGATGCTTAAAATCCATATTACCCAGAATTTTCTCTGTCAGAAGCTGGTTGAACTCTTCCTTAGAAAATCCATGGAAGAATTGCTCATACTGTTTCATTAGCTCGCCATCATCGGAAAACAGAAAATATCTCCGTAAAATTTCTCTCAAATCCATATTCTTATATTTTCAAGTTAGTAATCCTAAAGATAAGGTTTTTATCATCAATCTATCAAGTGTTTTGTAAAAAAAGTTCTTTTTCCTTTTTCTGAATCACCTGGTTCAGGATCAAAACTATTGTTCTCCGTCGTATTGTTTCCCGAAACGGCTCCGAAAAACGTTCCTTCACCGGATAATCAGGTACAAGGCCGACTCCTTCGGTTGGGTTTCCTCCCGATGTAGGCTGCGGCAGCTCCGCTCCCAGTCTGAAATAAGTACCATGCGCCGTGCGAAAGGTCAGCACCATAGTGCCAAAATCCCCCGCCGTTTCTTCACCTAAAAGCACTGCGCGACCCGATTCCTTCAGAATACTGGCCAGATACTCTGCAGCCGAACAGGTCCCGGAATTGATCATCACATAAAGTTCACCTTTATAAGCCTGCGGCAAAGGTTTAATCAGATGCTTTCCCTGATAAGACTTTTCTAGGAAAAGAGCCGCAATCAGTTCGGCATCAGCGACCCAACCGCCAGTATTATCCGTCAAATCCAGAATGATACGCCGGGAGTCCCTCGCCTTGCAGAACTGAAGCAGAAAACGCGTCAGAGTACTCTCTTCGAAATCATGAAGCGCAAGCATTTCCAGATTCGATCTCCCTTTCCTTATTTCCTTTTTCTTATGAGTTGCCTCCTCCTTCTTTTGCCTTTTCCGAGTTCCAGATTCACGTTGCAGTTGTACTTGCTTCTTTCCGTCCCGACTTAACGGCACATCTACAAATAAGACAGAATCACCTCTACTCAAACCCAGTCTGCGGATACTGTCCGTATAACTGGAAAACACCCACGAGGCCGTACTTTTATAACGGGCCTTATCGGTAGAGGCAGAGACATATTGCATCATACTGTCTCTCCAGACGGAAGCCTCCTTACCGTCAATGGACAAAATCCTATCCCCCGCTCTCACCGGCAACGCCAACAAACTCCCCGTAACATAAAGCGAGTCACACCGCCATTCCGCACTTGCCGGTGCCTGATAAGGCGCATACATCGGAAAAGAATGCAAATTCTTCAGTGCCGCAAAATACTTCTGAAGCACCCGCACATATTCCGTATTATTCTTTGCCCGAAGCACTTCCTGCCGACACTCTTCACGAAGCGTTTCCAGGGCAATCCCCTTACGCTTCGCCAGTTTGTAATGCTTTTCCACCACGTTGCAAATTTCCTCAAAATCCTCGGGATAGTCCTCCGGCCGTATTTTCTGATCCCCAACAAATTGAAGTTCCGCCTCCATTGTGAGATGGCGTTTCCACCATAAGCAGTCATAAATACGGTATCCGTTATACCCTATTCCTACAAGCAACACAAGACACAACAGACACAGTTTCCGCTTTCCCAGTCTTTTTCGAAAAATCAACCCCAGCACCCCAATCACCGACAGCACAACAGCAGACACTATCTGCAAAAGTAAAAACCAATCCATACACACATTCATTATTCGTTTCGTTTAAATCCAAGAAACGTTTTCTTTTCTCCGGGGCAAAATTATTCCGGTCATGCACAAAATACTTGTGCAGGATTATGCTACTTTTGCAAAAAGTCAATCATTAAAACAGGAAACAATGAAAACGGAATTTGCTATCTGGATGGTCTCTTTTCTTTTGCAGAGAAAAGCAGCCACCAAAGAGACCATCCTACAAGAATGGTCCAGACACCGGAACGAAGCATGCAGCATACACCGGAACACCTTCGGTAACTACAGAAAAAAGGCCGAATCTCTGTTTGACACAAACATCGAATATAATCCGAGAACTCAGGAATACTTTCTGGAACACCCGGAACAAGTCACTCAAAACAGTATGTTTAAATGGCTGCTCCAGTCGTACACCGCATCCAATGCCATCACCCGCAGGAGCAAACTGAAAGACCGCATCATGCTCGACACCACCTCGGGCGGTGAGGAGCTGATCGACACCGTGACCGAAGCCATGGAAAAAGGGCGGTGTATCCATCTGGTATATCAGCCTTTCTGGGACGACCCCAAGGAACGGTGCGTCGAACCTTATTTTATCAAACTGTTCAAGCACCGGTGGTATCTCATTGCCAGAAAACCGGATGAAGGAGTATTCCGAACCTACTGTTTCGACCGTATCAAGTCCGTAAGGCTCACCGAGCAGCGCTTCCGGTTTCGGAATGATGCCGATGCAAAGACAATGTTCCGGGACTATTACGGAATCATCCAGATGCCGGTGCAGAAGGAACATATTGTTTTGAAGGTGACGTGCGAACAGGGCATCTATCTCCACACCCGGAAACTTCATCCCTCACAGCGGCTGATTCATCAGGATGATGACTATATGATTTTCGAACTCTACCTGAAGCCCTGCTATGACTTTGTGCAGGAACTCCTTTCCTGCGGTTCGTCACTGGAAGTGCTCAGCCCCGAATCCCTCCGAAAGGAAATGGAAGAAACCGCCAAAGACCTGTTTCACATCTATAATCCTCAAACCAATGAGCCCCAAAGCCAACTCAAATCCCCCCAAAAAGATGGGGAATAACAATATTTTTTCTAATTTTGAACCTTGACAGAACGGTCCGGAACGACCATCAGTTAAACAACAAAACCAATAATATAAAAGAACAATGAACAAGAAAAGCATTTGGGCGGCGGCACTGTGCGCCGCAACCTTTCTTTCGGGATGCGGAAACAGCGGAAGCGGCAAGAGTGAAACGGACGAATACTACCTGCTCATCGGCAGCTATGCTCCGGCCTCGGAAGAAGGCATCAAGGTATATAGCTTTGACCAGAACAACGGCAAGAGCGAATATGTCAGCGGAATAAAAGGTGTTTCCAACCCTTCGTTTCTGACCCCCTCGGCCGACGGCAGCCGGATTTATTCCGTAGCCGAGGATGAAGGCGAAACGGCCTCCCTGCATGCCCTGACCTTTGACCGCGAAAAAGGAACCCTTGCACTGCTGAACGAGGAACACACTCTGGGAGGCGCTCCCTGCTATGTGGCCCTGTCACCCGACGAACGCTATGCCGTGACCGCCAACTATCTGGGCGGAAGTATTTCTGTCTTCCCCATCCGTCAGGACGGAAAGCTAAGCCCGGCCCACCCGATTGTTTTCTCCGGAAAGGGAGCAGATGCCGAACGGCAGAAGCAGCCTCATCTGCACTGCATTCTCTTCACCCCCGACAAGCGTTATCTGCTGGCCAGTGATTTGGGAACAGACCGGATCTATTCCTTCCCGCTGGATTCCTCAAAAGAACTGATAGATACCGCCGCACGAAAAGATATCTTATTGCCTCCGGCTACCGGTCCCCGTCATCTGACCCCATCGCCCGATGGTAAGCACATCTATCTCATGAGCGAACTCTCCGGCCAGGTGATGGTCTTCTCTTATGACGAAGCCCGACTGGACACCATGCAAACCGTACTGGCCGATACCTGTCATGCTCAGGGAGGAGCAGACATCCACGTTTCTCCCGACGGACATTTCGTCTATGCCTCCTGCCGGCTTCAGAACGACGGTATTGCCATCTTTGAAGCAACAGAAGACGGCAGCCTGACCAAAGTGGGCTATCAGAAAACCGACAGTCATCCGCGCAACTTTGCCATTTCGCCAAACGGCAATTATCTGCTCGTGGCCTGCCGTGACGCCAACGCCGTGGAGATTTATCAGCGTAACCCCGAAACCGGATTATTGCAAGACACCGGCCAGCGCATCGAAATGCCGAAACCGGTATGCCTGAAATTCGTCAAGCGGCAATAACCTTGCAACGCATCAAAAATAAACGCCCCTCTCTTTTTCTGTTCCATGCTCCTACTGCATAACAGAAAAGAGAGAGGGGATTTTCTATTAGAATTCCACGACCTTATCTATCTGCAAGATTCTGCCCGTTTCTCCATCCACCATTTTATACTGTATCTGGCGTGTCTTGCCCGTCGGGTTGGCATTGCTGTCACCTTCTTCATATATCGGGAAACGCTGGCAGAATGTATTTTCTACAATCGCCATTTCATCGTGCCCCATATAGCCTTTGTTTACCTCATTGTTTCCTGAAATATCCGGCAAATACACCTGGCTTATAGATTTTCCATTGTTTACAGAATATCCGATTAATTTTCCGTAGCTACCGCTGCCATCCGAAGTCAGATAGACCAACACTTCAGGATAACCATCAATGTTCAGATCTCCTATTTCGGCATTGACAACCGTATATCCGGTAATGTCATGACGCAACGTTTCATTGGATATACTTAAGCCAGAAGGCTGAACCATCAGACTGTCTCCCATTGTACTTACTTTAAAGGAAATCTTGCTTCCGGGATATGTCAATTCTTTATTGAATTCCACCACACTTACCTCCTGTTTTGCTGAATCGACGTTATCTTTCCCAGTCGCATCAGTAACACCATTCTTCTCATTCTTGCTGAAAGAACAGGACATCAGCAAGGCACACAATACGAATGAACCTAATTTCTTCATCATTTTCTTGTTTTAATAATTGTACTAGATTTATTTAACATCCCACTTATTTATATCATGGCATATCTGCTGTATTTCATGGATCAGTCTTGAAACATGGAATCCGTCACAAACAGCATGATGCACCTGAACTGACAGAGGAATCAGATATTTGTCCTCCTGACGGAAATACTTTCCATAAGTAAAGATAGGCAACAGATAACTTCCATCTGCAAATATGTTCAGATTGAAACCGGTAAACGTAGCCCACGGCAAGGAAGATACAGGAAATGTATTGGCCGGAGTATCAGGTTTGGCATCTATACCGTAATTACCACCAAACATATCCATATCCTGCTCATAGTTGGACAGAAAGGTCATCAGATTGTCATCCCATTCCGTCCACAGATTGGAAAAGGTTTCATTCTCCTTATGAAAAACCGTATAACACGGCAGCAAGGTATCCCATACCCCCAGTTCTCCCTTGTCATTTATAGCCGTCCGGAACTCTTCATGGTTATTTACCACCTTTGTCAATACATAAATCAATAGAGGATAGAGTTTCGTATGATTCCGATTCTTGAACGATATTAGCTCAGAGATATCTATATTTACCGTAATGCTATATGTACACCGTATCTGATTGAAATAATGATCAAAATACGGTTTTCTTTTCCACGTTTCTTTATCTATAAGTTTAAACATAATTTCCTCTTTTACGGATCAAGGACCTATTACACAAATGAATATTCAGTTTTTCATATTTCAAACGTCTCAAGGCTGCTCTTTGGACCGTTCGTTAACAAAGTTATATCCCTCTTTCCTTCCCATGCTCATAAAAACATGCCTAGAAAGAGAGAGGGATATTTTCTATGTTTCAATCTTAAAAACCCTTCATTTTACAAATGTATTTATTTTCTGCATAAAGAGCAATACAAATCCTCCTTTTATAGCGCTCCTTTTTCTTTCATACTATGGAACATCTTTTTTGTCGTATACTGTCGTCTGATTTATACTAATGCTTGCACAAGAACAGAACGAACCTAAAAAAGAAATATTAACTTTGCCAAAATTAAAAGAAAATATTAAAGTTCTGATCAATATATTTCCTTTCAATAAAAAATGTAGAAAAAATGGATACGGATTTATAAACCAATATTCGTTTCTTTTAATTATATTTGCCAAACAAGAAGACAAAAAAAACTTGTACAATACTTTTAAGAACAAGCAAAATATATACTTTTGACTCTTATCATTTGTCTTTTATGCGTTTAAGGCAGTTTTAATATTGCCATAACTGAAGAATCAGAGAGATAACTTACATAAAAATAGCCAACAAATCCAATATAGATATTTATATTTTACACTTTAATAAAATCTAAAAAAGGAACCAACAAACTTCACATATCAAATATATAGCAATAAATCCAATAATGTTAGATTAACATATTTTTTATATTTTAAGTTTTTTCACTCTAAAACTATACACTTATGAATAAGAAAGCAGTTTTAACAGCTCTTTTACTGAGTCTGTTTTTTCCCCCTTCATTTGCACAACTTCAAGGGCCACTTGTAAAAGAAAAAACTCCAAAATGGTATTTCGGCTTTAGCGGAGGATTTCATTCTAATTTTATGAAATATTCCAACTTGGATAACAATATGTTTCCCGACAATAAGAACCTCAATGGCGGAATATTCTCGTTCTTTGTAGAAAGAGACTTTGGAAAACAAAATCAATTTTCCATTCGTCCAGAAATAAGCTTTTTAAAAAGAGGCGGTAAACTCGTAAATATTGGAAAAGATATCTATGATTACAAAGCAAATAATGTTGATGATATCTATTATCAATTAGATTCCAGATATTGGGACATCCGAATTCCCATCATCTATAATTTTGGAAAATTATCCTCTAAAATTCGCCCATACATCTATGTAGCTCCGATTCTTGCTTTTCCTACACGCGGAGATGTAAAAATGGAAGCTAAATATATCAATGGATATTACGAAGGATATTCCATAAATACTTCCACTGCTAATTTGGCATCATGCTATTTTGCAGCTGCAGCCGGACTTGGCTTAAAATATCAGTTCAGAAACTCTTGCTTTCTTGGCATAGAAGGTAGCTATGAATACGGTTTTTCTGATACCTATGGAAAAAAAGAAAAAGATGGGGAAGCAGTAAATGCAGGAATTTTTCCGGAAGGAACATATATTACCGGTAATCGTAAATTTTCTGGAATAGAAATTAAGGCAACCTTAGGTGTTCCATTCAGCATCTTTAAAAAGAAAGCAAAAGCAACACCAGTTGTTCCAGTTACCCCTATCGTAAATCAGATCGTTAAGGATACAGTAGTCATAAAAGAAAAACCTTGCTACACACTGGAAGAGATTATAGAAATGGTTGAGAAAAACGAGTCGGTAATAGGAAAAACTATCTGCGCCATAGATGTAATCAATTTCGATTTTGCCAAGAGTGATATAAAAATGGAATCCTTCGAATATTTGGATAAGTTGGCTGCAATCCTGATTGTAACCCAGGTTCGTGTAGAAGTGAAAGGACATACTGATAATGTAGGCTCAGAAGAAGTAAATATGGAACTTTCAAAAGAAAGAGCCAAAGCTGTTGTCCGCTATCTGATTCGGGAAGGCGTAGATAAAGATAAAATATCATACAGTTATTATGGAATGTCAAAACCACTCACAACAAATGACACCGAGGAAGGACGAACCATGAACAGAAGAGTTGAATTCGAAATTTTAGGTAATTAATAAAAATAGGAAATTATGAATATTATAAAGTCTATCTATTCAGGAATTAAAGCATCTGCATTCTTGCTTGGAGTATTCTCCCTCTCATCATGTTTGGAAAATGGGGATGAAACAATTATTCTGGAAACCGATACCGTTATGGGAATTCCCAGTGACAGTAAGGCTGATCCCAACCCAGTCATAAGCAATCCTAATGCCGATATACCCAATATTCAGTACATAACAGAAAAAATAGACGGACAATACGTTATGCGTATTGATATGACTGGTATTCAGGATCCCAATACAAAAGAATGGCTTAAACTATTTGGTATCGGCAGTAACGAAGAATCAACACAGAATATATGGATTTCTGTAGATAACAAACCCAAAGGATTTATTGTAAAAAATACAATAGATAATGAAGACAATAACAGAAGAGCCATGAATGATGTTGTCTTCTTGGTTGATAATTCTGGAAGTATGAGTGAAGAAGCCAATGCTATAGCCAGAGATATCATCAATTGGGCACAAAAATTGAATTCCACCTTGGATGTTAAGTTTGGATGTGTTGGCTATGATGGCAGAATAAGAGGTGCTATTAACCTAACCAGCTATAATGAAATGAGCGACTACCTGAATCGTTCAACAGGAACTTCCAGAACTGTAGGATTCAGCGGAACTGATGCTGATGAACTTGAATATGCTGCGTCTTCTTATACAACTTCATATTATGAGGATGAATGTGGAACTGCAGCCTTACGATTTGCCGATGAACAATTTACTTTCAGAAATGGTGCAAATAGAATTTACATTAATTTCACAGATGAACCAAACTATCCAAAAAACCAAGCAGGCTATTCAGTATTATTTGTAAGTGATCAGAATAATTGGAATACCTCACAGGGTACGATTCATACCGTATACAGTGGAAACAGAAACTTTGTGGAAACTATTTATATTGAAGAATACCCTTGGAAAATGTCTGACTATACAGGAGGAACAACCTTATATGCTTCATCTAGCTTCACAGGAGTAACCTTAGATGATCTCCCTGTAACTGGTGCCTTACAGAATTCATACGTTATACACTTCACAAACATAAATGAATTTATGGATGGTAAAGTGCATCAAGTTAAAATAACTGTTTTGTCAGAGGATGGAACTGTTCGAGGTGAAAAAATATTCAACGTTATCTTTAAAGAAAAAGAGGAGGACGACACCAATGATGAAGAGGACAGTGAAGATATCTCAAAAGATAATCTTATCGGTGATTGGAAAGTAGAAACTTACTTGTTTGAAGTTTACAAGGATGGAAAGCTGATAGGAAGTGAAGTTGAAGGAGAAGGAGAAGACATACTTGAAAGTTTTAGCAGTAGAGGAATCTATGTATATCATAATGATTTAACGACTGGCAAGTGGACACTTTCTTCCAATAAATTAACTATAGAATATTCTGAGGATGATACGGAGGTGTGGACTATTACCAAACTGACAAGTTCTGAGATGGTTAGAGAACTCGAGGAACCAGAAGGCGGTTACGTTTACAAATATAAGATAACTTCTAAAAAGCTATAACAGGCACTATAAAATATTTTGTATAAATGGAAATACGGGATTCAGAAATGAGTCTCGTATTTTTTAATTTTATAGACTTTGTTTCCTGACTGATGGAATAGTTTTTTAGCAGAAAAGCCTGCCTGAAAGCAAAAAAGGAGTCGCCACCATGACGACTCCCGGATAGTTCTAGCTATCAGTATAGGCGTAACCAGGTTGCTGACGGGTTGCTCCTCTACAGAGTCCATTTCCTCGTCCGACTACAACATAAAATTAGCTTTTTTGATATGAAATACAAAATAGTCTATTAACTTTGCATCATCACTTCTAAGGCAAACTGGCCTCAGACACACTCAGTGAAACACTACCAAATAAGACCAGCAATAACTACAATGCTTCAATTTCATTTTCTGTAAGGCCTGTTGCAATCTTTATTTGTTCCAAAGTCAAGCCTATTGCCTTCATATTACGGGCAATAGTTTTTTTCTCTTCAGCTTTACCTTCGGCGTGACCTTCAGCAAGCCCTTTTTTCCAGCCGGCCTCACGGGCATCCTCTTCTACAATGCGGCTCACCCGATAACGGTCCAAGGCTTTATCATAAGCTATCCGGTCTTCCAAAGAAAGATTCGCAACCGCAGCAAGTTCCTCCAATCTACTAAAGACCTGCTCCTTCAAAGCATCAGGCATTCGGTTCCAATGTTGCATATTCTTAAGCGTATAAATAAGTTTGTCATATAAAGTTTCACATTCATTCAGTTCCTTTTTGAAGAAAGGAAACTGAAGATAAATCTGACGGAAATGGGCATTTACCACCTTACCGCTTTCCCGGTCGGTAATCACCGTATCGGTACGAAATTTATCTTCCAGTCCGGGTTCTGAGAAATTCATCAGGAAGACGCCATATACGGTAGACAGTTTGTAACGACTACCATAACTGTCCGGTTTCGGTTCGCCCAAGAAGTCGTTGTCCTCCAGATCCGATTCAGTTTGGCACAATTCGCGCTCTTTCTTTTTCTTTTCACGAATATTTTCCACCTGCCTTCCTATGGCACGGCACATATAGAACAACGTACGGTCCAAAAAGTTACTGTGCATGCGGTTCTGCATTTCCACAATAATATATTCCCCGGTAGTGGTCAGACAATAAAGATCATAGATAATACCCGCATCGTCCATATTGTCCGAACGGTTTTCCTTATCCAGAAAAATCAGGTTTTCAATCTGATGCTCCCCGGCCAACAGTTCATTCAGCAAAGTAATCAGTAAATCTTTACTTGCAGGCTGCCCGAAGATAATTTTAAAACCAATATCTGTAAACGGATTCACAAAATGGCTACCGATAAAATCAGAACGACTCATATCCCCTCCTTTCTTTTAATAAAAACCCTTCATTCTACAAATGTATTTATTTTCTGCATAAAGAGCAATACAAATTCTCCTTTTATCGCACTCCTTTTTCTTTCATGTGCCCAGTTAAATTTTCCATCAATTAGAGTAATCTCAAAGTTCCAATTAAATACTCCAGACACATGCCGACCTTATTTTGTGGAGTAATCGATGAATCACTAAAAATCTTATTAAGGATCTTTAAATAATTCAACAGTATAGAAGGATTATAATTCTGGGTTGTCATCTCTAAAACCTTTTTTGAGTATTCAATCCACATATTACAAACCCCAAGAGAAAGAGCAGGATCTCCCATTTTTTGTAATCCATCATCTATTACTTCTTTAATAAATTTGAAAGCTAACTCCCTATTATAATAATTATTCATCATCATTACTTTTATTAATTTTATCTATCTCTTCTTTTAATTCAGAAGGAGTTTTAGGAATTCCATCTATAATATCATGCGCTAGTTGATTCAAGGACTCATTCGATTTTCTCATTTTATGTGTATTAAAACGAATCCCAAAACCTTCGAAATTATCGAACAAAGGCATTAATACTAATATTAACCATAAAATAAAGATTAGATTTTTACCATTAAACTGATTGAAAAAAGTAAAATTAGTCAATTCGGAAAAGTTTTTAAAAACATAGATACTCGTTCCTATTAACAATATTATATACCAAATCCTTCTAATCCAGTTTAATTCTAATTCTATCCTTTCTCCATCCATAAAGAATGAATGTATCGTATTCCAAAACTTTCTCATAAACAATAAAAATATTATAATCGTTAGAACTCTAAAGGTTCTTTCATTGTCTCATCAAAAATCTTATATTTGCTTTTTGTAAAGAAAACTATCCATTATGTTAAAGATTATCTATATGTTAGAAATTTACCTTAAGTAACTATTTAATATTTAAACATTTCCTATGTAGATTAGTTGCAATATTTTCCTTTCTTAATTTAAAGACATTTGTAATCAACTACTTAGGAAGTTAATTTATAGTGTGTTGATTGATGTATTCATTGATAAAATGCTCTTTTTTTTCTTTTTCATGAAAGTTCAAACGATTAGTTTTAACAAAATACAAAAAGGCACCAATATAAAAAACACTAAATAAAAGTATAAAAACATAAGAAGACAAATTTATGCTATTACTATAAATATAATAGAAGCACGATATAATTAATGAAAATAAGGCATCAAAAATCAATATTTTTTTCTTAATATTCTTTGCTTTTATATATTCTGTATCATTACTTAATAGGTCATCTATTTGAGTAGCCCAAATAAATTCTGCTTCGGAGCGAAGTTCCTTTATATTTTTAATATCATTTTGTTGATTAATCTTATCGTTATATTCTTGTTTTTTAAAGTAATTATTTAATTCAGAAAGGGAATATGGATGAAAATTATTACACTGTGTTTCATTAATCATAAAAGCATAATTTTCTGTTCCATCTTGTTTTAGGACAAACACAATATTATCAAAAATAAAAGGATGAAACATGTAAGATCGTTCTTGAGTAGAAATTATAATTGACTTATTAGCTGTAATATATTGCCAGTTTCCCTTGTATACTTTTCCATTAAATGATATAATTAAAGAACCGTCTTTTTGAAAAATATAAACTTCTTTATTGTTGCATTCATTAAAAATAAGCCACGACTTATTACATAAAATGTTTTTTACATCTAAATCCTCTTTATAACTTTCATATTTATTCAATATATCCAATAAGTAAGTTTTCATAATAATAAATAACTATTCAGTATTGATTGTATACTTAAGCTTTCAAATGTAGGTTTGCTGCATAAATAATATTCTCTAGTCATATACAAAATGATATTTGCAATCATCTACTTATCAAAAAAGCGTTATATAATATAATTAGGTACATGCAAATATAAGAAAAATATAAAAGACGCATAATTATATAATTATAATAATGATTTTAGCAACAAAAATTTAACATTAGAGATTAAGCTTTTCTGTTTCTCATTATCCCCACTCCCCTCCTATCATTTTGTCAAAACCACCCTCTGAAACTTCCATTTTCCGCACCCCAACTCACAAAACTCTCAAAAACACAATTCTCAGCAAGCAAATATCTCCACAACAAACTATACACCAAACAGATAAGCACAAAATCCGCACATTCACGCACGCCTCATCCAGAAGAAGAAAGACAAGAATATTTACTTTCTCGGCCTTCAAAAGCAGACATCCCGATGATTCTTGCACTTCATCCCGGGCAATTCAGAAAACCACTGTGGTGATTTCCGGCAAGCACCGTGCTGCTTCGGGCGAAGGACCGCGGTAAGTGCTCCGCATTTTCGTAACATTTTTGTATAAATCCCGTATATATACAGTTTTCTTAGCCCATTATACCGCATATTTATGCAGGAGGATTTCTAAAACACTCGGTTTGAAAAAGGTGCCTGTCAGGGATTCCGGCCAAACGGCAGCAGAATGCAAGCGGATAAGCATAACCGTCTGTCATAATGCACCGGCAAGCGTTCACATTTTTTTGCGTCTTTCGTTGTATTTTATTTTGGAAACAATTATCTTTGATAATAGACTTTCAAAACATCGCACGGTTATGAAATATTATATCAAACGAAAGAATAAGGTTCAGGGACCTTTCAGCAAGGAAGAACTCCAGACGCGCACCCTCCTGCCCACGGCTCTGGTGCGCACGGAAAACTCCGAAGAGTGGGTCCGTGCCGATCACTGCAAGGAACTGGAAGAGGCAGTCGTGCCGATGCCCAGCACCTGGTGGCTCATATCGCTCATCACCGTATTCGTCTGCCTGCCCTTCGGCATTGTGGGACTGCTCCGAGCATACCGCATTCAGGACCTTTATCACGAAGGGAAAATAGCCGAAGCGCGCGTGATGAGTCAGGACACGGGCCGACTGATCAAAATAGGCATTGCCTGCGGTCTGCTGCTCTACCTGATGCTGCTGGCGTTCCACGGTGCGGCTATCATCAAATCCCTGAATGCAGAGGGTATTTTTTTCTAGGAAAAAGTTCATTTTTAGCATAAGATAGTGAAAATCCTTTTTAGCTTTTTCACTATCTTTGCATTTGTTTTTGCGAATAGAAATCCAACGATATGAAGAATGAAAGAGAACTCAGATATGAACTGGCCGTAAGTGCGGCAAAAGAGATGATGCGGGCCGCCCGCACCGCTCCCAAGGCCAAGGGCATGGATCTGATTGAAATAGGTCTGTGCGACACGAAAGAGGAACTGGAACTGCTGGCTGCCACCATGGAAATCATGTATGAGAGCAACGGGTTCAAGTTCTTCCTGCGCGACGCCGGAAACATCCGCGAGGCGGAAGCGGTGGTGCTCATCGGCACCCGCGAGCAGACATTGGGACTGAACTGCGCCTATTGCGGAGCGCCCACCTGCGCGGAAAAGGGTGCGGACGCGCCTTGTGCCTTCAACTCCATAGATGTGGGCATCGCCGTGGGATCGGCCTGCGCCACAGCAGCCCGCCTGCATGTGGACACCCGGGTGATGTACTCGGCCGGAAGCGCCGCCCAGCGGTTGGGATGGCCCGCCGCAGACTGCCGCAACGTGATTGCCATCCCGGTGGCAGCCGCGTCCAAGAATCCGTTTTTTGATCGTAAACCAAAAGAAAACAAAGCATAATAGAATGGGACTACAATTCAATGTCAGAAGTCAGGAAAAAGATAACCTCACTCTGGAACTGAAGTTCGAAGAAGGAAACGTCGTCAAGTTACCGAAGGCCGAGGGACCGTTTCTGCCGGCGGAATGGTATCCGCAGAGCGGTGTGCAGCTCACCTGGCCGCATAAGGCAACCGACTGGTGCGACCTGTTGCCGCAGGTGACGGAGTGCTATGTGCGCATGGCTTATGAGATTGCCAGCCGCGAAAAGCTGCTCATCGTCACTCCGGAAAAGGAGGCGGTGGAGAAGCTGCTCTCCGAGAAACTGCCGGCAAACGTGTTGCCAAACATCCTGTGGATGGAATGCCCCACCAACGACACGTGGGCGCGCGACCACGGCTTCATCACCTGTATGAGCGAACAGGGTGCCGAACTGCTGGACTTCCGCTTCAACGGCTGGGGCATGAAGTTTGCCGCCAACTACGACAACCAGATCAACCGCCGCCTCTTTGCCGCAAAGATGATACGGGGCGACTACCGGAACCATCTGGGCTTCGTGCTCGAAGGGGGCGCCATCGAAAGCGACGGCGAGGGTACCATCCTGACCACTTCTCCCTGTCTGCTGGCACCGAACCGCAATGAACCGAAAAGCCGTGAGGAAATCGAGGAGTATCTGAAACAGGCGTTCCATGCCAAACGGGTGCTGTGGCTGGACCACGGTTATCTGGCGGGCGACGACACGGACAGTCATGTGGACACCCTGGCGCGCCTCTGCCCGAACGACACCATCGCTTATGTGCAGTGTACCGACAAGGACGACGAGCACTATGAGGAGCTGTACCGCATGGAAGAGCAGCTCAAGGAGTTCCGCACACTGGAGGGTGAGCCCTACAAACTGGTGCCGCTGCCGATGGCGGATGCGGCGTTCGACGAGGACGGACAACGACTGCCGGCCACTTACGCCAACTTCCTGATCCTGAACGATGCCGTGCTGATGCCTACCTATAATCAGCCGGCCAAGGACGAACTGGCCCTGAAGCAGTTGCAGAAGGCTTTCCCGAAACACAGCATCGTGGGCATCGACTGCCGAGTGCTCATCGAACAGCACGGATCGCTGCACTGCTGCACCATGCAGTATCCGGCCGGTGTGTTGTAACCCCCTATCCCATCATCATTTCATAAACAAATCATTATGGCAAGAAAAATCAAAGTAGGCATTATCCAACAGGCCAATACAGAGCATACCAAAGACAACCTTCTGAAACTGGCCAAAAACATAGAATCCGTACACAAGCAGGGAGCACAGCTCGTGGTGTTGCAGGAACTGCACAACTCGCTTTACTTCTGTCAGACCGAGAACACGAATCTGTTCGATCTGGCCGAGCCGATACCGGGCCCGTCAACCGCCTTCTTCGGCGAGCTGGCCAAGCAGTTCGGCATTGTGCTCGTCACCTCGCTGTTTGAAAGAAGAGCGGCCGGACTGTATCACAACACGGCTGTGGTGTTCGACACCGACGGAAGCATCGCCGGAAAATACCGCAAGATGCATATCCCCGATGACCCGGCTTATTATGAGAAGTTCTACTTCACTCCGGGCGACCTGGGCTTCAAGCCGATTCAGACTTCACTGGGAAAACTGGGCGTGCAGGTGTGCTGGGACCAGTGGTATCCCGAAGGAGCGCGCCTGATGGCCTTGCAGGGTGCAGAACTGCTTATCTATCCTACCGCCATCGGCTATGAGAGCAGCGACCCGGTAGAGGAACAGGAAAGACAGCGCGAGGCATGGACCACCGTGCAGCGCGGACATGCCGTGGCCAACGGACTGCCGGTCATCGCCGTGAACCGCGTGGGCTGGGAGCCGGACCCTTCCGGACAGACCAACGGAATCACCTTCTGGGGCAGCAGCTTCATTGCCGGACCGCAGGGCGAATTCCTGTATCGCGCCTCTAAGGACCAGGAGGAAAATGTGGTGGTGGAAGTGGATCTGGAAAGATCGGAAAACGTGCGCCGCTGGTGGCCGTTCCTTCGCGACCGCCGCATCGACGAGTTCGGCGATCTGACCCGCCGTTTCATTGACTAGAAGCGAAAAAGCATTCTGTCTTCACAAAGCAGGATTTGCCGTACGTTTCAACAGTCATTCGGGCAAAAAGCAAGAAATATGCTTTCAATAAAGGATAAAACAGACTTTTTGAAAACAAAATAGAAAAAACAAAAGGGATTTTCATAAGGAAATCTTATCTTTGCACGCGAAAAAGAAGTACTATATCACTAGGAACAACAATCCAATAAAACAGAATTACTATATGTCATCATCATTAAGATTTGAAGTAGTCGGTGAGGCTTTTAAGAAAAAGGCCGTGGCGTTTAACAAACCCGAAGAGCGTCCGTCGGAATTTTTTGCGAAGTATGTCTTTACACGTCAGAAAATGTATAAGTATCTGTCGGCAGAGGCATACCAGAAAATGTGCGACGTGATGGACAACGGTGCCTCTTTGGATCTGAAAACAGCCGATCAGGTGGCCGAAGGTATGAAGAAATGGGCCATGGAACTGGGAGTAACCCATTGCACACACTGGTTCCAGCCTCTGACCGAAGGTACTGCCGAAAAGCATGACGCTTTTGTGGAGCACGACGGCAAGGGAGGAATGATCGAAGAATTCTCCGGAAAGCAGCTCGTACAGCAGGAAACCGATGCGTCTTCTTTCCCGAACGGTGGTATCCGTTCCACTTTCGAAGCTCGCGGCTACTCGGCATGGGATCACGCATCGCCGGTGTTCGTCATCGGTGACACCCTGATGATTCCTACCGTTTTCATCTCTTACACCGGTGAGTCTTTGGATTATAAGGCACCGCTGAAAAAGGCCATCCACGCAGTGAGCAAGGCGGCCACAGACG
>ULRE01021354.1_pt1 | contig 18913 bp, 16 predicted proteins | sample 1955141 | NCBI WGS metagenome assembly ULRE01 (sample SAMEA4835674, study PRJEB28245) | human gut metagenome | biome: gut microbiome; material: fecal sample | place: Denmark | collected 2008
ATAATGAAGGATTAAATAGTATATTTTCAGGCACTAGGATGAGGGGGATTTGCAATAATCCTCTGGAAAGCTATAATATCTGTTCAAAGTCTTTTTTAAATATGTCTATAATTGTACAAAAAAATTCTGGAGAATTACAAAGAATGTTTTTAAATGCAGTTTATTCCAGAGTATTTAAGATAAATATTTCGGATGAATTTGTTTTAAATAGTTATGATAAGAAGGGTATTACTTATGGAACATTAAGATGCTTAGTGTATCTTAGAAATAAAAAATGCAATGTAAGTAATTTTTTGAATTGGTCAATAGATATAACATCAGATCAAAATAAACAGACAATAGACTATTCGATCATTAATGTTTTAGATATTTACAAAACATATATTAGAGAACCACATTACATTGATTGTTTAATTTTGGTACATAAATATACAAGTGATGTATGGAAAAATGGTGCAAAGCATCTATATTTTTATACTTTACACAATCAGGAGCATGCAGTAGAACTTATAAAAAATATTACATTGCTTGTAAAGGTATTTAAAAATCTTAGTATTTCAAACTATAATTACTATATTTTATTTATTGCATGTTATCTTCATGATATAGGAATGGTAAAAATTGCGGATGAAAAAGAACTTTTTAAACAAGAGAATGCGCCAGACAAAATAATAGATAAACTTGATTACTATAAAAAACTTGATAGCGTTACGGATAAAAAAGAGTTTATCATAAAAGTTTATAAGGAAGTTGACCAGTTTTATGAGAGCTTAATTAGGGACAGTCACGCAAAAAATAGTGCTTATGAGATTAGAAGACAAAAAGAATTATCTTTTTTGGATTCAAGTTTAAGAGAATGTGTTGCTAAAATTGCAGAGGCACATGCAGATGAGACGGGAAAAATATATGTATTAGATGCGAGTATGAGAAATAGCATTATAAATTACACTAATGACAAAATATTATTAAGGTTAGCTGACTTGATGGATATGTGCCAAAATAGAGCTACTAGAATAATTTTAAATCATAATTTTGGTAATATTTCATCTAAATCTGCATTTCATTGGATTTCACATCTTTTGACACAAAATTGTGAGTTAAGTGCAGACTATAATTATGACAATAAAAAAATTCAAACTGGACAACAAAATAATAAGCTCTTTCAAGAAATAGTTAAGCTTACAGTTAATGTGAATTTTTCACAGTTTTCAAAAATGACTTGTATGAAATGTGAGCATGGAAGGATAGAAGACGATTCAATAAGCAGTAGTGGATTTAAAATTACTATGTTAGGAGAAAATAAGAAATGTGACTCAAATAAATGTAATTTTTTATGCAGATGGTTTAATGTGAAAAATAATTATCTTATGAAAGAAATGCAGGCATTAGAGCAATATTTTAACAAGATACAATCTAGACATACAATTCATAATATAAAAATAGAAATTCAGGTTAATGTAACTAATCAAATTTGTATTTCAGATTCAGAATTTGAAATATTACGAAATGAAATAAAAGATGATTAATTTTCCCTTTTCTACATAAAGCATATGGGAGATAAGGTAAATAGTATTATTATAGAAAATATACGATAAATCAAAATTTTAAAAAAATGAGGAATGATACAAAATGATAAAAGAGATTTGGAATTTTGCTAATAGTGCAGTTGTGATGGCAATTATTTCAATTGTTTATAATATGTTTGCCAAAAGAAAAAAATATTAGAAATTTTCTAATTATGTATGAAAAAAAACGATTTTGCGGTTACACTTTTGATGCAGGTAGAGTTGATAGTCGCATGGATAGTTAGGAAATTGTACTGTGAATAACTGAGTTGATGTAGATTTCATATAGAATTGATAGTGTCAAATGACCTATGAAAAACTGGGCGAAGAAAAAAGGCTCAGATGAACCTTGAAAAGTGCAGATACTTTAGTCTGAGGTAAACAAACGCCACCCTTGACAGCACGAAAAAGAACTGCTGTAGGTTGATCACCGACGGCGAAGAACTCAAGAACAGATGGTTTTCTCGTCGTTTACAGCAGTGTAGCAGTTCTTTTTCGTGCCATCAAGGGCAAAGCCGCTTCGCGGTGGCGGGGTTACTACTTCTGGCTCTGAATCTAAGAACAGACAGTGGCTTCGCCGTTTTGTAGATTTAAGATGGTCTGTTGTCCGAGGAAGATGAGCAGTTGCCATTTGCCTGGCATGTTTTCCGCATTTGCCAGCATGTCCATTTTGTTGAGTGGAGTATAGTTGGTGTGTTTGTGCGGGCGCAGGAAGTTGTAATACGCTACCCACAGGGCTAAATCGTAGTTGGCACCATCGTAATTATCGAAGCCATTTGTGGGTCTGTAAGAAGCTTTGTAGGTACGGTTTAAACGTTCAATCATCTGCTTATACGGGCGGAATTTTTTGGAGACTTCATCATCATTGGTAAGACCGATTACCTGTGTGATATTGAAGGTGAAGTTATCCTTGAACTTTTTGGCAAACTGCTGGTGGGAAATGCTGATGTTGTAGAGGTTTTTAAGAGCCTGTGAAGTTTTTCTTAAAGATAAGCCGAGATTAATGTGAAGAGTCAGGCACAAAGACATGACATGGGCATTGTGCTTGGAGAACTTAAGCGAAGAGGCATTCTTAGGGAGAGAGTTTAAGTCCATGGCAAAGAAATCCACAGTGAACTCACGGTAGATGTAATGGTGAGGGGCACCGCATAAGGGACAGATGGTATCTTCGGGAATGGATTTACCATTGCGTCGCTGAACCGGCTTAACAGGTTTGCCATACTTCCACTGATAGTATTCGAGAAGGAACTGCCAGTCCTGCCTGATAAAAGGTATATATCTGCAGATAAAATTTAAAAGCCAGCAAATTTGTTTATGTTGGTATTGAATTAATTGAATCAGATACATTATAATGTCCATAGGTGATTACCTTTCTATACGGATAATTGTTTTGAGGTGATTCAATTATACTGGTTATTTAGGGGGTAATCACTTTTTTTGTTGAAAAAGATGAGAATTCCTTGAAAATATAATGTTTAGAAACAAAAAATAGGTAGTAAATTTGACACTACCTTGCAGTAGGTAGTGGTGGAAAAGGTTTTGGGAGTGGTTTGCTTAAATCCCCTTGCCCCTCCTCATTCTTTGCTGTAGAATGTCATTATAATTTGACATAACTACAGGAAAGGAACCTAACTGACTAAATGAAAAGAATAATAAAAATAACCACACTGCTAATCGCAGTTATTGGTCTGGTATTTTGCAGTAGTGAAGCGATTATGGCGGATTCGGATGACAGCAACTTTACGAATTTGATAATATTTGTAAGGTTTGCGGATGAGGATGAATTTATTGACGATGTGTATGAGGGCGAAGCAGTAAGAAACATAATTGATAATTCGTATAACACGGCGGCATATAATGTCGGTGATTATTTTCGATGCGCTTCGGACGGTAAGCTCAGGATGAGAAGCGTATACCTCTTTGATAATGGGGGTTCAATCAAGCTTTCACATCCGAGGGGATATTATGCGGAGTACAGCGATGCGAACAAGATTGGATATGCAGATACTGCGGAGCGGGCGAGGAGGATGTATGAGCTCAAGCTTGAATGGTCGGATGCGGTGAATGCGGCTGTTACGGCGGTGAATGTAGTGACCAATTATGACGGTTCGGTTAAGTATGGATTTGATGAGCTTGATAAGGATGGCAACGGGACAATAGATGCAATCACGATAATTTATAAGAATACAACACAGAGTAACATTTCGGTAGGCTGGGGTTCTCCGTTGTGGAATTACAAGGACATAGCGGATTATGTGGAAATTAATACAGGAAGCAGAACTATTAAAAGTTATAAATACTTTCAGGTGACTCATTCGTATGCCGGGCAGGATGGAAATTCCAATGGATATTTGTACAGAGATGTGGACGGAAAGCTGACAGTTTCTGTTTCAGCAGCGATTCATGAAATGGGACATATTATGGGGCTGCTTGATTTGTATAATTCATCAAATGCATCGCCGGTGTACTTTATGTCCGTCATGGCAAAGCATATGTCGCCGGTTCCGCAGTTTATGTCGTTAAAGGAAAAAGAGGCACTCGGGTGGGTTGATGATGGCGATGTTAAGACGATAGCTGCTGATGGTGAGTACAGCTTGAGTGCACTGGGAACGACGAAGCTGTCTGATGCGGTAGGATATAAGCTTGATATTCCGGAAAAGGATAAAACGCTTTACATGGAGTACAGAAATTTTGCTGCGGATGGAAACAAATATGACTGCCAGGATAAGGATTTGTATAAACTTGACGGGAATCAAGTGGATAAAACAAAAATGAAATCCGGTCTGGTATGTTACCTCATCGATACGGGGACGAAGTTTCCGAGCAATATGAATTATTCCGGTTCTAAGTGGAATTATCAGGTGGTTGGAGGAGAACAGAGTACAAAAACGGATGCGGCTTTAGCTGTGGGTGAGGATATAGAAATCTATGGCAAGATAAAAATTGAAGTTACGGATATTAATGATAATGTTCTTACATTTAAGATAAATGGGGATTTTGCGGAGCATGTTCACAGCGGAGGGGAAGCAACCTGCGTGAAACGTGCCGTATGTTCGGAATGTCATCAGGAATATGGTGATTTGAATCCTGACAATCATAAAAATACAGTAATAAGGGAGTCAAAGGAGCCGACCTGCAATGATAATGGATATACGGGGGATACATATTGTGCTGATTGCAATAAAAAGATAAGTACGGGAAATATAATTGACAAGACTGCGCATCAATTTCAGCATGTGGAGGCCAAAGCGGCTACGGCGGCATCGGAAGGAAATATAGAATATTATATTTGTCAGGTATGTAACAGAGTTTTTTTGGATGAGAGCGGAGCGGAAGAGGTTGAAAAGAGCGACACTGTAACGGCAAAGCTTGCGCCCGTTATAACAGATGGGAATAATACGGTTGTCGACGCTGAATCCGGAAAATCGATAAGTTTTCGTTCAAATGCAGCATTATCCGATTTTATAAGAGTGGAGTTGGATGGCAATGTGCTGGTGAAGGATAAGGAATTTACTGTAAAAGAGGGAAGCATAATTGTGACCTTGATGCCTGAAGTTATTGAAAGTCTGGATGCCGGAAAACATACAATCGGAATCGTGTCATCAAGCGGAACGGCATCAGCGGTTTTTTCAGTGACAAAAAATCAGGAATCAACAAGCAGCGAAGAACCGGGGAGTAGTCAGGAGCCGTCAGGCAGCGAAGAGCCGGGAAGTACACAGGAACCGACAAGCAGCGAAGAGCCGGGAAATACACAGGAGCCGACAAGCACTATTGAGGAATCAGGCTCAGCCGGATCGTCCGGCAGCGGTCAAGATGTGACAACTGATTCTGAGAAAAATTCAGTTAGCGAGGATGCTACGGGTGGCAATACGAGTTATCTGTCGCCAAATACAGGTGATAACCTGCACGTTAAGGCATGGATGATTATAAGCGGATTACTGGCTGGCGCGTATATGACTTTTAGATTTAAAAAGAAGTAATAAATGCAAATATAGATTAAATAAATATAAACAATGGCTGTATTGAATTGTGCTATCATAGATGATATAGTTATGATAAAAGATATTGGGGGATATCGGAATATGTAACTATTGGATATGAAAATGGGGCAGAAAGTAATTGCGCTGCGCGGTTTTCGGGTATATAATCGAGGGGTAGACGGATGAAGATTCAGTTAACAGCATATCATTAAAATCGGATTGCTTATTCGGAAAACAGTGTGACTTTCCGCAGCTTGACAAGATGTGTGGAATGGTTATCCGAATCAGAAATAATGAAAATGCGGCTGAGTCGAGAAATAAGCTGATTGCAATGCTTGAGGACTTACTTTCAAATCAGGACAGCGAGACTAAAAAGACGAAGCTTGAAGAAAAGTATGCTATGGAGATAACGACGGAATTGGAAGGGGGATTTAACAGTATGTGCAACTTGAGCGAAGTTGTTGAGGAACGTGGAATTAAAAAAGGAATGGCACAGGGTATAGAACAGGGCATAGAGCGAGGTATAGAACAAGAATTGGCACAGGGTATAGAACAAGGCAAAGAACAGGGAATCAGAGGTCTTGTGGATATATTGAATGAAATGGGAACTTCAAAGGATGTTATTGTTGACAAGATTATGGAGAAGTTTTTTCTGACGGAGGAGCAGGCAAGAAAGTTCGTGGAGTAGGATAGAATCAGGGCTATTACATCCATCGGAATGAGGGAGAAATCAGTTATGAAATACGATTATTTAGTAGTTGGTTCAGGTTTATATGGTTCTGTATTCGCGCATGAGGCCAAGACGCATGGCAAGTCAGTGCTTGTTGTCGATAAACGTCCTAATATTGCCGGAAATATATACACGGAGAACATAGAGGGAATCAATGTGCACAAGTACGGCGCACATATTTTTCACACAAATAATAAGCGAGTGTGGGACTATATTACGCAGTTTGCTGAGTTCAACCGATTTACCAACAGCCCGGTTGCAAATTATCACGGCGAGCTGTATTCGCTTCCTTTCAACATGTACACGTTCAACAAGATGTGGGGCGTCGTCACACCTGAAGAAGCGGTGGCTGAGATTGAGAAGCAGCGCGGAGAGATAAAGGGTGAGCCGAAGAATCTTGAGGAGCAGGCGATTTCGCTGGTTGGTCGTGATATTTATGAGAAGCTTATCAAGGGCTATACCGAGAAGCAGTGGGGACGCGACTGTAAGGAGCTTCCGGCGTTCATCATCAAGAGACTTCCTGTGCGCCTTACGTTCGACAATAATTATTTTAATGCGCTTTATCAGGGCATTCCTGTCGGAGGCTACACGAAGCTGATTGCCAATCTGTTAGATGGCATAGAGGTAAGGCTTGACACGGATTATCTTGAGAACAAGGCTGAGCTTGATGCTCTTGCGGACGAGGTGATATACACCGGTCAGATAGATGCCTATTTTGGCTATAAGCTCGGTTATCTTGAGTACCGTTCGGTGTGCTTTGAGAACGAACTTCTCGACAAGCCTAATTTTCAGGGAAATGCGGCGGTCAACTACACGGACAGAGAGACACCTTGGACAAGAATCATTGAGCACAAGTGGTTCGAGTTCGGCAGGGACGGGAACGGCAATGATCTGCCAAAGACAATCATAAGCCGCGAGTATTCGTCCGAGTGGAAGCCGGGAGATGAGCCGTATTATCCTGTAAATGACGCAAAGAACGGTGAACTATACGCTAAGTATAAGGAGCTTGCGGCATCGGAGCCTAAGGTAACATTTGGAGGCAGGCTTGGAGAGTACAAGTATTATGACATGGATGCGGTTATAGCGTCGGCGCTTGATATGTGCGACAAAAAATTAAATTGATGTATTGCTGCTAAAATTACAAACAACGGTTAAAACAATTATAAACAATGGCTGTATTGAATTAAGCTATCATGAATGATATAGTTATTATAAAAGATATTGGGGGATATCTTGATATGTAACTATTGGATATGAAAATGAGACAGAAAGTAATTGAGCTGCTTTGTTTTCGGGTATATAATTGAGGGGTAGACTAATGAAGATACGGACACATTTGGGGAACACTATTGAAGCAGTTGATTCCGCCAAGATAAGGTATGATAAGAATGTGAAGGAGATACTTGCAGATATTCAGGTGCTTGCAAGAATTGTAAAACATACGGTCGCGGAGGTTGATAAGCTTAGCATATCGGAAATTATGAGCTGTATTGACCGTGGGAGCATACGAATCGGGGCAGTTCCAATGGAACCCGGGTTAACTAATGCAGAGAGAATCGACAGCTATCAGACGGAGGACTCGCTACCGAATGAGGGCTATGTCACATACGACATACGTTTTATGATGGCTGTGGCGTCGGCTACGCTTGAAATCATAATTAACATTGAAGCTCAGCGAACTTCTGATTTTAAGAAGCTTGGCTATCACCTTGAAAACAGAATCGTATTTTACCTTGCGAGACTGATCTCATCGCAGAATGGTATCAATTTTGTAAAGAGTGAATATGACAACATAAAGAAGGTCTACAGTATTTGGATATGTATGGATGCTGCGGATGACGAAGATTCGATAAGCAGCATATCTTTGAAATCGGAGTGCTTATTTGGGAAACAGTGCGATTTTACAGAGCTTGACAAGATGTGCGGAATGGTCATCCGAATCAGGAATAATGAAAATGCAGCCGAGTCGAGGAACAGGCTTATTGCAATGCTTGAGGATGTGCTTTCAACTCAGGACAGCGAGTTTAAGAAGATGAGGCTTGAAGAAAAGTATGATATGAAGATAACAACGGAACTGGAAGGGAGGTTCAACAGTATGTGTAACTTGAGCGAAGTTGTTGAGGAGCGTGGAATAAAAAAGGGAGTCGAGCAGGGGTTGGCACAGGGAATTGAACAAGGCATTGAACAGGGAATAAGAGGGCTTGTAGATATATTGCGTGAGATGGGAACTCCGAGGGAGATTATTATTGATAAGATTATGGAAAAGTTTGAGCTTACCAAGGCACAGGCGGAGAAATTTGTACAATAATTGTGAAGTTACATAAAAATACGATGCAAGTTGAGCAGAAGGGACGTTTTTGGTCTCTTCTGCCTTTTTAATACAGATGCGACTATAAAGTGCAATAAAATCTTGCCAACTTTGGGTAGGTTACATATTGATAATTACATGATAAAATATATGACGATAAAAAGTACATTATGACAGAATGTAAGCTAAGGTGTGAAAACTTAATTATATAGTGATTAAGTATTTTGCGAAGGCGATAAATACGTTCACGACAATCATAGAATTGAATGTGAAACTATTAAAACATTATCTTATGAAGAGTGATGTTAGGGCTATTAAGAAACTTTATCTACAGAGGAAAGAAAGGTAAAATTTGACTACTTTGTCAGGTTACAAGGTAAAAAAAGTATGGTAAAATAATAGGTAATTAAATATTATCCTTTACTTTATATAGTTATATTACATTATCAGGAGACAATAAATGGTTAATATAAATACATTTAAAAAGAAATATACAAAAGCTATTCAAAATGGTGATGCTGCTATATTTGCTGGTGCAGGATTATCAATCCCATCGGGATATGTTAATTGGAAAGAACTGCTTAACAATTTAGCAACAGAAATTGGATTGGATGTTGAGAAAGAACCTGATTTGATTGAAGTAGCACAATATTATTGCAACAAAAAAAGAAATAGAAATGAAATCAATCAAACTATATTAAACGAGTTTTGTAAAAATACACAACCAAGTGAAAGTTTAGATATATTATCCGACTTACCAATAGATGTTTATTGGACAACAAATTATGATCAATTAATTGAAAACGTATTACATAAAAATGGTAAAAGCGTAGATGTAAAGATTACGCCAGAAAACCTTGCAACCAATTTACAGTCAAGAGATGCTGTAGTTTATAAAATGCACGGAGATATATCAGATTTATCTAATTGTGTCATAATTAAAGATGATTATGAAATGTATAATGACAGAAGACGGTTATTTACCACAGCACTTCAAGGTGATCTTGTGTCAAAAACATTTTTGTTTATAGGTTTTAGCTTTGAAGATCCAAATTTAAAATATATTTTAAGTAGAATAAGGATTTTACTTGGCGAGAATGTTAGAACTCATTATTTGTTTCTAAAGAAAATAAATAAAAAAGAGTATAAAGGAAGATTAAAACAATATAATTATGATTTGAACAAACAAAATTTAAAAATTGAAGACTTAATGAGATATGGAATTGAAACAGTAATGTTGGACGACTATAATGAAATCCCTACAATCTTAAATGACATTAAAAAGCTGACAAAACTCAACAATATTTTTATCTCTGGTTCAGCGCACGAATATGGAGAAGTTTGGAAGCAAAAAGCACCTTTATTTATTAAAAAATTAGTAGCTAGTTTATGTAAACAAAACTATAACATAATAACAGGAAATGCCAGAGGTATAGGCAGCTTTGTCATTAGCTCTGTAATCGAATCATGCCAATCTAATGTTAACAAATTACAAAAACAATTAACTATTAAAGCGTTTCCGTATGAAGATAGCGCAAGAACGGATTATACAAAATTAATCCATGAGTATCGTGAAGGTATTTATAAACAGGCAGGAATTGTTATATTTATGTTTGGAAATAAACTTTCTAATGATAATAAGACAGTATCAGCCCGAGGCGTATATGAAGAATATAAAATGGCTTTACAATCAAAAACATATATTATTCCTATTGGTTCAACAGGATATGTAGCACAAGAAATATGGGAAGAGGTGGAAAAAGACATAAACCAATTCCCATATTTAAAAAAATGGGCTCACATTTTGAAGCAAAGTATAAATCCTGATGAAATTATTAAAGCTATTTTAAATATTTTGGATACACTACAAAGTAATATCTAAAACATTAATGTGACGCTAGTACATTATATAAGTGTTCAAGAGACACAAATACGGCATCATGTATTGCGACGTATATATCATATGTTAGTGTTATCGGACTATTAAAGCAATAATCTCGTAAAATATTACTAAATTTAAATGTTATACTTATTACTTTATCCGAGTAACTTGATAAAGAGTTATGTATTGCATAAATAACACCGGCAATATTACATAAATCTAATATAGCAAAAAGTAAATCTTGGCTATAACTTTCTTTTACGCTCATTAATGTCACGAGACTATCCTTACATGGAAAGTCACACTTTAATAAATTTTTATAACTGTTTTCCGGATTGCGAATATTGTCTTTATAGAAGCGATCGAGAAGCCTGCAAAAAAAATAACATTATTATTCGGATGTGTAAAGTCTAATTTTTCATAAGCAATTCCATCTAACCATGGAATTACTTTAAATACATCCTCCTTTTCAACATCAATAAAAACAGGTAAAATTTTGCCAGTATATTTTTTATGAAATAAATCTATTTCAGTTAATGGCCATTGCCGCTTTAGAAAGAACCTGTCAATAAGAGCAATACAATATGTAGATTGTGAAATACCTTTTTCTATATTATTATATATATGTTCGCCTATAGGTATCCCCTTACGATCTAACCACACATTAAAACCTAATTTGGTTAAATATTCTGTCAACGGAATCGCAATCATTTGTTTTGTTTCTCTGCTATGGGAAATAAAAAAGTCATAATTTTTTTCTGTTTTAATCATAAACATATCCTAACATTTATACATTCAAAAATTCTGATTTATGTTTTAAATTTGAAAGATAATATTTAATTATCCATCACCTCCCTCCTCTCGCTCTCCCATTTACCCTATCTTCTTTCTCCCCATCTTCACATTTCACACCCTAAACCCCCTCCTCGGATGCTTATTCTTCAATATATCCCTCTGCTTTGCGACGGCGACGTGGGTGTAAATCTGGGTGACGTTGATGGAGCTGTGACCGAGCATTTCTTGGATGTAGCGGATGTCGACGTCGGCTTCGAGGAGGCTGGTGGCGAAGGTGTGGCGGAACATGTGCGGGGTGATATGGAGGTCGATGGCGGCGAGGGAGCAGTATTTGTTAATCATGCGGCGGACGGCTTGGTCGGAGAGCGGGGTGCCGGATTGATTCACAAAGAAGTGGGAGGATGAGGCTGTTTCGGTGGAAAAGCTGCGGCGGTATTCGGTGAGAATGTGGATAACGTCGTCGGATGCGAGCTGAAGGTAGCGCTCTTTATCGCCTTTGCCGTAGATAAGAATTGTTCCGTCTGTGAGGTTTATGTTGGAGTATTTGAGCGAGCAGAGCTCGCTGATGCGGATACCGGTTGAGAAAAGGAGTTCAATGACAGCGGCATCGCGGAGGGCATTGCGGCGCTGGTAGGCGGTTTTGGCGGAGGTACGCTGGGCGTAGATGGTCGAAAGAAAGGTTTCGACAGTGGTAAGAGGGATGGTCTTTGGGAGGATAACAGGCTCGCGGAAGCGGGTGCGTATTTTGGAAAAAGGGTTGCGCTCGATAATATCTTTGTATTCGCAGTAATGAAAGAGGGCTTTGAGGGAGGCAATTTTGCGCTTGGCAGTTTTCGGCTTATATGTAGAGTGCAGAGTGCCTATGTAAGACTCGACTATGGATGGGGTGATGCGGGAAATGTCAAGATAAGAAACAGAATCGAGAAACTCCGCGAACTGGCGCAGGTCGATGCGGTAGGCTTTGAGAGTTTTTTCGTCTAGGCATTTCTGGGAGTGGCAATAGTCTAAATATTCGGTGATGATTGATGATAGATTGTTCATGATTAAGCTCCTTAAATGTTTTTGTGATTAACATATCATGGCTGGGAGCAAATTACCAAAGGGGTTATTTTGCAAATTGTCGGTTTGTGGAATATCAATTTATTGATTAATAACCTGTAAAATAATATAATGATGTCATGGTCAAGAGGATAAGATATACTTTAATGAGATAAATTTCACGGGAAAGTTATGGAGGTGCATCATGAACAGAGTATTGGAGAACGAGAGACTTAAGGTTACGGTAAGCGACGCGGGTGCGGAGCTTGTGAGCGTGTGGGATAAGGAGCGCGAGGTCGAGCGTATATGGCGCGGCGACGTGGCGGTGTGGGGCAGGCATGCGCCTGTGCTTTTTCCGTTTGTGGGAAAGGTCGCAGGAGGAAGGTACACCTACCGCGGGCAGGAATACAAGATGACCTCGCATGGGTTTGCGAGAGACATGGAGTTCGAGCTTGTGGATGCGGACGAAAACTCGGTTACGCATGTTTTGAGGTGGAATGAGGAGAGCTTAAAGATTTATCCGTTTAAGTTTGCGCTATATGTGAAGCACAGCTTCGACGAGAAAAATCCATGTCGGATAAAGATTGAGTGGAAGGTCGTAAACGAGGAGAGCATTGAAAATCAGGAGAGTATCGAAAATCAGGATAGCATCGAGAATCAGGGGAACACGGAAAATATTGAAAACAACGGAAGGACGATGCTGTACGGAATCGGAGGACACCCGGCATTCACCTATCCGAAGGGCGTGAGCGCGACGGATTGCTCTTTGAAGATGGAGGGAAGCAGTCTTGGAAAGTCACTTGAGTATCATCTTCTTGACGGTGACGGCTGCATTGATATGAGCAAAAAATATGAGCTTGAGCTTGAAGACGGGAGAGCAGTGGTTGAGGAGCACATGTTTGACAAGGATGCGCTTATCGTGCTTGGAAAGCAGGTTGAGAAGATTGAGCTTTGCGATAATGAGGGCAGGGCGTATGTGTGCATGAGCTGCGAGGGATTTCCGTATTTTGGAATATGGTCTAAGAAGGTTGATGAGTTCGTGTGTCTGGAGCCATGGTATGGGATTGCGGACACGGCAGGTCATGACGGAGATATTGAGAAGAAGCCGGGGATGCAGAGACTGGATGCCGGAGAGAGCAGAAGCTACGCGTACATGGTGGATTTTTAATGACATAAATAATATGCGTATAAAATATATACGGGATACGATAATTGCGAAGCGGAGGTTTTCATATCATTTGGCAGTTATCGAATAGCATTATGGAAGGGACAAATGCCATGGAGGAATACTTTCAGTCGCCATCACCGTCGGTATCGTCGAAGCGTATACTCTACACGGCGAGCGGGTGGGCGAAGAGCAATCTGATATTTCTGCAGGAGACGGGCTCGCTGAGGGCGATTAAGCCACATGTGTCCAAGCGCGAGAATCTGCAGTCATATCTGTGTCTGATGGTCGTTGACGGCTCGGGGCACATAGAGTATGAGGGGCAGAAGTACGAGATGAAGAAGGGCGATTGTGCCTTTATTGACTGCATGAAGAGCTACAGTCACAGCACGGGCGGAGGAAGCGGTCTGTGGTCTCTCGAGTGGGTACATTTTTACGGGGAAAATATGCCGGCGGTATATGATAAATATATTGAGAGAGGCGGACAGCCTGTGTTCACACCGGAGAATGCCGATGCGTATCTGCAGATTTTTTCCAAGCTGTATGATATTGCCGGGTCTGAGGATTATATCAGGGATATGAAGCTTAATGCGGTGCTCAATGAGCTGCTTGCGGTTATTATGGAGCAGTCGTGGCATCCGGAGAATGTAGCGGTCGGAAAAAAGAGACGTGAGCTGATTGATGTGAAGGCTTTTCTGGATGAGCATTATACCGATAAAATTACGCTCGACTCACTGTCGGTGGCTTTTTACATAGATAAGTTTTATTTGAGCAAAATATTTAAGGATGCCTACGGGACAACAATCAACTCGTATATTCTGGCGAAGAGAATAACGCAGGCGAAGCGGCTTCTGCGTTTTACGGATATGAGCGTTGATGAGATTGGCAGCAGGGTAGGAATGAACGATGCAAACTATTTCAGCAGGGCGTTCAAGAAGATTGAGGGAATCAGTCCAAGCGAATACAGAAAGGCGTGGCTCAATCTATAAAAACCAATATTGTGCTAATATTTCTCTATATATGCGGTTACGTTGCACAAATACTTGATATAGAATTTGAGAAAATGTGAAGAATACTAAATGAACAATCAGGAAAGAAGAGGATATTTTAGATGAAAAAGGCGTTAATTACCGGAATTACAGGACAGGACGGCTCATTCCTTGCCGAGTTCTTACTCGAGAAGGGATACGAGGTGCATGGAATCACAAGACGTGCTTCAATTTCTAACACTGCGAGAATCGACCATCTTTTAAGAGCAGGAAGCATCAAGCTTCATGACGGAGATTTGTCTGATTCGATTTCACTTATCAAGATTATCGGAGAGGTAGAGCCGGACGAGATTTACAATCTCGCTGCACAGTCACATGTACAGGTTTCATTTGATGCGCCTGAGTATACAGGTGACGTCGATGCTGTCGGAGTTCTTCGTGTGCTTGAGGCAGTGAGAGTTCTCGGACTTACCAAGAAGACTAAGGTATATCAGGCATCGACATCCGAGCTTTACGGAAAGGTTGAGGAGGTTCCTCAGTCCGAGACGACACCTTTCCACCCATACAGTCCTTATGCAATAGCTAAGCAGTATGGTTTCTGGATGATAAAGGAGTACCGCGAGGCTTACGGAATGTTTGCAGTTAACGGAATTCTTTTCAACCACGAGTCAGAGCGCCGCGGAGAGAACTTTGTTACAAGAAAGATTACTCTTGCTGCGGGCAGAATTGCAGAGGGACTTCAGGATCACCTTGAGCTTGGCAACCTTGACTCCTTGAGAGACTGGGGCTACGCAAAGGATTATGTTGAGTGCATGTGGCTTATCATGCAGCAGGAGAAGCCTGAGGATTTCGTTATCGCAACAGGCGAGCAGCACACTGTAAGGGACTTCACTGAGAAGGCTTTTGCTTCTAACGGTATCACAATCCGCTGGGAAGGAAAAGGCATCGACGAGAAGGGCTACGATGCAGCAACAGGCAAGATGCTCGTATGTGTAAATCCACAGTGGTTCCGTCCTACGGACGTTGACAATCTCTGGGGAAATCCTGCAAAGGCTAAGACGGTACTCGGCTGGAACCCACAGAAGACCTCATACGAGGAGCTTGTAAAGATTATGGCTGAGCATGACAGAGAGCTTGCAAAGCGCGAGAAGCAGCTCATCGGATAATAATAGCGCGTGATAGTCAGTTAAAATGTGAGGAAAAGACGGTTATGATGGAAAAGAATGCGAAGATATATGTTGCCGGTCATCGAGGCATGGTTGGTTCGGCGATTGTGAGGGAGTTGGAGAGACAGGGATACAATAACATAATTACGAGAACACATAAGGAGCTTGATCTGTGCAGACAGGAGGACGTGGAGAAGTTTTTCGCCGAGGAGAAGCCGGAGTATGTATTTCTCGCGGCTGCAAAGGTTGGCGGTATTGTGGCTAATCAGGAGGCACTTGCGGATTTCATGTATTACAACATGACGCTTGAGATGAACGTGATTCATTCGGCATGGCAGAACGGCTGTAAGAAGCTTGAATTCCTCGGATCATCCTGTATTTATCCGAGAATGGCTCCACAGCCTATGCCTGAGAGCTGTCTTCTGACATCTGAGCTTGAAAAGACAAATGAAGCCTATGCACTTGCTAAGATTTCAGGTCTTAAATATTGCGAGTTCCTTAACAGACAGTATGGCACCGACTATATTTCGGTGATGCCTACGAACCTTTACGGTCCGAACGACAATTACCATCCGACACATAGCCATGTGCTTCCGGCTCTTATCAGAAGATTTCATGAGGCTAGGGAGCAGAACCTTCCTTATGTTACCTGCTGGGGTGACGGAAGTCCGCTCAGAGAGTTCTTATATGTTGATGATCTTGCGAACCTCTGTGTATTCCTCATGAACAATTACAGCGGAAATGAGACTGTAAATGCAGGGACAGGCAAGGAACTCACAATAAAGGAGCTCACGGAGCTTGTAGCCAAGGTAATCGGTTACACGGGTGAGATTCGCTGGGATGCCTCTAAGCCTAACGGTACACCGCGTAAGCTTCTCGATGTGTCAAAGGCAACCAAGCTTGGCTGGACATACAAGACGGAGCTTGAGGACGGAATAAGACTTTCCTATGAAGATTTCCTCAACAATCCTATGAGAGCTGAGAGATAATCGGATAACCGGAATCAAGGTGATGAAAAATGCCTATGATTTAAGTGATATTGCCTTTACAAAAAAAGTGCGCTTTGATATAATCAAGGCGCACATTTTTGACATAAATCAAGTATAAAAGCATGGGTTGTGCATATATTGTTATGCCGGTACAGGCTGTTGTCACCGGACATATAAAATGAGACAGAAATGAGGATTATTATGGGTAAATATTTTGGTACGGATGGATTCCGAGGTGAGGCAAATGTGAATCTCACGGCAGACCACGCCTTCAAGGTCGGAAGATTTCTCGGATGGTATTATGGTGAGCTTAAGAGAAGAAACGGTGATGATACTCCTGCAAAAATTGTTATCGGCAAAGATACAAGACGTTCAAGCTATATGTTTGAATATTCACTTGTCGGCGGACTTGTCGCTTCCGGCGCGGACGCATATCTGCTCCATGTGACGACGACACCGTCAGTTGCCTATGTTGCGCGCACGGACGGCTTTGACTGCGGTATAATGATTTCTGCAAGCCACAACCCATATTATGATAACGGAATTAAGCTCATCAATGGTCAGGGCGAGAAGATGGACGAAAAAACCATTGAACTCGTTGAGGCATACATAGACGGAAGGCTTGAGGCGTTCGGACAGCATTACGATGAAGTACCTTATGCGCACAAGGACAGAATAGGATGTACGGTTGATTATGTGGCGGGACGCAACAGGTACATGGGTTATCTGATTTCACTGGGAGTATATTCATTTAAGGGAATGAAGGTAGGTCTTGATTGTGCCAACGGAAGTTCATGGAATATTGCCAAGTCGGTGTTTGATGCACTTGGGGCAAAGACCTATGTGATAAATGCGGAGCCGGACGGAACCAACATTAACATGAATGCGGGGTCAACACATATTGAAGGTCTTCAGAAGTTCGTTGTGGAGAACGGACTTGATGTCGGCTTTGCTTATGATGGAGATGCCGACAGATGCCTCTGTGTGGATGAAAAGGGAAATGTTATAACTGGCGACCATATTCTGTATATTTACGGCAGATATATGAAGGAACGCGGAAAGCTCATCAATAATACGGTGGTTACGACGGTTATGTCCAATTTTGGTCTGTACAAGGCGTTTGACGAGGCGGGAATCGGCTATGCGAAGACTGCCGTAGGTGATAAGTATGTATATGAATATATGTGCGATAACGGATGCAGAATCGGAGGGGAGCAGTCAGGACATATTATTTTCTCCAAGTATGCGTCAACAGGTGACGGTATTCTCACCAGCCTCAAGATGATGGAGGTCATGATTGCAAAGAAAAAGAAGATGAGTGAGCTGTGCGATGGTTTATCAATCTATCCGCAGGTTCTTAAAAATGCGAGAGTGACTGACAAGCGTGCGGCACAGGATGATGCAGATGTTCGGGCAGCAGTTAAGGCTGTGGCAGAGGAGCTTGGCAATGCAGGACGTATTCTTGTTCGTGAATCGGGGACGGAGCCTCTTGTGCGTGTAATGGTTGAGGCGGAATCCGATGAAATATGTACGAAATATGTTGACAGCGTGCTTGATGTCATTCGCAAAAAAGGATATATGTGTGAATAGAAGATGAAAAATGAACTGCCGTTTAATGTATTTTAAGCTGGCAGACAGGCTTAGAAAGACTGCATACCGTGCGGGTGTGTAGTCTTTTTTCGTTATGTATGATAAAATGTTTTAGAATTGCGAAAGGTGCTTTGCAGCAAAGCAATTTGTGATATCATAGAATGTATTCATATACAGATTTTAACAGTACAAGAGGTAAGCGGGTATGGTATATGACAGTTACGAATTTGGTAAATATCTTATGCAGCTTCGACGCAAGGACAATATATCCATGAGTGTAATTTGTGATGGTATATGTAATGTAAGTACGATGAGCCGTATCGAGAATGGAGAAAAGGATGTCAGCAAGATTGTTCAGGACAGGCTTCTTGGGAGACTTGGAGTTGCGCCTGAGAACTTCGAGAACATGATATTTTCCGACGAGTATGAAAGATGGGAGCTGAGACAGAATATCATCAGCCTGATTCAGCGCGAGGAGATGGCTGAGGCTGAGTAGCTTCTGGAACAATTAGAGCGGAGCGGAAGGCTTTTTGAGAGAAGCGAATCTTCCGAAGATTTGGATGCAATTCTTGAACTTCAATTTTACCTAAGCATGAAAGCACAGATAAGCTGTTACAGGCATGAGGACGAAAAGAAGCTCAGAAAGCTGTATGAGGATGCTCTGCGCCAGACGGTGACAGGTCTTGAGGCTAAGCAGGGCTATCGTGATTTCTTTG
>ULRE01054233.1_pt1 | contig 18825 bp, 18 predicted proteins | sample 1955141 | NCBI WGS metagenome assembly ULRE01 (sample SAMEA4835674, study PRJEB28245) | human gut metagenome | biome: gut microbiome; material: fecal sample | place: Denmark | collected 2008
GAGCAATTCATGAAGCAGGCTGCTTTTGTGCTCGGCATTATTGCCACAATTCTTTCCGTCATCGCAACGCTCGGCGTCGCATGGCTCTACATCGAAAAGAAAGTAAGATATATCACAACGGACGATAACGTTCAGTGATCACTCTCCGCTCCCCGGTGAAAGCCGGGGCACGCGGAAGCTACCGGGGGTGATATTATAGCATCAGGAAACATGAAGGACATCAAGCGGCGCATAAAGTCCGTAGGCTCCACACGGCAGATAACAAAGGCGATGGAGCTGGTGTCCTCTAGCAAGCTGCGCAAGGCAAAGCAGCGCGCAGAGCAGGCTCGTCCGTATTTCAACGAGCTGTATAAGTCCATGTGCGAGATCGTTTCTGCCAACACTGACTTCTCCACCGTTTTCACCGTGAAGAGGGAGATCAGGCACCGTCTGTTCATCGTTGTGGCAGGCGACAGGGGTCTTGCGGGGGGATATAACTCGAATATCCTTAAGATGGCGGCTGCTGCACACGCCTCCGACGCGGAAAAGCCCAGGATAATCGCTGTCGGCAAGAAAGCCATCGAGTACTTCTCCAAGCGCGACTACGACATCGTGGGGGCTTATCCCACTATCGCTGAGAACATCAAGCCCGCTCAGGCTCAGGACATCGCCGACACGGCGATAGAGCTGTTCAAAAAGGGCGAGGTGGACGATGTGCAGATATTCTTCACCATGTTCGTTTCGCAGCTGACCCAGGAGGCTCAGCAGATGGCTGTGCTCCCCATGCAGACGCAGAAACTCGAGAATTACGGCACCATGACCTACGACCCCTCGCCGGAAGCGGTGTTCGACCGTATCGTGCCGAAGTTCATGGCAAGCCTTGTGATGTGCGCCATCGTCGAGGCTTACGCTTCAGAGCAGGGAGCGCGCCGCACCGCGATGGAGTCCGCGACCGACAACGCAGACGCCATGACAGAGAGCCTGTCGCTGCTGTACAACAGAGCGCGCCAGGCAAGCATCACGCAGGAGATCACCGAGATAGTTTCCGGCGCGAATGCGCTTGAATAACAACGAGCTGTAATTTTTTCAGGAACATTACAGAAAGTATAGCGTTTCCAACCACATCAAATGGAAAGGAAAATTCAGAAATGACAAATCAGAACATTGGCACGATCGTGACGGTCATCGGTGCGGTTCTTGATATCAAGTTCCACCCCGATCACCTGCCCAATCTGCTGAATGCGATAGAGATCGACAACAACGGTCAGAAGCTTGTCGTCGAGGTCGCACAGCATATCGGCGACGATGTGGTACGCTGCATCGCGATGGGCTCTACGGACGGTCTTGTCAGAGGTATGGAGGCCGTCGATACGGGGGCTTCCATAAAAGTCCCGGTCGGCAAGGAGACCCTGGGACGCGTGTTCAACCTGCTCGGTGAGGCAGTAGACAACAAGCCCCAGCCCGAGACCGAGGAGAAGTGGGAGATACACCGCCCCGCTCCGAAGTTCGAGGATCAGGAGGCTTCCAACCAGGTGCTCGAAACCGGTATCAAGGTCGTTGACCTTATCGCGCCTTACCTCAAGGGCGGTAAGATAGGTCTGTTCGGCGGTGCGGGCGTTGGTAAGACAGTCCTCATCATGGAGCTCATCAACAACATCGCAAAGCAGCATGGCGGTATCTCCGTATTCACCGGCGTCGGCGAGCGTACCCGCGAGGGCAACGACCTGTACAACGAGATGACGGAGTCCGGCGTTATCAGCAAGACTGCGCTGGTTTACGGTCAGATGAACGAGCCGCCAGGGGCAAGAATGAGAGTTGCCCTTTCCGGTCTGACTATGGCAGAGTACTTCCGTGACAAAGAGGGTCAGGACGTGCTCCTGTTCATCGACAACATCTTCCGTTTCACGCAGGCAGGTTCGGAGGTTTCCGCGCTGCTGGGCAGAATGCCTTCCGCCGTTGGTTACCAGCCCACGCTGGCGACTGAGATGGGCGCCCTGCAGGAGCGTATCACCTCCACAAAGAAGGGCTCCATCACGTCCGTACAGGCTGTCTACGTCCCCGCGGACGACCTGACTGACCCGGCGCCTGCAACGACATTCGCGCATCTGGACGCCACCACCGTACTTTCCAGAAACATCGCTTCAATGGGTATCTACCCTGCCGTTGACCCGCTGGAGTCCACCTCCCGCATACTCACCCCCGACATCGTGGGCAAAGAGCACTACGAGGTAGCGAGAGCGGTGCAGTCCATTCTGCAGAGATACAACGAGCTGCAGGATATCATCGCGATACTGGGTATGGACGAGCTTTCCGACGAGGATAAGCTCACCGTTTCCCGCGCGAGAAAGATACAGCGTTTCCTGTCCCAGCCGTTCTCCGTCGCAGAGGCATTCACCGGCATGGAGGGCAAGTACGTTCCGCTCAAGGAAACCATACGCGGCTTCAAGGAGATAATCGAGGGCAAGCACGACGACCTGCCGGAGTCCGCATTCCTGTTCGCCGGCACCATCGACGAGGTTATCGAAAAGGCAAAGAAAGTCTGACGGGGGTACGATATGACGCCGTTCAAGTTACAAATAATCACGCCTGAGAAGATATTCTTCGACGGGGAGACCGAGCAGATAATCGCGCGCACCACCGTCGGCGACGTCGGTATCCTCAACGGGCACGAGCCTTACTGCGCGGCTCTCGGCATCGGGCAGATGCGCGTGATGATAGACGGGCAGTTCAAACGCGCCGCCACTTCCGGAGGGGTCATCAAGGTATCGAAGGAGAAAACCGTTATCCTGGTGCAGTCCTGCGAATGGGCAGAGGAAATCGACCTCAACCGCGCGGAGCACGCAAAGCAGGTAGCGGAGGAGCGCATAAAAGCCGCCCACAGCGACAACGAGCTGAAACTCGCAGAGACCAAGCTCAAACGCGCCCTCAACCGCATCGACGCAGCAAACCTCAAATAAAATTCGGAATTCGGAATTAAGAATTCGGAATTATGGTGTCCGCTTGCGCGGACAATATCTCAATAGATTTTCTATAAAATGCACAGGGCGAGAGGTAAACTTTCGCCCTGTAGTGTTTCCATAAAAGTTTTTGAAATAACGTCTGCGGAGCAGACACAATAATTCCGAATTCCGAATTACGAATTCCGAATTTTCTTTTCTTCCGGAGGAAGAAAAGGATAGAGTTCCGCGTAGCTGTCGTATTCCTCTTCGCCTGAAACCGCGGGGATAAGCCCGGTGCAGTCGCCGGCGCAGCCGGAGTTCATGGTGGGGTCCTGCAGCGCCTGGGCTTCCTCGGGGCGCTCGTGCGGAGGGTATGGCTGTTTTTTCATGCGAACATCTCCTTTCGGTGTAAGTTTGGGCAGTTTCGTCAATATTATACTTCTGGCGACAGTATGGGACAAATTTCCGCAAATTCTCGATTTGTGTGAATATTCCGGTTGACAAATACAAGGTTATGCGGTATAATATAATGTGAGTATTTATATTCGAAATACGTTCTTACAGAAAGGGAATTGCAATACAATGGGTTTATTCAAATCACTTTTCGGCACCTATTCCTCCAAGGAACTCAGGCGCATAGAGCCGATAAAGCAGGCAGTGCTCGACCTCGCGGACAAGTATTCCGCTATGAGCGAGAGCGAGCTCAAGGCTCAGACCGGTATCCTCAAGGACAGGCTCGCTGCCGGCGAAACTCTCGACCAGATACTGCCGGACGCTTTCGCTGTCTGCCGTGAGGCTTCCACAAGAGTTATCGGCATTCGTCATTACCCGGTCCAGATCATCGGCGGTATCGTGCTCCACCAGGGCCGTATCGCAGAGATGAAGACCGGTGAGGGTAAAACTTTCGTTGCCGCCCTGCCGTCCTACCTTAACGGACTCACCGGCAAGGGCGTGCATATCGTCACCGTCAACGACTACCTCGCAAAGCGCGACAGCGAGCTGATGGCAAAGGTGCACAGGTACCTCGGCCTCACCGTCGGACTTATCACCCACGATATGGACAACGACGCGCGCCGTGCGGCTTACGCATGCGATATCACATACGCCACCAACAACGAGCTTGGCTTCGACTACCTGCGCGACAACATGTGCATCTACAAGAAGGATAAGGTCCAGCGCGCGCCTAACTTCGCGGTAGTGGACGAAGTGGACTCTATCCTCATCGACGAGGCGAGAACCCCGCTCATCATTTCCGGCCACGGCGACAAGTCCACAGACCTGTACGAAAAGGCTGACAAGTTCGCAAAGACCCTCACCATGAACAAGGTCGCAGAGCTTGACGATAAAGAGGACTACGAGGGCAACTTCGACGGGGATTACCTCATCGACGAAAAGGCAAAGACCTGCAACCTGCTGCCTGCCGGCGTCGCAAAGGCCGAGAAGTACTTCGGCATAGATAACCTCATGGACCCCGAGAACACCACTCTCCTGCACCACATCAACCAGGCTATCCGTGCAAACGGTATCATGAAGCTGGACGTTGACTACGTTATCAAGGACGGCGAGATAGTCATCGTCGATGAGTTCACCGGACGTCTGATGTTCGGACGCCGCTACAACGACGGTCTGCACCAGGCGATCGAGGCAAAGGAAGGCGTAAAGGTGAACCGCGAAAGCAAGACGCTTGCCACCATCACGTTCCAGAACTTCTTCCGCCTGTACGAGAAGCTTTCCGGTATGACCGGTACGGCTATGACCGAGGAAGCTGAGTTCCGTCAGATATACAGCCTGGACGTTATCGAGATACCCACCAACAAGCCTGTTATCCGTATCGACCATCACGACCAGATATACAAGAACGAGCGCGGAAAGTTCAAGGCAGTCTGCGACCAGGTGGAGGAATGCCACAAGAAGGGTCAGCCGGTGCTGGTAGGTACCGTCACCATCGAGAAATCCGAGCTGCTCTCAAAGCTGCTCAAGGCGCGCGGGATAAAGCACCAGGTGCTCAACGCGAAGAACCACGAGCGCGAGGCTGAGATAGTTGCGCAGGCTGGCAAGAAGGGTGCAGTCACCATCGCCACCAACATGGCTGGCCGTGGCACCGATATCAAGCTCGGCGGTAACTCCGAGTTCCTGGCTATTCACGAGATGCGCCGTCAGGAGTACTCCGAGGAGCTTATCCAGGAGGCTACCGGCTACGCTGAAACAGACAACGAGGAAATTCTCGAGGCAAGAAACAAGTACCAGGAGCTCATCAAGAAGTTCGACCAGCAGATAAAGCCCGAGGCTGAGGAAGTCCGCGCTGCAGGCGGTCTGTTCATCATCGGCACCGAGCGCCACGAGTCCCGTCGTATCGACAACCAGCTGCGCGGCCGTGCCGGACGTCAGGGCGACCCCGGTGAGAGCCGCTTCTACATCTCCCTTGAGGACGACCTCATGCGCCTGTTCGGCGGCGACCGCGTGCAGAAGTTCATGGAGAGCATGAATTTCGACGAGGATACGCCTATCGAGGCTTCGTTCCTTTCAAGCGCCATTGAGTCCGCTCAGAAGAAGATAGAGGGCAGGAACTTCTCCATCAGAAAGAACGTCCTGGACTTCGACGACGTTATGTCCCAGCAGCGTACCACTATTTATTCTCAGCGCTCCAAGGTTCTCGACGGCGAGGACGTAAGCAAGAATATCCAGGATATGATGGATAAGTCCATTGAGGAAGCAGTGGACATGTACTGCTCCGATACAGTCGCCGAGAACTGGAACCTCGACGGGCTGCGTTCGCACTTCATGAACCTTTACGTTATGGACAGCGACCTGCGCTACACCACCGACGAGCTGAACTCCATCTCCAAGAAGGACATTGTGGAATTCCTCAAGGACAGGGCGCACCTCATCTATAAGACCCGCGAGGCTGACATGGGCAGCGAGGCAATGCGCGAGGTAGAGCGCGTGTGCCTGCTCAAGACCGTTGACCGTCACTGGATGGACCACATCGACGCGATGGAAGAGCTTAAGCGCGGCATTTACCTCAGAAGCTACGGTCAGAAGGACCCTGTGGTAGAGTACCGTTTCGAGGGCTTCGCGATGTTCGACGAGATGATAGCTGCTATCCGCGAGGAAACAGTACGCCTGGTGCTGACTGTCCCCGTAAGGGTACAGCGCCCCATTCAGCGCGAGCAGGTGATGCAGCCTGACGCACCGAACGCAGGCTCCCAGACTCCCTACAAGAACAAGGGCGGGAAGGTTGGCAGAAACGACCCCTGCCCCTGCGGAAGCGGCAAAAAGTATAAGAACTGCTGCGGCAAGGACGAGTAAAATTTAAGCGATAAGCACTCATCTGCGTCGTCGCGATGACATAGGCAGGCTTTAAGCCTGGCCTATGCCATCGCTCCTGGCATCTGAGCACTTCTCGCTTAAATTTAGTGTGCCCGGGATTTGAAATAATTTCAGGGGACTATAAAAAACAGGTGGAACGCATTACCGGTTTGCGTTCCGCCTGATACAAAGTATAGGATATAGTGAGTAGAACAAAATTTACACACAAGGGGTACAAAAGCATGAAGAGAGAAGAATTTGTACAGGAGCTGACAGGGCACATCATTCCGTTCTGGAACAAGCTCCGCGATGATGAGAACGGTGGTTTCACCGGATTCATGGACAGCGCGCTGAATATCGACAAGAAGGGTGAAAAGGGCGTTATCCTGCATTCCCGCATACTGTGGTTCTATTCCAACGCCTACATTGAGTTAAAGGACCCCCAGCTGCTTGACAACGCAAGGCACGCGTATGAGTTCCTGACTGAAAAGTGCGTCGATAAGGAATACGGCGGCGTTTACTGGAGCATGAACTACGACGGCACCGTAAAGGACGATTTCAAGCACACCTACTGCCAGGCGTTCTTTATTTACGCGCTTTCCAGCTATTACCGCGCGAGCGGCGACAAGAACGCGCTGAAACTCGCGTACGACGTTATGGAGCTGGTGGAGAAGAATTCCACCGACGACGTTGCTTACCTCGAGACCATGGCGCGCGACTGGAAGAGCGAACTTGCCAACGACGAGCTTTCCGAAAACGGACTGATGGCCGACAAGACCATGAACACCACTCTCCATATGATGGAGGCTTACACCGAGCTTTACCTCGCTGACCACAGCCCGAAGGTGCTGGAGCGCCTGAAATTCCAGCTTGACCTTACATACGACAAGATATTCGACAAGCAGGGCAACAAGCTGCTGGTGTTCTTCGACAAGAACATGGACGTTATCGGGGATATCCATTCCTACGGGCACGACATCGAGGCAACATGGCTCATCGACCGCGCCGCCGAAATAATCGGCGACCCCGCTGTCACCGCAAAGTTCGCTGAGATGAACAAGCGCATCGTAAGGAACATCGCTGATATCGCATACGACAAGGCTTCCGGCTCGCTGCTCAACGAGCGCGACAAGGACAAGATAAACACCTGGCGCATCTGGTGGGTGCAGGCTGAGACCGTTATCGGCTTCATGAACGCATTCCAGAAGCACTATGGCGGCGAGGAATATTTCGAGATATCCTCCAGCGTGTGGAAGTTCATTCAGGAGCACATCATCGACAAGCGCCCGGGCGGCGAGTGGCATTCTCAGGTAGACGACCAGTGGAAGCCCGCTGACTTCAAGCCGGTGGTAGACCCCTGGAAGTGCCCCTACCACAACGGAAGAATGTGCATGGAAATGATGCGCAGACTGGCAGAAAAGGCATAACCCCTATTGGCATAATTGCGAGGAATTCCCCTATGAAGAAGATAGCTGCAGCGCTTGCCGCAACGGCGCTGCTTTTGACCGGCTGTGCGCGTAAAGCCACCACGGACGAGATACAGCTGCCGATTTACGGCGCTGATGAAGTGCAGTACGAGGTCGCGGCTGCGAAGTACATGGACCTCTCCGAAACTGAAAGTTCCGGCGTGACCATCGGTTACCCATATGCGGTGTACCTGACTTACCCCGGGGACGCGCTGGTGATGTCCTACAACGCGCTGAAAGGGCGCGAGGTAACTGCGGGTGAAGTGCTCGCGGTGCTGGACTCCTCCGGCCTTGACTATGACATAAGCAACCAGCAGACCATAGTCAACGCCGCTTACGAGGCTTCGCTGGCGGGCGGCAGGGCTGAGCAGCTGCAGTATCAGATAGAGCAGAAAAAGCTCGACATGATGCTCGCAGAAAAGGAAAAGTACACGATAACCGCGCCGTTTGACGGTATCATATGCCAGGCTTACGCCATCGGAGAGGGCGCCGAGGCAAAGGGCGGCGACGTCTGCTGCGCTGTCTCCGAGGTGTCAAAGACGGAGATATACGTTGACGGCGGTGATTACCGCTTCGGGCAGAAGCTGCAGATAAGGATTGACGACGACATGTACGACGCCACCGTCGTTGAAGCCCCCGACGTCGCACCCGCGACCGCTTACGGGCAGTCCGCGCAGAGGGTGGTTTTCGACCTGGGGGAGGACGTTATGGCGCAGGTGCTCGAGGAGCAGCAGATGGCTGTTTCCTCCGGCTGGGCGACTGCATTCGTCACCACGGAGCGCAAGAACGTCCTTGCGGTGCCAGATTCCGCGATAAAGACCAGCGGCACTGAGAATTACGTCACCCTGGTGGAAAACGGCGAGCGCTACAAGCTTAAAGTAACCACCGGCGTCAGCCTGGGAGGCTACACCGAGATACTCAACGGCATTTCCGCCGGGGACGTGGTGCTGGCGCCCGGCTCCGGGGAATACACCACTTGACAAAACCGCAGGAATGTGGTATACTGTCAGACAGAATAAATACTGCCACCGGGTAGAAGAATGCTGAGCATTCGCACGCATCGTCAGGTCTTAGAAGATGCGTGCAGGTGCTTTTTTCGTGTGAGGTGCCTATGAAAGAGTTACTGAGATATTTCAGCAGGGGCGAATGGCTGCTGTGGGGAATTTCCACGGCTGCCGTGGTTATCGCGTTCGTGATGTTCGACAGGGAAAGCTGGCTGACGCTTGCGGCTTCGCTGGTGGGCGTGACCTCGCTGATATTCGCGGCAAAGGGGCACCCTGCGGCGCAGGCGATGGCGATAGTCTTTGCGGTGATTTACGGGCTGATATCCTGGCAGTTCAGGTATTACGGTGAGATGATAACCTACATGTGCATGTCGCTGCCGATGGCGGCGTTTTCGCTGGTTTCGTGGCTCAGGCACCCGTCGGAGCAGAAGAACGAAGTCCGCGTGAACCACCTTAAGCCCGCAGAATACGTGTTCATGTCCGTGCTGACGCTCGCGGTGACTGTCGCGTTCTACTTCATTCTCGCGTACTTCAACACCGCGAACCTCGTTCCGAGCACGATCTCAGTCGCGACCAGCTTTGCGGCGGTGTATTTCGTGTTCCGCAGAAGCCCGCTCTACGCTGCGGCATACGCGGCTAACGACGTGGTGCTGATAGTCCTGTGGGGGCTTGCTTCGGCGCAGGATATGCGTTATATTTCGGTGCTGGTGTGCTTCGCGGCGTTCCTCGCCAACGACCTCTATGGCTTCGTTAACTGGAGAAGAATGGCGAAAAGGCAGAGAGAAGCAGCACATGATTTTTAATTCGGAACTTGGTTCAATTCGGAATGCGGAATTCGGAATTCGGAATTATGGTATCGCCTCCGGCGATAATATTTTAAAAACTTTGATAGATACAACACAGGGCGAAAGTTTACCTCTCGCCCTGTGCATTTTATTATAAATCTTTTTAAATATTATCCGCGAAGCGGATACATAAATTCCGAATTCCGAATTTCGAATTCCGAATTGAACTAAAGTTCCTGCGGAACTTTAGTTCCGCATTGTTCTCATGGCGTTGAGTATCGCTATCACCGCAACGCCGACGTCGCCGAAAACCGCTACCCACATGTTGGTTATGCCGAATGCAGTCAGCAGCATGATCAGCACCTTGACGCCGATGGCGAAAACGATGTTCTGCATGACGATGGAGTGCGTCTTTTTGGAGATGCGCATTGCGGTGGGCAGGCTCTCGATGTTGTCGTTCATCAGGACTATGTCAGCCGCCTCTATCGCCGCGTCGCTTCCCATTGCGCCCATGGCTATGCCGACGTCAGCGCGGGCAAGGGCGGGCGCGTCGTTCATTCCGTCGCCGACGAACACCAGCGTGGAGTTCTCGGGCTTTGCCTTGTAGAGCGCTTCCACCTGGGAGACCTTTCCGTCGGGGAGAAGTTCAGCGTGGAACTCGTCGATGCCAGCGGTGCGCGCGATGGCTTCTGCAGCGGCCTTGCGGTCGCCGGTAAGCATGACTGTCCTTGCGCCGTGCTTCTTGAGTTCCGCGAGAGCCGCAGTCACGCCGGGCTTTATCTCGTCGGATATCACCAGATAGCCCGCGTATTTCCCGTCAACTGCGCAGTGTACCACGGTGCCCGGGGTGTCAACAGAGGGAGCAGTGATGTTCTCCCGCGCCATAAGACGGTGGTTGCCCACCAGGGCAACGCTGCCGCCCACAGTCGCGCGGACGCCGTAACCCGCTATCTCCTCGGCGTCGGAAGCCGTCGTTGTGAGCCCGTGCTTCTTCCCCTCGGCGATGATGGACTGCGCTATCGGGTGGGTGGAATATGTTTCCGCAGCCGCGCAGATACCGAGAAGCTCGTCAGCGGACATTCCCCCGGGGACTATCTCAGTCACCGCAAAGCTGCCCTTTGTGAGCGTTCCTGTCTTGTCGAAAACGAAGGTACGCGCCTTTGCGAGTTCCTCCATGTAGTTCGCGCCCTTTATCATGATGCCGTGGCGCGAAGCGCCGCCGATCCCGCCGAAGTAGGAAAGCGGAACTGAAATGACCAGCGCGCACGGGCAGGAAACAACCAGGAACGACAGCGCGCGGTACAGCCAGCCGCCCTCTCCGAGCCATTCGGAGTAATCGGTGAAGCCGTTCATAGCGGTGACTATCAGCCCGGGGATAATCGCCAGCGCGACAGCCGCGAACACGACTATAGGCGTGTACACCCGCGCGAACCGGGTGATGAAGTTCTCGGTCTTTGCCTTGTTCTCAGAGGAATTCTCCACCAGTTCAAGAATTCTCGCAACGGTGGAGTCGGAATAGGGACGTGACACCTTAACGCGCAGCAGACCGTTGGTATTTATGCAGCCGCTTATCACCTCGTCGCCCCCGGCAACGGCGCGCAGGGCGCTCTCTCCGGTGAGCGCGGCTGTGTTGAGTTCTGACGAGCCGGAAACGACCGTGCCGTCCAGCGGGACTCTCTCACCGGGACGCACCACGATGATCTCGCCTGCCGCAACGTCCTCCGGTGAAACCTCGGACACCTCTCCGTCGCGCTCAACGTTGGCGTATTCGGGGTTGATATCCACCATTTCAGCGATGGAACGGCGCGATTTTCCCACCGCGACGCTCTGGAACAGCTCGCCCACCTGATAGAGTATCATTACCGCAACGCCCTCGTCGTATTCGCCGATGACCATTGCGCCGATGGAAGCTATCGTCATCAGGAAGTTCTCGTCGAACACCTGACCGTGCGCGATGTTGCGTATCGCTTTCCACAGGATATCCCAGCCGATGATGAAGTAAGCAGCCACGAATATCCCCAGGTGTATGAAGCCGGGAACGCTGAAACGTCCCGCGCTGTCGATGTCAAGGACATGCTCCAGCACAAATCCCGCGACCCATACAACAGCCGCGATGATTATGCGGAGCAGCATTTTTTTCTGTTTCTTGCTCATGGCTGTTACCTCCGTGATCAGATCTTGATCGTGCAGTCCGGCTCGACGTCCCTGCAGCACTTGACGGCTGCCCTGAGCGCCTCGTCAAACTTGTCGTCGTCGGCTTCCAGCGTTAATTTCTGCTGCAGGAAGTTTACAGACGCGTTTGTAACTCCGGGGAGCTTCCTGATGGCTTCTTCCATCTTAGCGGCGCAGTGTGCGCAGTCCAGGTCGATGAGCTTGAATGACTTTTTCATGGCGTTATTTCCTTTCGTTTATCAGTTCTTCTCTATCACTGCATAGCAGCAGGGCATCAGCCCGCTGAGAAGCTTTGTGCGTACTCTGCCGAGGCCGCATTCCTCGAGCATCTTCTTGTATTCCGACGGGGAATATTCAGCCTCCGGGTCGAAACCCAGCTTCTTGTATATTCCTAAGAGTATCTTCCCGCGGCCCCTGGTCGTGAATGTCGGCAGCAGAAGCTTCCCACCGGGCTTCAGCACGCGGTAGAGTTCCCTTACCGCCCCCTGCGGATTGGAAAGCAGGTGCAGGACATTCCCCGCGATAACGACGTCGTAGGTGTTGTCGGGGTCCTGCAGGTCGAATATGTTGCGCACGGCGAATGCGACGTTATCCGCGCCGAAAGCCCTTGCCTTGCGCTGAGCGGTTCTGAGCATGTTCCTTGAAAGGTCGGTGCACAGCACGCTTTCCGCTTTTTTTGCGGCAGCGAATGTGAGTTCACCGGTGCCCGCTGCGCAGTCCAGCACCTTTGCGCCCTCGGGAGTGAGCCTGGTGGTTATATCCAGCATCTGCTTGCACACGGTGCCGTTTATGCTTTCCGCGAGGTCGTACACCCCGGCAAATCTGTCCCAGAAATCCATATATGTTACCTCTTTTCAGTTTCGGTCAGGACGGCTCGCTGACGTGCTCCAGCCCCTGACGGAGTATCGTATTTACGTGGTCGTCCGCAAGGCTGTAGAACACCGATTTTCCATCGCGCCTGCAGCTGACCAGCTTGGAGCTGCGGAGTATCTTCAGCTGGTGCGACACAGCCGAGGAAGTCATTCCCACCAGCTTTGACATATCGCACACGCAGAGTTCACCGTGGCTCAGCGCTATCAGTATCTTTATCCGGGTGGAATCCCCGAATACCTTGAACAGCTCCGACAGGTCTATCAGCATATCTTCGTCGGGCATGGCGTCGTTTATGTGGTTCACCGTATCGGCGTGTACGCACATGAAATCACAGTGCGGTGCGTCGTTTTCCATCGGGGGACCCTCCTTTTTGTCGTTACATCATTTGAACAAATGTTCATTTGTTTGACTGTATTATACACCCACGGAGGAGATTTGTCAATAGGGGGAGAGATATTTTTTAAAAACTGCGGTAAATTAATTAGGAATTTGGTTCAATTCGTAATTCGGAATTCGTAATTCGGAATTATTGTGTCCCGCTACGCGGGACGTTATTTCAAAAGATTTACTATAAAATACACAGGGCGAGAGATAATCTTTCGCCCTGTAGTGTTTCATATCAAAGTATTTTAAATATTATCGCCGAAGGCGATACCACAATTCCGAATTCCGAATATAGTTTTGCGCAGCCCGTTACTTTATCCGTCGGCATAATGCACACAAGTGCGCAAAACTCGAATTCCGAATTAAATAAGATTTGCCGTTTGGTTGTGAAAGAATTTTTGTGCGATTTATCCATAGATTTTTCCCCTCCGTTGTGTTATAATACGTCTGTATTGTATTGTATCCCCGCACGCCGGGGAATGATAACAAGGAGGAAAACTTAATATGAAAAGCGAAAAGATCCACAAGCTGGTCGGGACTGCGCTCCTGACCGCACTCGTAGCAGTCGTTTATTTCCTGACAATGGGAATAACGGTAGGTCCGTTCAACATCACGTTTGCACTGATACCGATAGTAGTCGGCGCGGCACTATACGGCTGGCAGGCGGGCGGCTGGCTCGGACTCGTTTTCGGCGCGATGGTCCTCTTAACCGGCGGCGCGAACACGTTCCTGGTGGTCAACGTACCCGGAACGATAATCACCGTCCTCGTAAAGGGCGCGGCTGCCGGTCTTGTACCCGGACTTATCTACGGCGCCCTCGAAAAGAAGAACCGCTGGGCCGCTACAATATGCGCGGCTGCGGCTGCACCGATAGTCAACACCGGAATATTCCTGCTGGGGTGCTTCGCGTTCTTCATGGACACCATCAGCGTATGGGCTGCCGGCGCCGGCATAGATAACGCGGTGACTTACATGATGACTGCGTTCGTCGGCGTGAACTTCCTGGTGGAACTGGGCTCCAACCTGCTGCTGAGCTCCGTTATAGTAAGGATAGTGGACATAGTAAAGAACAAGCTGACATCAAACAAGGCACAGATTTAACGCCAAAGGAGCAGCAATGATACTTGCGATAGACATAGGCAACACCAATATCGTACTCGGCTGCGCGGACCGCGACAGGATACTTTTCCGCGAGCGGCTGGCTACAGTACAGCGCGAAACTTCGCTGGAATACGCGGTCAAGATAAAGGCGGCGCTGGATATCAACAACATCAGCCGCAGCGACATCACCGGCGCGATAATCTCATCGGTGGTGCCGTCGGTGACATTCACCGTAAAGACCGCGGTGGAAAAGCTGGTGGACGGCAGGATAATGATAGTGGGTCCCGGGATAAAGACGGGGCTTTCGATACAGATAGACAACCCCGCGCAGCTGGGCAGCGACCTCGTCGTTGACGCAGTTGCGGGAATTCACGATTACCCCGTGCCGCAGATACTCATAGATATGGGCACCGCGACCACGTTTTCAGTCATCGACCGCAACCGCACCTACATCGGCGGACTTATCACCACCGGCGTCGCAGTTTCCGCGGACGCGCTGAATTCACGCACCGCGCAGCTGCCGAAGATAGCCTACGAAAAGCCGAAACGCGTTATCTGCTCCAACACCGTTGACTGCATAAAGAGCGGTATAATGTACTCCAACGCATGTGCCATCGACGGCATAATCGAGCGCATCGAAGAGGAACTCGGCGAAAAGACCACGGTGGTTGCTACCGGCGGTCTGGCGCAGGTGGTCATACCGCTGTGCCGTCACGAGATAATCTATGATGACGACCTCCTCTTAAAGGGACTTATGCTCATCTGGAACAAGAACACGAAATAATCACACCAACCTTACAATACACATCACTGCTGCCGGAAACGGCGGCAGTTTTTGTTATTATCCCCGACCAGTTTTCCACCGGGAATAAAAAACTTCACAAAAAACCCAAAAACACATTGACAACGTGGGTAATTTATTATAAACTGTTATTTGGTATGTGATACCTACCCCAAAAACAAAGGAAGGTCTGCAATGGAAAATATAATCAGCCTGCGGAACATCGTCGTGGAATTCGACGGAGAACAGATACTCAAAAACATCAACCTCGATATAAAGGACAAGGAATTCGTCACCCTGCTGGGACCCTCCGGCTGTGGAAAAACGACCACGCTGCGCATTATAGGCGGCTTCCTCACCCCCACCTCCGGGGACGTGCTGCTCGACGGAAAGCGCATAAACGACCTGCCCCCGCACAAGCGCGACGTAAACACCGTGTTCCAGAAATACGCGCTGTTCCCGCACCTCAACGTGTATGAGAATATCGCGTTCGGACTGCGCATAAAGAAAGTCAGCGAAAAGGAGATAGTGCGCCGCGTCGGTGAAATGCTGGAACTCGTGAACCTCACCGGGTTCGAGAAGCGTTCCGTGCAGCGCCTTTCGGGCGGACAGCAGCAGCGCGTTGCAATAGCAAGGGCGCTGGTCAACCGGCCGAAAATACTCCTGCTGGACGAGCCGCTGGGCGCGCTCGACCTCAAGCTCCGCAAGGATATGCAGACGGAACTGCGCAAGATACAGCAGGCGCTGGAACTCACGTTCGTATACGTCACCCACGACCAGGAGGAAGCCCTCACCATGAGCGACACCGTCGTCGTCATGAACGCCGGACATATCCAGCAGATAGGTTCCCCGACGGATATATACAACGAGCCGAAAAACGCATTCGTCGCGGACTTCATCGGCGAAAGCAACATCGTCAACGGCTGCATGCCCGAGGACTGCCTGGTGGAATTCTCCGGCAAGCGCTTTGAGTGCGTCGATAAGGGCTTTGATAAAAACGAAATGGTGGACGTGGTCATCCGTCCCGAGGACGTAAGGGTGATACCCGCTGAAAGCGCGAAACTCACCGGCGTGGTGGAGTCCGTGGTGTTCAAGGGCGTGCATTACGAAATGACCGTGGACTGCATCGACCACAAGTGGCTGATACATTCCACAAAGGCAGAACCGGTGGGCAGCACCATCGGCATGACCGTAGACCCCTTTGATATCCACATCATGAAGAAATCAAAGGAAGAGGGCGCTTATCCCGCGCTGATGGGGGTGCATAAGAATGAAGAAGCTTAAGGTCTTTGCAACTCCCTACCTCGTGTGGATGACGGTGTTCATCGTGGTGCCGCTGCTGATGGTGGCGTACTTCGCATTCACCGACGAAGAGGGAAATTTCACGCTGGATTATATCTCGAACGTGGGACAGTACACCAATATTTTCGTGCGGTCGATATGGCTCGCGGTTATCGCAACGGTGGTCTGCCTTATCCTCGCGTACCCGGTGTCGTTCATGCTTTCCCGCATGAAGAAGCACCACCAGGGCACCATGCTGATGATAGTCATGCTGCCGATGTGGATGAACTTCCTGCTGAGGACGTATTCATGGATGACGATACTCGGCAACAACGGCATAATAAACTACCTGTTCAGCCTGGTGGGACTTGGTCCGTTCAAACTCATCAACACAGAGGGCGCAGTGGTGCTGGGCATGGTGTATAATTACCTGCCGTACATGATACTGCCGCTGTATTCAGTGATGGTGAAGATAGACCGCAGCCTGCTTGAAGCCGCTTCCGACCTCGGGTGCAATCCGGTTTCGATACTGTTCAGGGTGGTGGTGCCGCTTTCAGTGCCGGGTATCATGTCGGGAGTTACGATGGTGTTCGTGCCGGCTATCAGTACGTTCATCATTTCGAGAATGCTGGGCGGTGGTTCCAACCTGCTTATCGGCGACCTTATCGAGATGCAGTTCCTGGGCAACGCCTACAATCCCCACCTCGGCGCCGGTATTTCCCTCGTGCTGATGGTAATAATACTCGTTATCATGACCATAATGAACCAGTTCAACCCCGACGACCAGGTACTGATTTAAGCAGCGACACAAAAACAACTAACTTCCCTGCCCCATTGTAAACAAACTCGTGTACCCATCGCAACTCGTCATAATGCACGAGGAGCCGCCTACCCCATACACGTCCCTGAATACGAGCTAAAAACGAGCAGGGGGAAAAAAGAGGGGAGAGGGGAAAGGGAGTCTGAGGGGACAACCCGTAGGGGAGGAAAAGGGGGGACGGACGAAGTTTTTGTCGGCTTTTCTAAAGTCCCCCCTTTTCCTTCCCGAAGGGTTTCCTCTCAGTTTTGTGTGAAAACATTATAAATCTATCAAGATACTACCGACCAGGCGAAAAGAATTTAAATCCCAAATAACCTGAAACAAAAAAATCAAAAACTGCTTCCAACCAAGCGAAAACATATAAAATTTGTCTCCACCGGAGGTAACAAATAAAAGATGAAAACCCTATCCAAAATCTACATGGCATTAGTCCTGATGTTCCTGTACGTGCCGATATTCGTGCTGATAGTGTTCTCGTTCAACGAAACGAAGAGCCGTTCGGTGTTCAGCGGGTTCACGCTGGAGTGGTACGCAAAGCTGTTCCGCAACGAGGTGATAATCTCGTCGCTGGTGAACACGATAATCATAGCGGTGACAGCGAGTATCGCGGCGACAGTGCTGGGCACGCTCGCGGCTATCGGCATAAATTCCATGCGGAAATTCCCGAAAGCCGTCGTCATGAACATCACGAACATGCCGATAGTCAACCCCGAGATAGTCACCGGCGTTTCGCTGATGCTGCTGTTCGTGTTCTTCGCGGCAAGAATGAACCTCGAATTCGGCTTCGTGACCCTCGTCATCGCGCATATCACGTTCGACGTGCCCTATGTGATACTTAACGTAATGCCGAAGTTCCGGCAGATGGACCCCAACCTCTTCGAAGCCGCGCAGGACCTCGGCTGCGGGCCGTTCACCGCGCTGCGCAAGGTAATTCTCCCCGAGATAATGCCCGGCGTCGTAAGCGGCTTCCTGATGTCGTTCACGTTCTCGCTGGACGACTTCGTTATCAGCTACTTCACAAGCGGCTCCACCTCGCAGACGCTGCCCATCACCATCTATTCCATGACGCGCCGCAAGATCTCCCCGGAGATAAACGCGCTGTCCACCATGATCTTCGTGGTGGTGGTTATAGTGCTGGTGGTCAAGAACCTCATCGAAACAAGGCAGGAGCGGAAACTCAGGGCAAACGGAGGCGACGAGCAATGAAAAAGTACCTCAGGACCGCATGCGCCGCACTCTGCGCGCTCGCACTCACCGGCTGCGCTGCCGGCAGCCCCGCAGAGGGCACCGCGGACTCCGCAGAAGCCACCGAAGAAGCCGAAGCCCAGACCCTCACCGTGGAGGACATGGACTACTACACCCGCTTCAGGGGGCAGGATATCTCGATAAACGTCTACAACTGGGGTGAATACATCTCCACCGGCGCGGACGAGGGCACCCTCAACGTCAACGCGGAATTCACCAGACTCACCGGCATAAAGGTGAACTACACCAACTACGCCACCAACGAGGAACTCTACGCCAAGCTGAAAGGCGGCGGAGCGAACTACGACGTGATAATCCCGTCGGACTACATGATATCCAAGATGATAAAGGAGGACATGCTCCAGCCGCTGGACATGGACAATATCCCGAACTTCAGGTACATCATGCCGACGTTCGTAGACCCCGCTTACGACCCAGAGAACGCGTATTCCGTGCCGTACACCTGGGGCACCGTGGGGATAATCTACAACACGTCGATGATCGACATTCCCAGGGAAGATATCGACTGGGACATTCTCTGGAACCCCGATTACGCAGACCAGATACTCATGTTCGACAACCCCCGCGACGCATTCGCGATAGCCGAGATAATGATGGGGTATTCCCTCAACACCGAGGACCCCGTGGAGCTCAGCGCCGCAGCCAACAAGCTCAAGGAACAGAAG
>ULRE01062800.1_pt1 | contig 18460 bp, 24 predicted proteins | sample 1955141 | NCBI WGS metagenome assembly ULRE01 (sample SAMEA4835674, study PRJEB28245) | human gut metagenome | biome: gut microbiome; material: fecal sample | place: Denmark | collected 2008
TTTGCTGTCCTGCGGACTGCCTGTATATATTACCACCGGTTCAGTAGTTTGTCAATATTTTTCGTCCAGATTTTCAGATTTTTGCGCTGCCCGGCAGGCAGCACCTCGGCTCCGGTTTTGTTGGCTTGTTTGTTCGCTTATCGTTCGTTTGTTTGGCTGCCCGCGGCCTTCCCCTGCATGGACCGGCGCTGGCGCGTTCCTTCTTTCGGGCCATCCGCGGGCCCGTCATTTCCCGCTTTACAGCAAAAAACGCTCAGGAATCAGCGTCCCTGAGCGTTTTTTCTTGGAGCTGGTGACAGGAGTTGAACCTGCAACCCACTGATTACAAAATAGTCTTATTACGAGTTCGACCGTTTTTGAATGTTCTGTTTTATATAGAATCACCGTACTTTTTGTGCTTGCTCGTTCACCTTCGTATCAGCGTTTTTTCGGTCAATAAGGCACAAATAAGGCACTTTCTGGCGATTGTGCCTTACGGTGTCCACTGTGGACACCTGAGCCGCCCAGAACAGCAGACAGAAAGGAAACAGCCCACAGGCCCGGCGGGGTTCTTCCGCGCTTCCTGTGGGCTGTATTGCGTCTTTGGGCGTGTTATGCGTGGCTCTTTTCCCGGATACGGTCAAACACACCAGTAAGCGCGTCTGCTGCCGCTGCATCTGCTGAACGGATGAAACCGGCGTAAATGTCCGTGGTGGTGCTGGTCTTTGCATGACCCAGACGGCCTGAAACTGTAGTAACAGGCACATGGGCGGCTATCAGCAAGCTGGCGTTGGTGTGACGCAGGCTGTGAAAGTGTACCGCCGGGAGGTTATGAGCAGCCAGAAACCGCCCGAACCATGTTGTCACATCGTCTGGATCCATCGGTGCACCGTTCCACTTGGTGAAAAGCAGGTCATTTTCTACGCGCTTTCCCTCGATCTCCACCCGGCGTACCCATTCAGAGCCGATTTTAAACCGTTCTGCCTTTTGGTGCTGGCGGTATTCCTGCAGGAGCTGCACACAATCCGACCCGACTTTCACGCACCGCCGGGAGCGCTTTGTCTTTGGGGGATTGAACACCGTACCTTTGCCCGGGATGTGCTGCAAGGTGCGCTCTATTGAAATCGTTCCCGCGTCCATGTCGATATCAGACCACCGCAGGGCGCATATCTCGCCCCGGCGGGCACCTGTGAGCAAAGCAAGCTGTGTGATAACGCTGTACTGTGTGGGCGCGTCTTGCAGGGCTTCCAGCAGACGCACAACGTCTTTTTCTTCCAATGCCTGCACGTCCACTTCCTGTGCTTTTGGGGCTTCTGCACGCTTGCACGGATTCTCTGCCACAAGTCCCCACTGCACGGCCTTGGTGAACACACTGGATAGCATCCGGTGATAATGCTGCACCGTGTTTCCGTTGAGCCTGCCGCCTGCCTTGCTATGCTCTATAAAAGCCCTGGAAAGGGGCAGCCCGGCGGCGCTGGCTACCTTTTCGGCGGTTGACCGGCTGACGTTCCCGCCCCTGTACAGTGTCGCCATTGTCCGCTCTGAAACGCCCGCCGCCTCCGCGATCTGGCCGCGTTTGCCCTTTGGCAGCTGTTCCAGTAAGGCAGGAACCGCAGTATAGGCGCTATCTTCCCGCACACCCTGCTCTTCGAGGTTGGAATAAAAGGCCATCAGGTGCGAGGGCTTGACCTGGCACACCTTAAGTTGTCCCAGCCCGGCAGAGATACGCGGCACAAGCCGCCGATAGTCGTACACGGTCTTGGGTTTGAGCTTCTTTTCGGTGTACTCGGTGAACCAGCGCTCTATCAGGTCGTCCACCTTCATGGACGCATCCAGCGAAATGCCGCTGCGCACTTCCTGTTCAAAGGCATCTGCCTGACGTTGCAGTTCCTTTTCCAGCTTCTTCCCGGTCAAGCCCGGCGGGGGAGTGAAGGTGCGGTTGACCAGCACTTGCCGCCCTTCCCGGTCGTATCCGTTGGAGACCCGGATGCAGTAGGAGCAAGTGCCGTCTCTCTTTGTGCGCTTCGTTATTTTTGCCATATGTCACCTCTCCTTTGTGGGCGATATACTCAGCTTATTCATCTTCGACATCAGATTGTTTTCCACTTTCGGATTTACTCGCTACTAGTGCATTGTAGAAATCAAGATCCTCTCCTGTCAGATGTAAATCCTCAGCATATTCTGAATAACTCTTGACCTCAGGAAAAGCAGATTCCCACATTCTTACAAATTGGTCGCTTCTCTTTTTTTCTTCCTGTAAACTCCTTTCTGTCAAATATTCTATAGCATCACCAGTATTCATATCCTCTATATCATTTTTACATCCGATCATTTCGGCAATAGCCGGAACTGCTTCTTTTATCGCATTTATGCGCTGGTTTTCTATAAACGAGTTTATACGGTTTTGAATCTTGAACTGATATAAGTCCATATCATCTTGCGCCGACTGCTCTTGATATTTAATCCTTAATATTCTAAAGCGGACTTTTGAAACAGAAAAACGTCTAAACAACACAAAGTAATTTAGAATTTCTTTAATCAGTTTCGTATCTGCTAAGAACTGGTTCAACACGTCACGGCGTAACTTTCCCCACTCTATTGTATTGGATAAATAATGATCTTGAAGCGTCCTCAACGCATCTTCGGAAAGCCCTGTATACTCAGACACCGCCCGTACATCTGTTTCAACTGTTTTCACATCCGTCAAGCCCAGCAGATAATCAGTAGTAACTCCAAAGAATTTTGCAATTTCGCAAATACTAATAGCATCGGGAACCGTTGCGCCGTTTTGCCAGTTGCTTACCGTCTGCCGCGTTGTATGAAACTCTGCGGCAAGCGAATCCAGCGTTGCGCCTTTTTTCTCTATCAGTTCCCGGAAGCGTACTGGAAACGGATCTTTATAGTCAAATGATTTTTTCGTCTTAGCCATGTCCTTACCTCGTAAGCAAATAAAAATAACATTTCTAAAATTATGTTGATTTTACTTTCACATTGTCTTATACTGATGATACCACAAGCAAACCAAACATTCAATAAGAAAAAGTAAATTCATTTACTTCAACATAGAAAGGAGCATTTCTGTGGACGAAAAAGCAAAAGAAGCCCGCCGGGCGTACTCCAATGCTTGGAGAGCCGCCAACAAGGACAAGGTTCGAGAGTACAATCAACGCTATTGGAAGCGCAAGGCAGAGCAAATGCAGAAGAAGCCATGCAGTGACAGCAATTCATTCAAAAAGTGATTCAATTTCATCATTCTTTTGCAGTGTGACAATTCTGCATCATCTATCCATAAAACAGGTAAACGTTCCCCTGAAAAGCCTTGGTAATCCTTGGCACTCTGGGATACTGCATGGCAAAGGGTGACACCAGATGGCAGCAGATGCACTTTAGCCTAACGGATTTTGTTTCAACAATGCTGCATCGCCTTGATTTTGGGTTGAAATTTGGCGGTATTGCAATTCTTTTTGGGTCGTGATACTATGCAGCCACGACGAACAAAACGACACAAAAAACAACTTTGGAGGTGGAAGAATGGGTGATTCTATCCGATACCCAAATATGGGCACGGTGGCAAAAGCCGCCGACATTTACGGCCTTTCCCCGGCCTATATCAGGCGACTGTGTAAGCAGGGAAAAATCCGCTATGTGAACGCCGGGCACCGCTGGCTTGTAAATCTGGACAGTCTGGCCCGGTACTTTGAACAGGGGGACCCGGCGGACGGGGAAGACGCCGTCCAAGGCATCCGCCGGGTAGCGAGGTGATGTCCTTGAAAGGAAAAAGCCCTGAAAGCATCGTCCTGCGTTTTGTCTGGCTGGAAAATCTGACACAGGATTATACCAACGATGAAATCGGGAAGATTGTTCGTGACTTATACAGCTACGCCAAAGAGGGAACCAACCCACAACAATATGAGGATCGAGGAATGCGTGGGCTTTGGCGCTCAATGAAAGACGGCATTGACAAGGACTTTGCCAAGTATCGGGAAAAGTCAGAAAAAGCGGCAGCATCTGCAAATGCGCGATGGGGAAAAGCCGCACAAGCGAGCTCTGAATCTGAAATGCAATCGAATGCGAACGCATCCGAAAAGATGCAAACGCATTTAACCGAATGTGACGGTATGCACTCGCACCGTACATATACAGATATATGTACATGTACAGCTACAGCTACACCGGAAGCCCCAGCCGCTGCCGCTGATTCTCGCACAGATCCCGACCTTGCCGAGATCGTGCAGCACTTTGAGCGGGTGATAGGCATCTTCCCGCGTTCAGCGCTGGACAAGCTACAACGCTACTGCGATTCTATTCCTGCTGAGGTAATCTGCAAAGCCTTTGACGAGGCTGCCGAAAGTGGTCACCGATCATGGAAGTACGCCAACGGCATCTTGAAAAGCTGGCAGGCTGACGGGGTGCGCACACTGGGCGATGTGGAAGCCCGCCGGGAAGCCCGGAAGAAGCCGGAACAGCAGCCGGAACGGTTGGAGGTGTTGACTTGAACATCCACAAAGTACTGCTCGGCGCGCTGCTGATCAAGCCCGATCTTGCCGCCTACGCGCTGCCTGATCTGGAGATCGAGCACTTCCCGGCAGACCTTCAGCCGGTGTTTGCGGCTCTGTCCGGTCTTTGGAACACAAAGGGCGAACTGGATGCAGTGGTAGCCTGTGCCCGCTACCCGGAGCAGAAAGCCGCTATTCTGGAATGCGTGCAAGCGTGCGAGAGCGAGTGTGTCCGTTTGACCCGCGACCGCGTGATGGAATGGACGCAGCTTGTTCAGGAACAGGCCGCCCTGACACGATTTCAGGAACTGTCCATTCAGGCAGCAAGCAACCTGACCACCTTTGCAGATCTGCCCGACCTGTACAGCAAAATGGGCGAAGCCTTGACCCTTGACCGGGAAGAAGATGATTTTCGGCCTATCGGGGCGTTGATAGATGACTACGTCCGCAGGCTGGATGAAAAGCCGAGGTACATTCCCAGCGGCATCCCGGTGCTGGACAAGCACTTGCATCTTGCCCCGGGCAATCTGTTCATTATCGGTGGCAGGCCCAGCGCAGGTAAGACGGCCTTATCCTTGCAAATGGCCTGTGAACAAGCCCGGCGGGGCTTCCGTGTGTGCTATTTCAGCCTTGAAACCGACCCGGATACCCTGACCGCCCGCGTCATTGCGAACCGTTTGGCCGTTCCGCTGGCAGATGTAAAGAATAAGAGCGTTCCGCAGGCTGACCTTGACGGCCTCGCAGAACTGCACAAGCTGCCACTGTTCATCCGTTCTGCATCTGGCAAGGGTGTGGGATGGGTAAAGGCGCAAGCCCAGCGGATGAAAGCACAGGTCGTTTTTATCGACTATCTGCAGCTGCTGGCAGACGGTAAGGCAAAAGACCGCTATCAAGCTATCACGGGAATCTCCATCGCCCTGCATGAGCTGGCACAGACCACCGGCATCCTTGTGGTTGCGCTGGCGCAGCTGAACCGCAATGCGGCGCACACATCCCCCAGCACCGCAGATCTGAAGGAATCCGGCCAGTTGGAGCAGGATGCAGACGCTATTTTGCTGCTGTCTGGCGATGGAGAGCAGTACCAATGCGTCCTTGCAAAGAACAAGGAAGGCCGTGTGGGTGAAGTCCCCTTGACCTTCGACAAGACCCGTCAGCGCTTTCTTGCTGTCACAAGCGAACTGGAAAGAAGGTGAAACCATGAAGCACGATCCAAACCGCCCGCGCCGCCGGGAGCCGTACCATTACGATGCAACCGGCGCGCAGTATGTCGCCTGTATCAAAAGCGTCTTGCAACATGGGCAGAGCATCCCGGTGCACGTTTTGCAGGTGATCTATCACATGTTGCTGCCGTATATGCACAGTTGAATCGTCGACTATACCCCGGCGGTGTTGATTTTGAACGTGTCCAGTAAGGGCACAGAAAGGATTTACCATGAACGAACTGAACAACACTCTTATGTCTACCGAAATCGGCGCAGAGGTGACCGGCTATGTGCTGGCCGATGTGCGCGGCGTGAACAGTATGGGCGAATGTGCCGAGGACACCAGCAAGGGCGTTGAATTGCATTTTGCACCAAACGCAGACAGCGCCCCGGCTGTCGTGGTCTGCATCATGCCGGACGTGGACGACAGTAACACGCCTGTCCTGTCCATTCATTGCCGCCCCTACGACACCCACAAGGCCACGGAATACACCGCAGCGGTCCGCGAGTACATCAACAACATGACCGAGGACGAACTAATTGAACACGGCCACAACGAGTTCAACGGCAAAGATCAGATGATCGCCGCCCTGCACACCATCGACCTGCTGGCCGCCCACAATGAGGAAGAAGCCCGCACCGCCTACTTTGATTTTCTGGACAACAACCTGTCCGGCATGAGTTTTGAAATCAAAGACTAACCACCGATGAACAACGAGTGAACCGCAGTTGAACACGTGACACACTGGGCGCATGGGGCAACCTGTGCGCCTTTTCTCGCGTTGTTGCCTTGTGATGAATGAAAGCGGCGGTAAAGCGGCGCAAAACAGCATTTCAGCGGTGAAAAAGACTAATATTTGTACAGGGAGCAAGCAGGCGATGAACAGGCACAAAAGCGGACATTTTATAGAACAAAAGTGACGTAAAATAGCATTTTGTTGACATTACCCGCAGGCGCGTGTTATCGTGTATATAAATTCGAGTTTTTGCAGCCTAAAAAAGAAGTCTGTGCGGATTTGTGCGGCATAAAAAAAGAGAACGTCAATGTGCGCGTTTGTGCGCACTAAAGAAGACGGGGTGCATAGTTCGTTCACACGGTCACGCGCGCCCGCGTATCGTGTTTATAAATTCGTATTTTGAACAAAAATGCACACGAAAAAAGGAAGGATACAGCAATGGAACAGAAACAGGCCAAGAATGACCAGCAGGCCACGAACGCAGCCCTTGCTGCTCTGGCAGCCGCCGGGAACACCTTTGCTCTGGGTCAGCTGTGGGAGGTCAACAAGGGCTTTGTACGGCGGCAGCTGTGGAAATGGTACGAGAAGAACAAGCCTGTTGCAGACAACGCAGGCCTTACCTTTGAAGACCTGACACAGGAGGCATACTTTGCTGTTAGCTATACTGCCGCGCACTACAACGCAGAACAGGGCAGTTTCACAACGTATCTGAATTATGCGCTATTGAAGCAGATCCGCACCGCCACCTGCGGGGAGCACGCGCGAGTAGTTGCAACCGAGGACGGCAGACGTGTTGCCGTGTCTGCCAATCCTCTGAACGAATGCGACAGCCTTGACGCTCGCTTTGACGAATCGGACGAGGGCAGCAGCACCAAAGGTGAAACCATCGAAGACCCGGCGGCTACACAGGCGTTTCAGCAGGCAGAGGATGGTGTTTACACCGAGGAGTTGCACACAGCTCTTGAAACAGCCATGAGCCAGCATTTGACCGAGCGTGAAGCAAATGTTTTGCGCCGCCGGTATTATGACGGCCTGCCCTTGCAGGCCATCGGTGAAGAACTCGGAGTGCAGCGGGAGCGGATACGGCAAATAGAGTGGAAAGCTTGCCGGAAGCTGTCCGGCCTGTCCTCTATCCAGCGCTGGCATGATGATGTAGTCACCACCAGAGCGTGGCACGGCACTGGCTGGAACGCATGGAACCGCTATGGCAGCGTGGAAGAACGCACCGCAGAATACTGGGACGAGCAGCTGAAGAAAAGCGAGGAGCGTATGCGTGAACTGGTCGAGTTGTACGGAATCTCTGCCATCATCTGACCTGCACCCCGCCGGGCGCGCTACACAGTTCAGCGGCGATTCAGCGGTGAAAGTACAGTGTTTCATGCAAACTGTGAAGCGGTGGTAAAGCGGTGATAAAGCGCCTCCCGATTTCGCACATACCGTGTCTGCAAAATTTTCCGGATTTTCCGGCAGCTATAAAAAAGAAGCGCCAAACCACGGCAAGCAGTGCGCCGTGGTACCACCATAGGCGCTGCAAGCAGTGTCTTTGTATGTACAAAGCCCCTTGCCTTGCAAGGACTTGTTGGGCAGCATCCCAAACCCTTTGACCGTGCTGCACCCGCCGGGCGCAGCACTTCAGCCACACGATTCTGTTGTCCTCAACAAAATCGCTGCATGACAAAGCCCCCAGACCGCGACAGCGCGTGCCTGAGGGCTTTTTTGTTGCTTGTTGGTAAAATTTCCTTGCGGCGGCTCTATCCGCGCTCTGGCAGCCCCGGCGGGCTTATGCCGCGCAGTCAGGGAAGTTCACAACGGTGATCTCTGCCACGGCCTTTTCGACCGTCTGCAAGATGTGCTCTATCTTCTCCACCGTGTCAACTGACAGAACGACCTCGCCGCACTGTTCGCACTTCAGGCAGGGCACATTCTTGATGACCACAACACAGTTCTTCAGCTGAACCGTGTGAATAGTCGTGCTGGGCTTCATTTCGCCTTTGCAGAAAAAGCAAGTCATAATCATTCCCCTTTCTTCTTTCGTTCAGTATACGTTGCGTTCCAGTGGTCGAGATCAGGCCAATAGGCCGTCAGGATCCACAGAGCGCCCTCATGAATGCCGCACACAACGTGCAGCCAACGGCCTGCCAGATTGACCCCTAACACCAGACAGGACGGACAGCGGTAATCATCCGGGCGGTATTCGATGATCTTCCCGCTCTGGATAGCCTGCCGGATGTCGGCCAGCAAAATGCCGCGTTCATAAAGCCGCGCCTGCGAGTGAGCCGTCAGAAAGATTTGCCCGCCGCTGGCTAGTGTGCGCAGGTTCTCTATTGTCAATTCCATCATGCGTCTTCCTCTTCATCCGGTTCACTGAGAATCTTTTTAAAAAGCTCCTCTGCGGAGCCTGTAAAGTGCTCACCGCCGCCGTTGTCAAGTTCTTCAATGGCCGCTCTCGTCTGGGCGTTCGGAATCTCATCTGGCGCATATTCCAGCAGATCACCCGGCGGGCAGGTTAGTGTGGTTGGCCGATTATACAATTCGTCCATAGTCATTCCTTCCTGACATCACAAGCCAAGTAATTGGGTTTTCTTAGCGTTGTACTCTTCTTCCGTAATGGCACCCATATCCAGCAGCTGCTTAAACTTCAAAAGTTCATCAACTGTGCTGGACGCAGCCGGGGTAGCGGTTTGCGGCCTCTCAGAGCCAGCTTTACAGTTCCTGAGAAAATCAGTTGTGCCACCGGGATAAACCGTTGTCGGCAAGTTGCTTTCCCCAAGAGGAAGGACGAAGCGAATAGAGATATTTTCTTTGCTGTAGGCTTTGTGGGTTTCAGTTTTTGCGGTAGCAGCACCTACAATCGCGCCTACAGGACCAGCAACGGCTGCGCCTATTACTGCACGCCCAATGCCGCCCTTGGTTTCGGTCACCGTCAGATCGTCAGGCGCATCCGATTCGTACCCTGCGACTTCATCAAAACTGTAAATCATGCGTGGGCCTTTATCACCACTGCGGTGTCCAAAGTAAAACAGCCGGTTGACCTTATCGATAGAGACAAAGAGTGCATCGCGGTCAAAGATGGAATCGGTCTCTTTAAATGTTCTGCGGCGGCTTTCCAGTGTAACCCAGTAGTCCGCAAGGGCGGCTGTTGACTGCTTTGCTGCCCGGATGCCCAATTTTGAAAAGAAGAAGTTACTGCATCCGGCGCAGATTGGGCCGTCAGCGCTCTTCTCCCGGTTCAGCAAGCCCAGCTTGCCGCCGCATACAGGACAGGTATTTGCCATGATTACACCTCACTTTTTTCTACTTCCCCGGCGGTGTCCTTTGTAAGCACATCTGCCACTTCCGGGCAATGGGGCAGGACAAGATCAAGACAAAACCGTTGGACACTCTTGCCAGCGTCTGCGGCAGCCTTGCGAATACGTGCGCCGTCCTCTTTGGTCGGTCGCAGCATGATATTGTCCTGACGGCGGTTATAGGCTGCGTTTGACTTTTTCTTTGCTTCACTGATAGGCATTTTATCACCTCTTTATGATGATTATACCACAAAGCACACGGCACGTCAACGTGTACAATATAAATAATTTTTGAACGTTAACGTTGTGCGGTTTGTCAATAGATATAGGCACGTTAATGTGCTATAATAAAGACACAGCAAGGGAAGCACGACCGGAAGGCAAGGGGCGAAGGATGTACCGGGAGCGCAAGAGCAGGACGCCAGCTAAGACAGTAACCCACTTCCTGATAAGCTGCATAAAAGAAAATGGCGCGGTGCCAGCTACCAACTACACACCACGCCAAACCCACAACAGGGTCAAGCCCATTATAACAAGGCAGACCCGCAAAGTAAAGCGGAGGTCTTAAAATGAAGTACAATCTTTCCGAGATCATGCACAAGGCATGGAAGCTGTACCGCAAGGGCGTGAGCAGCTTTGCCGAAGCCCTGCACCGGGCATGGAACAGCGCAAAGGCTGCTCCGGTCAACGCCCGGCGCATCGAGGAAGCCCAGCAGACCGCCGGGATCACCGAGCCGGTGAACACTTGGGCAGGCTGGAAGGCCGCCGGGTACATGGTAGAGCACGGCGCAAAGGCCTTGTTTCAGGCGGTGCTTATCCACAGCAGCAAGGGAGACGGCCAGACCTACCGGGCATCATTCTTTGGTGCATCGCAGGTGAAGCCGCTGGAAGCCCAGTAACACAATCAGAGGATCCCCGGCGGTAAGATGGAAGCTCGCCGGGTAGAGCGGGGCACGATCCAGCCCCAGATAGGAGAGTTGAGGTATGAACGATATTCGCGCTATGATTCGGGAACGCGGCATGACGCTGGAGAGTGTGGCGTGGGCACTGCAGATCTCCACCAACTCACTGCGCGCAAAGCTAAACGGAGAGGTTGAATTCCGGCTGTGCGAAGCCAAAACGCTGGCGACCATGCTTGACACCAGCGTGGACGCCCTGTTCTTTGGCAATCTGGGCGACCAGAAGGCGAACACGGTTGACGCTATCAACGAACGTCTGAAGAAGGCAGCATCGGACAAGGTGCGGCTGGTTTGGATATTCGCAAGCGGCATTATCAAAGCCTGAAGGGTGGGACAAGACAGCGAAAATTAGACCGCCGACAAACAGAAAGCCGCTCACACTGTTCCAGCAGCGTGGGCGGCAATGGGTGGTAAAGTTTAGCCGACTATACCGCCCCCCATTATATCAAAAATGGAGGTTTTTTCAATGACTATGTATCATTTTCAGTGCCTTGCCCCGTTTTTCGTGTGGTGCCTGATCGGCATCGCGGGCTGCTGGTTCAGCGGCAATCTGTGAGGGGGTGTACAGCATGACAAAAGACCAGCTGCACGAACAGCTTATGAAGGAAGCTGAAGTGTACTGCCCTCACTGCACCCCGGAACACCGTAAAATGGTGGTTGATCTGGTGGAAGATGTTCTCAGCCTGTCCGAAGCCCAGCGCAAGCGCTTTCTTAAATTTCTGCGCCTGAGCGAACGGGCGAAAGCATTCGGCCTTGACGTGGATGTGGACAAGAGCACGAAGTTCTTCTTCATCAAAGACGTTGCAACCAATACTGTTATCGCCCCGCCTCCGATGAACCTTGAAACCGTGGAAGCATGGCTGGACGATTATGAGCAGCAAGCCGCTGATGAAGAATAACCCGCAGGCATAACAAAGAGCGTGTGACAACCCCTAAAGGGCTGCTGCACGCTCTTTTTGTACTGTGTCGGCAAGGAGCGCCGCAACATCATTCAGAGCATCAAAAACCTCAAAACGCAATGGTCAGCAAACCGCTGGGCTAGGCAGTACGCTGCAAGGGGGGCGTAAAACGCGAGGGGGTCTGCCGGGATGGGGTAGCAAAACGTTACCCCATCGGGCGGCACTCACTTTCCCCAACGAGCTGGAGAAATATGCTCAATTTTGAGCACATCTTTCGGCACATCTGCCGAAAATCGCAACAAGTTGCGAAAACCGATGAACTTTCCTATTCGACCACTTATGGTCGAAAAACATTATCAGAAGTGACAACGTCGCATCATGTTGCGATGTTTTTCCGATTTTGAGAAAAACATCTTAAGACAAAGGAGAGCGGAATTTTCCGCCGTCATACGGCAGCGGATTTTTCCGCCACGAAAAGGACAGCCCCAAATTGGGCTTTCCCAGAAAACAGACGTCCCCAATTTTGGGGAGATGTATCCAGTTTTAGACCGATCTATACGCCGCCGGGGTGCTCAAAAAGATATTAGACAAAAGTGTCCAATAGCCCCAAGCGGTGATTCAGTGGTGGAAAACCGCATACTGTACAGGCGGTAAACAGGCACAAAACCGCCCCGCCGGGCATCCAGCACAAGGCACGCTGTAAGGCACTCCGACAAGGCATTTTTTGAGCAATAAGGCACAAACAAGGCACATTCTGACAGATTTACAACGCATATAAAAGCAAAAATCCCACGATACACGCCACCATTCTAGCGGTATATCGCGGGATTTTTCTTGGAGCTGGTGACAGGAGTTGAACCTGCAACCCACTGATTACAAATCAGTTGCGCTGCCATTGCGCCACACCAGCATGACCCGAACGGTCTTTTGATAGGATACCAAAAAAGCGGCGGGTTGTCAATATCTGCTCACCGGAAACTTTCACTGTCCCGGCGCAGCAAAGCGTCTGCGGCCCGGATAAAGCCCGGTTGCCGGTGCGCACCGTCAGCGGGCAAGGGCCTGCTGAAGCTTTGCAAAGTCTTCCAGCGTGAGGGCCTCCGGGCGGATGCGGGCGTCGAAGCCCGCGGCCTCAATGGCGGCGGTCACGGCGTCCTTGGGCAGGCCCAGGCCGCTGGCGATGGCGTTGGCGGCGGTCTTGCGGCGCTGGCCGAAAGCCGCACGGATGAGCGCAAAGTAGCCCGCCTCGTCCTCCACCTGCACGGCGGGGGTGGGGCGGATATCCATGCGCACCACGGCGCTGGTCACCTTCGGGGCCGGGTAGAAGCTGCCCGGCGCGGCGGTGAACATGAGCTTTGAGGTGGCGTAGTAGTTCACCGCGCAGCTGATGGCGCTGGAAGCGCGGGTGCCGGGCACAGCGGCCAGGCGGTCGGCGGCTTCCTTCTGCACCATGACGGTCAGGCTCTCGATGGGCAGGCGGTCACCCAGCAGCTTCATCACGATGGGGCTGGTGATGTAGTAGGGCAGGTTGGCGCACACGGCCACCGGCATGCCGGGGAACTCCTCGGCAATGAGGGCTTTCAGGTCCACCTTCAATACATCTTGTAATACCAGCTTGAAATTATCCACGCCAGCCATGGTCTCGGCCAGAAGCGGCGGCAGGCGCTCGTCCACCTCGATGGACACCACCTTGGCCGCGCGCTTGGCCAGCTCCCTGGTCAGCACGCCGATGCCGGGGCCGATCTCGATGACGCCGTAGCGCTTATCCACGCCGCTGGCATCCACGATCTTGGTGGGGATGCCCGGGTTGATGATGAAGTTCTGTCCAAAGCCCTTGGACAGGGCAAAGTCGTATTTTTCGCACAGGGTGCGGATCACCGAAATGTCGGTCAGTTCGGGCATTGGGGGGCCATCCTTTCTCAGAAAAAGGCTGTTGCAGAGTTTGCAGCAGCCTTTTTAGGTGTTACGATTTGAATGCCCTCCGCATTCGCTCTGGGCATCTTCAGCGGAAATATTATTTTGCGTTTTGCCGCACCCTGCGGGGCTCTCCAAAACGTCTTTTCATGAGAGGGGCGCACGGACGGCGATCGGCAGCGTACCGCTTTACGCAATCCTTACTCTGCGCTGGATGCGGCCTCACCGGAAGCTTCCGCTGCGGCAGAAGAAGCCGTTTCTTCGCTGGAAGCGCTCACCGCACCGGCGGCCTCACTGTCCGCCGCCTCAGAGGATGCGGCGCTCTCAATGACGCCGCCCAGGGTGGAGGTGCCGCTCAGCTGCTGTGCCGCGCTGACAGCACGCTGCACCTGCGGGTCAGTCTCCGGGGTGTAATCGTAGTAGTTCGCGGCTTCCTCGGTGGTGTAGGCCTTTTCCACATCCACGCTCAGGCCGGTGCCGTCAAAGCTGGTGCCGTCGCCGCAGATGAGCTTTGCCACCGTGATGCTCACGGCACTGCCGTCCGAAAGGCGCTGCGGGCTGTTCTGGATGGTGCCCTTGCCCATGGTGGTGGTGCCCACCAGGCGCGCGCCGTTCATGCTGCGCAGGCTGGCGGCGAACAGCTCTGCCGCGCTGGCAGTGTTGCCGTTGACCAGGCAGACCATGGGCAGGTCGATCTTGCTCTCGTCGTCGCTGCTGCCGAGAACGGTGCGTTCGCCGTTCTTATCCTCGGCATAGGCCACGGTGCCTTCCGGTGCGATCAGGTCGATACAGCTGATAGCGTCGTCCAGCACGCCGCCGCCGTTGTCGCGCAGGTCAAACACCAGGCTCTGGACGCCGCTGCTGGTCAGAGAACGCAGGGCATAGTCCAGCTCACTGGGGGTGCTGCCGTCGAACTGGCGAATTTTGATGTAGCCCACGTTGTCCAGCACCTGGTAGTCCACCGTGGTGCTGCTGTAGCCGGAGTGGGTCAGCTCGGCCGTCTTACTGGCCGCCTCGCTGTTCAGCCAGGTGACGGTGACGGTGGTGCCGGCCTCGCCCTGCAGGCGGGTCTGCACGGCATCCACGCCGGAAAGGCTCTTGACGTCGGTGTCGCCGATGGCCGTGATGTAATCGCCCACCGCGATGCCGGCCTCCTGTGCGGGAGAGCCGTCGTAGACCTTGGTCACGCGGGCGTAGCCGGTCTGGTCCATGCCCAGCTCCACGCCAATGCCCATGACCTTGCCGCTCTGGATATTGATCAGCTCGGTGTAGGCGGTGGCAGTGTAGTAGCGGGCGTACTTGTCGCCGGTGCCAAGCAGGTAGCCTGCGGTCAGGCGGTCGTACAGCATCGTCTCGTCGATGGTGTAATAATCGTTGCTGCGGACATAGCGGTCCACCTCAGCGATCTTGTTGTACATGCTCTCCTTTTCCTTGACGCTGTTCACCGTGCTGTCGAACAGGCGCATGGCCACCAGCATCGTGATGGAAAAGGTCACGGTCATGGCAAGGATCACGATGGTGACCGCCATGCCCACAGAGATCTTACGATTCATGCTCGGCCCCTCCCTGTCAGTACAGCAGCATCATGACGACGCTGCCCAGCAGCGAGAGCGCGAACACGCCCGCCAGAACAAGGCAGCCGATGCGCAGCCAGCGCTTTTGTTTTTGTTCTTTCATAGAAAACCAGACTCCTTACAACACTCAGTTATGCGGGAACGGGATATAACCACGCGGATTGACAGCGTTGGCCTTGCTGCCGCCCTTCCAGACCTCCAGATGCAGATGGTTGCCGGTGGAGTTGCCGGTGGAGCCCACATAGCCAATGAGCTCGCCCTGCTTGACGTACTTGCCGGCACTGGTAGCCACCGACTTCATGTGGCCGTAAAGGGTGCTGTAGGTATTGCCGTCCGACATTTTGCCGTGGTAGATGATGACATAGTTGCCGTAGCCGCCGCTGGACCAGCCCGCCACCTGCACATAGCCGCTGGCGGCTGCGTAGATGGGCGTGCCGCCTGCGGCCGCCAGGTCGATGCCGGCGTGCAGCTTGTTCACGCCGGACACCGGGTTCTTGCGCCAGCCGTACTCGCTGGAGATGCGAGTATAGCTCTTGAGCGGGCAGGCAAAGCCAGTAAAGCTCAGCTGCGGCTGGCTAGAAGCAGCGGACGCGATCAGCTGCTGGATCTGCTTTTTGACCGCCTCATAGTTCAGCTCGTCGGACTCGATGGCTGCCTGAGCCGCTGCCTGGGCCTTCTTTGCGTCGGCCGCCGACATCTGCGCGGCAGAAATGCTGCCGTTCAGCTCGCTCTGCTTGGACTTCATCTGGCTGTTCTGGGCGTCCAGATCTGCCTTCTGGCTCTGCAGCTCGGCGCGCTGGTCTTCCAGCTCTGCCTTGTCGCTTTCCAGCTGGACCTTGTCCGCTTCCAGATCGGCCTTGGCGGCCTTCATGTTGTCCATGATCTCGGTATCCTTCACCGAGATATCCTGCATGACCTCGTTGAAGGTCAGCAGCTCATACAGGTCGTTCACCGCGCTGAGCATGGCGATGCTGCCGCCGTCCCGCAGCTCCTGCATGGCGGCCATGTGCTTTTTGAAATCGCTCCACTGGCCGTCGATCTCGGTCTGCTTGTCGGCGATCTGGCCTTCTTTTTCGGTGATCTCGGCTTCCTTGCCGCTGATCTTCTGCTCGGTCTCGCCGATGCTGTTCTGCACGGCGGCGATCTGGCCGCTGAGAACGGCGATCTGATCCTGGATGATACCCACCCGCTCGGTCAGCTCACTTTCCAGTGCCTTGGCGGCAGACTCCTGCTTTTTGGCGTCGGAAAGTTCTTTTTTGTGCTGGTCGATGGACTGGGAAAGCTTGTCCAGCTTGTTCTGCAGGCTGGACATGCTGGTGGCTGCCGAGGCGGGGTACACCGTGACGCTGAGCAGCAGGCAGGCTGCTGCCACGCACAGGCTGACGCCCCGCACAAGGCGGGTACCGGCAGGCTCCGGCTTTGCGTGCCGGGCTCTGCGGCCGGTCAGCTGGAACCGGAACGGCTTTGCATGACGTGCTTTTTTCATGTTCGGCTCCCTTTCCTTACACGTTCAGGTGCTTGCGGATGGAGAACATACTGCCCAGACCACCCACGATGGCACCGCCTGCCAGGCTGTAGGTGAGGATTGTGGGCCAGACGGCACTCACCGGCACCAGCGCCTGCCCCATGATCATCTGCCACACGCCGCCCAGGCCGTCGGAGGCCTGCACCATATAAGAGTAGGCACCCACGGTGACGGCTGCGGTCAGCGCGCCGGAGATCAGGCCCATGGCCAGGCCTTCCACCACGAAGGGCAGGGTGACCAGCCCGTTGGTGGCACCCACATACTTCATGATCTCGATCTCGCGCCGCCGGGCAAACACGCTCAGGCGGATGGTGCTGCCCACCGTGATGACGCTGACGATCATCAGCACCAGCACGATGCCGCGGCCCACCCGGGTGACGGACTGCTGGATCTGCACGAAGACATTGGTCATCTCCACCGGGGCGGTGACGCTGTACACACCCGGGATGGCCTGCAGCTTTTTGCTCATGGCTTCCATCTGGCTCAGGTCGCGGATGGAGACGCGGTAGTTTGCCTTAAAGGGGTTGTCGGTCTCAAACTCATCCCACAGGGAGGAGTAGTCCTGCATGTAGCCGCGGTAGGTGTCCAGCACATCCTGCTTGGAGACGTACTGCACGTTGGTGACGCCGTCCATGGCGGCAATGGTATCACCCACCTGCTGGGCCGTTGCGTCGTCGCAGTCCGGGTCCAGGTAGACCACGGTCTCATTCTGGTTGCCCAGATAGTTCACCATGCTGTCCACATTCACCTCTGCAAGGCTTGCGAAGGTGTTCAGGGTCATGCAGACGCTGAGGGAAGCGATGCAGGCAATGGTCATGGCCCAATGCTTGCCCAGGTTGCGGATGCCGCGCCGGGTGAGGAACCAGAAAGTCGAAGGTCTCATCATACGGTGGCCGCCTCCTTTTCTTCCGATTTCAGCGTCAGCTCCATGGGCTCGTCATAGAGCGCCCGGTCTTTGTGGTCGGGCCGGGCACGGATGGCTTCCTTGTCGGCGGGCACATCCGAGATGATGCGGCCCTTTTTCAGGGTGACGACCCGCTGGTGGAACTTGCGCACCAGGTCGTGCTCGTGGGTGACCACCAGCACCGTGATGCCCATCTCGCTCACCCGCTCCAGCAGCTCCATCATCTCCAGGCTCAGCTCGGGGTCGATGTTGCCGGTGGGCTCGTCGGCGATGACCAGCTTCGGGCTGTGGGCCAGGGCGCGGGCCACGGCCACGCGCTGCTGTTCGCCGCCGGAAAGGGTGTCCGGGTAGGCGCTGGCCTTGTCTTCCAGATGCACCAGCTCCAGCATGTAGTCCACACGGTCGGCGATCTCCTTGCGCTTCACGTTGGTGACATGCATGGCAAAGGCGACATTCTCATACACCGTCATGGACGGGATGAGGCGGAAATCCTGGAAGATGATGCCCATCTGACGGCGCAGATAGGGCACCTGATGGCGGCGCAGGCGGGCAACGTCCTTGCCCAGCACGGTCACCTTGCCCTCGGTGGGGGTCTCCTCCCGCAGGATGAGCTTCAGCAGGGTGGATTTGCCCGCGCCGGAATGGCCCAGCAGAAACACGAACTCGCCTTCGTCCACGTGGAAGTTGATGTCTTCCAGCGCCAGCGGCCCGCCCTTTTTATATTCCTTTGAGACGTGTTCAAAGTCTATCATTTGATCTTGCTACTCCTGACGTAATATTTGGTCAAGCTTCCAACGCCAAAAAAGAACCGGCCAGCATCGGTTGCGAGCGGCCGGTTCCGTGCCGCAGCAGATGCGGCAGAAAATCAATATTTGGCCGGGTTGTTGGACAGGTACTTTTTGACCATCAGCGCTACCTTGAAGACGATAGCGTCGTCGAACTCGCGCAGGTCCAGGCCGGTCAGCTTTTTGATCTTTTCCAGACGAT
>ULRE01056828.1_pt1 | contig 17984 bp, 15 predicted proteins | sample 1955141 | NCBI WGS metagenome assembly ULRE01 (sample SAMEA4835674, study PRJEB28245) | human gut metagenome | biome: gut microbiome; material: fecal sample | place: Denmark | collected 2008
GCAGGAGGACAAATGCCTTTGCCGAAGGTGTTCTGCCGATATGAGGCAAACGGGAAATCGTTTGGCGCAGAATGAAAAATCAATCTCATGAGATTGAAAAATCGTTTGGCTGAGAAAAAAATGTTAAAACGAGGAGCCTGATGGAGTAATATGTAGATTGCAGAATCACAGTGTTTTAGGATTCCCAAACGATAAAGGGTATAAAAAAAGACCGCTTGCGAAAAGCGGCCTTTTTTATATCAGTCTAATGATGATTAATCTTCAACAATCGTACAGATGCTGACGCGGTTCCAATCCGGTTCCTCGAACATATAGCCTACGCCCTGTCCCTTGGCTGTGATACGGCGGGCATCGATTCTGTATTTGTTCACCAACATATTCTTCACGGCTTCCGCACGTTGGTTGGCGATACGTTCGTTCACTTCGGCGCTTCCTTCAGGAGAAGCATATCCTAAGATGTCCACCTTAGCTTCTTTGTGGTTCTTCAAGTAAGTGGCAATACGCTCTACATTGGGTTGCTGAGACGCGTCGATAGTTACCTTGCCTTGGCGGAAAGTTACGACCGATTCCAGTGTTTTCTTGTTGTTCGTTTTCGTTATCACTTTCGGCCCTTGGTTGCGGCATTCTTGCAGTGCACGTTCCAAATCGGCGGATTTCTGTTCCTCGTTACGGAGTTTATTGGTTGTATTCTTTAAATTCTCACTTTGGGATTCCACTTCTTGGCGCAGGTTGTTGATATTGGCGTTGAGCATATTGACTTCTGCTGCATCGTAAGCACGGACTTTGGTCATATAGTGCTTGTTGTTGCTGTTCTTAAAGTGGTAAACCACTCCGGCTGTAATTTCCCAATTGGCGTAGTTGGCGTTGAAGTTTGGATGCGACTTTTCACGGTCGGCATCCCACATGCTCATGTCCCAAAGGATGGCCGGTTTCACAGCGATGGTCCATGCCCGTTTCTCACCTACGTTGAAATTGAAGTTCACACCGGCTTTGGATGCCAAATGGTTGGCACCGTCTCCGTCTTCATAGAAATCGTTCAGACGTAACCAACCGAATCCTCCTACGGCTTCTACTTCAAATAAGCGGCGTTGTCCGTTGTAACCGGCGAAGATGTTGTTCAGGTTGAGTCGGTTCAACAACATGACGTTAAAACCGTCAAAAGCGGTTCCGCTTTTCTGTGCGGCCATTCGGCTTTGGGTATTGATGGTCCAATTGCTCTCCAAGGTCAAGCCGTAAACAGGGCTTACTTCTTTGTTGATGTCAAGCCCCACGACAGCGCGTGAATTTTTAAAGAATGTACTATGGGTTAAGGGGGTGACAATGCCTCCATTCAGCCCGATGGACCAGTTGTCGCGGAATTTGTTACCGCCTAGATTGTACTCTTGTGCATTCAAGCTGTTGAAACTTAAAATGCTAACTAATGCAATAATAGATTTTTTCATAATTTATTTGTTTAGTGATTACTTACAAATATACGGCTTTTTAAATAGATACCAAAGAAATATCGGCTTTATTTGCAAGTTGGGTAAGATTTGTTGAAAAGAAGAAGGGTGGCTTTTTGAGCCACCCTTCTTCTATAAGCTTTCGTGTTTTTAAAAAAGTTTCATATTATTCTGTAATACAGATGCAGGCGCGGTTGTACTTCGGAGTTCCGAATACGCTGCCTACGCCCTTACCTTCGGCTTTGATTCTGCTTTCGTCGATGCCGTATTCTTTCACGAGGATGTTCTTCACGGCTTCTGCACGTTTTTCAGACAACTTTTGGTTGTAGTTGGCATCTCCTTCTGGAGAAGCGTAGCCAGAGATGTTCACCTTGGCATTGGAGTTGTTCTTCAAGTAAGTGGCCATGCGGTCAATGTTCGGCATCTGGAGTGCGTCAACCTTGCTGCTGTTATGACGGAATATGATTGCATATTCAGGTTTTTCCGTGGCTTGTACTACAGGGGCTACTTTCTTGTTCTTGCAATCTTCCAAATCCTTCTGCAAATCGTTGATGGTCTGCTGTGCGTTCTGCAATGCACGATCCTTGCCTGCAGCTTCAGCTTCCATAGAGCTGATAGTGGCGTTCAAGGCTGCAATTTGTTCGGCATGCGTGCAACCGTTAGAATAGTAGTGCTTGCCGTTGCTGTTCTTGAAACGGTAGACAACACCGGCTGTGATTTCCCAGTTGGCATCGTTGGCATCAAAGTTGATGTGGTCTTGTCCGAATTGGGTCATGGTCCATACGATGGCGGGTTTCACTGCTATGGTCCAGGCTTTTTTCTCACCAATGTTGAAATTGAAATTCAAGCCGGCTTTGGAGGTAATCCAGTTGCCATCTCTCATTGTACCATCGCCTTCTTCGTAAGCATCGTTGACATGCAACCATCCGAAACCGCCTAAGGCTTCAACTTCGAACAAGCTAGGTTTTCCTTTGTAGCGGCAGAATACATTGTTCAGGTTGATGCGGTGCAATAACATCAGGTTGTTGGCATCAAATGCGGCTTGGCTGTCGTAGGTATTGATGCTCCACATGTTTTCCAACGTCAAACCGTAGATGGGAGAGAACTGTTTGTTCAAGTCCAATCCCATTGTGGCACGGGCATTCTTGAAGAATGCACTATGAGTAAGCGGAGTCACAATACCACCATTCAAACCAATTGACCAATTGTCACGGAACTTTGTAGTTTGTTCCTCAGTCGTTTGGGCGTTCAGGCTACTTATACCTAATACACCCGCTAATAACAGTAGAGACTTTTTCATAATTGTTTAATTGAAAATTAATAAATATGTTATTTATAACCTATCCCAAAGGTACATATAAAAGTGGAAGTTCATTCTGTTTTTATGTTATTAAAAGTAAAAAGAGGCTTTTTCGGCCTCTTTTTACTTTGTTTTAAGTCTTAAACGACCGGATACGCAGGGGGCGGTTAAACCAAATGGGCTATCAAATCTTCACGCTCGCCCGGCAGCAGGTCGATGACGGGTATTTCTATCATCGTGTAGCAGCCAGGTTGTTGTTTCATCGAGGCGCGAGCCACGCAAACCAATACTTGTCCCGTCAGCGCCGGGTTGTTGATATGCATGTTGAATTCGAACAACTGGTTCTGGGTCTTTCCAGATACGCCTTTGCGTGTCAGGTTGACACCGTGTCCCATGTCCAACAACTTGTCTACACAAGGTACTTCTATGACGTGGGTTTCATCGTTGACGAAGTAGGGGTCGGCTTTAATGGCAGCGGCTACTTTCTGGAACTCGTATCCTTCCTTTACCTCTATGTATACCATGCGGCGGTGAATACCCGTGCCGGTGGGGATGGTCATGGAGAGGGCAGCTTTCACTCCTTCCACGGCTTTCACGGCTACGGTATGTCCCATGCTCATGCCTGGCCCGAAATTCGTGTAGGTGATGCCTTTCGGGGCGATAGCTTGCAACATGGCGCGTACGATGGAGTCGCTACCCGGATCCCATCCTGCGGAGATGACGGACACAGCCTTGCCGGCTTTTGCGCTTTCGTCGAGCGAGCGGCGAAGGGAAGTGATTTGGGTGTGGATGTCGAAACTGTCCACTGTGTTGATGCCGAGCGCGAGGATTTCTTTGGCGTATTTCTCCACGCTACGGGTTGGCGTGGCCAGGATGGCTACGTCTACGTCTTGCAATTCGCGGATGTCCTTCACCACGTTATACTTGGCCAGTTCTTCGGGCTTGTTTTCAGCCCCATTCCGGCGTACGACACCTGCCACTTCGAAGTCGGGCGCGGCTTCGAGTGCCTGCAAGGCATAGTGTCCTATGTTGCCGTAACCTACTACGACTGCTCTGATTTTTTTCATTTCCGTTGTCTTGTTATTGAGTTCGTGTGTATGTTATTGTTCATTTTGGAACATGGGATCCCATGCCGGCAAACGGACGGGCTTTTGTTTCAGCATGTCCAGAACGTTTTGCGGGCAGTACTTCTTGTTGACGACCACGCGGAACATGTATTCGTCGAACCACTCGTCCGTCATGATGAGGTGGCCTTGGTAGCCATGTTCCTTTCCCCAACTGTTTTCCACCATCCATTTTTTGGGCTTGCCGCTATCGTCGAGGTCGACGGCCATCAGCGTCATGGCGTGGGTGCTGCCGCTGTCGAAGCTCTGGATGCGTTGTTTCTTGTTCATGCCGAACGTCGTGCCGAAGAGACTGCCGTAGTCGTAGTTGTTCAAGTCGAGCGTACCCTTCTTGGAATCCAGGAACTTGCCCACGTCGCAACTGAAGTACATCATGGTGCTGTCTTTCAGGCTGGCAATAGCCATTTCTTTGATGTCTTCGATAGGCAGGTTGATGTACAGCCAGTTGTGTCCGTCGTAAGTGTGACGGTCATAATCGATTTCATATACTTGGTTGAACGGACGTGAAGGGTCGTTCATCAGCATGACGTAATTGGCGTTCAAGTCTTCTCCGCCGCATACTTCCTTGTAGAAACTTTGGGGCGTGTAAGTCTTGGGCTTTTCTGTATATTTCCCGTCGATTTTCGGTGCCCAAGTAAAAGAAGTCGGAGGCTCTCCGTAGGCATAGACCAACATACGGTAAACCGTTTTCATCATGTCTACCTTCTGTTGTTCCAATTCCTTTTCGGAGGCGCCCTTCTCGGATGCTTCGCGCAGTAACATGCCGTCTTCGCGCAATTTTCTTTTCAAGAGGGCTGAAAATTCATTGGTGTTGTCGCTGCTGTAAGTTTCGGCCATGACCTCTTTGGGGACAAGCCCATATTTTTCAATCAGATCCGAAACACCTGTGAATTGCCCTCCGTCGCTCAGTGGGTTACGGAACAGCCATTCCACCATTTTGTCGTCGATGGGCTTTTTGCGCGTGTCGATGATGCCTTGAAGAAAAAGGTTGCTCTTTTCCAGTTGGTCGTAGAAGAAGTTGTAGGCCTGCGAGAAAAAGAAATTTTTCATGCCCGTACGGGCCATGACTTGTGCACGAATCACGTTGGTACCCGTAAACAGCCAGCAACGTCCGCTGCTTTTCTGGTCGCTGATGCCGGAGCTTTTCACCTTGTGGCTGAACCACGTGTCGGGCGTAGCCGCCTGTTCGCTGTTGGCCGTAAGCTTTTTGATGGAGTTGGCATTTACGGCATTCCGGATGGCTTTGTGGGCATCGTCGTGCGAGTAGCTCTCTTTCAAGGTCTGCAGGACTTCGGGGGTGAGTGCCTGTTGGGCGAAAGAAATGCTGCCGCAGAACGGAAAGGCCAGATATAATAATAATGATGTTTTTTTCATAAAGTCCTGGTGTTATTTTACGTATTCGGCCCAGTCGGTCAGTCGCATGTCTCCCTTGCGCAGGTAAGTGTCGTGCATGGCGAATGCTGCCGACAGGCAGTGGTGGGTGTGTCCTCCGTTTTGGGCTGCGTACTTCATGTAGTCGAGCAAAAGCGGACGATAGTCGGGATGGGCTACCTTGACAAGTTCTGCTGCTTTCTCCATGGCGCATTTTCCACGCAGGTCGGCCACGCCGTATTCCGTGATGACGGCATCTACGAAATGGCTCGTATGGTCGATGTGGGAACAGAAAGGCACGATGCTGCTGATGGCTCCGCCTTTGGTGGTGGAACCGCAAGTGAAAATACTCAAATAAGCATTGTTGGTGAAGTCTGCCGAACCGCCGATACCGTTCATCATCTTCGTGCCGCAGATCTTGGTAGAATTTACATGTCCGTAGATGTCCACCTCGATGGCCGTATTCAGAGAGCATACGCCGATGCGGGCGATGACTTCGGGGCTGTTTGAAATTTCGGAAGGACGGAGCACGAGCTTGTCTTTGAAGAAGTCCATGTCGTTGTAAATGCCTTGCAGGCATTCGTTCGTCACGGTGAGCGAACAGGCTGATGCCGAGAGTACGCGGCCTTCGCGCATCAGTTGTACGGGGGCATCCTGAAGCACTTCGGTGTAAATGCTGAAATTCGGGACGTCCGGGCATTGGCCTAATGCGCCCAAAACGGCGTTGGCCCCGCTGCCTACCCCACTTTGCAAATTAAGGAAAGTAGGTGGTATTTTCCCGCTTTTCAGGTTGGCTAACAGGAAGTCGGCCACATTGTTTCCGATTTGTGTCGTGATGGGGTCGGGGGCCTTGAAAGAGCGAGCTTCGTCGGGGATGTTGCATTCAATGATGCCTTTGATGCGGTCAGCATCCACTTCCACGTAGGGTTTGCCGATGCGGTCGCTCGCCTTCATGATCATGATGGGCGTGCGGTAGGGATGGTCTTCTATCTCGTACACATCGTGGATACCCATGCACTTTTTGCTGTGGAAGGCATTGACTTCGATGATGATGCCTTTGCGTGCCAGACGGCAGACGGTGGGACTGATACCTCCTGCGGCCGTCAGGTAAATACGAGCCTTACTGCCTGTTTGTTCGATTTCGCAAGCTTCGATGATGGCCCAGTCTACTTGTCCGAGATAACCTTGGCGGATTTGAGTGGCCATGTTGGAAAGGTTGAGGTCGGAATACGAAATCTCATTATTGTTGACATGCGTGCGGAAGTCTTTGTTCGTGGTGTAAGGGGCACGGAATTTGATGGCCTGGGCATTGGCCAACATGCCGTCGCAACTTTGTCCAGTAGATGCTCCGGTAAGGATGTTGATTTTAAACTCTTTGCCTTCAGCATGTTCTTTCTCTGCTTTTCGGGCTATCTCTGCCGGTACGCTTTTAGGCACACCGGCGGGTGTGAAGCCGCTCAGTCCGATGGTATCTCCGTTTTGGATGAGGGCAGCAGCTTCGGCTGCTGTGATTTTGTTGAATCCCATAGAGTTGATTGCTTAATAGTTATACCTTATTTAATATGGCGCAAAGTTAGCTATTTTTTTTGAAAGGTGTTATCGTGTCAGGCTTATTTCCTTTTCTATTTCTTTTGGTAAGTGATGAAGGCGGTACTGGCTCGGGGCGAACCAAACCTTTTGAGGAAGGCGCGCCGGAAGGTACTCCGTGAATTAAAGCCGGAACGGTCAGCTATTTTTTCGATAGGCATTTTGGTTTGCCGAAGAAGTCGTTCTGCATGGGACAGGCGGTATTGGTTGACATAATCGAAGAATGTTGTGCCCAACACATTGTTCAGGTAATTAGAAATATAGGTGCGGTTTGTGCCGATGGCTTGGGCCAAGTCCATGATAGTCAGTTTGGGGTTGAGGTAGAGATGCTCTTCCTCGAAAATCCGATGCAAGTGGATGGTGAATTGATGTGGCTCCTCTCCGTTTTCTTGGGGCATCTCAACGTCCTGGTGCGAACGGGTCGTCAATGAGCCGAGCACTTGCTCCTGCCGGTTGATGAAGTAGCTGATGAGCGACCAGATGATACATGTGAGCAGGTAGTACAGCGTGTCGTTGAACTCGGAGTAGTAGGTGGAAGTCAGGCTCCATACCGCAAGGAACACCACGAAAGAGAGAAGGATGATGTACAGCCACCGCAGGTCGATGCGTTCGTGGTAAGAATAACTTTGTTTCTGCCGCTTGTGATAAGCCGGTATTTCGAACAAGACATAAAGCATCATGGCCGTACCGTATGCCACGGCGCAAGCGATGGCACTTTCGTATAATATATCCTTGGGATGGAACGCGTAGATGAGTATGAAGAGGATGAACGGTATTTCATGCAGTGCAGCCCGCAGGAGTGTCATGGGACCGGGGCGTGTGAGTTCGAACAGCAGGAAGGCGCAGGTGGGGACGGCTGTCATGTCGATGAGTACGAAAACATGGTGAAGGAACTCGAACCGGACGGTAGGATACCATATCAGTGCCATATCCTTGACCGACTGTATGACCCATACGGAGCAGGACCCAACCTGTGATTTGGCGGAGTCGGTTACCGCTTCCGTTCCGGAAAAGTATGCACACAGCCATAGCAGGAACATGAAACTTGTCCCCGCCGTGTACTGCATGAGTTGTATGTAAGTGGTATCATCGCTCATTTTATTGCCGTATAGACCAATCTGCATTACTTAAAAAAATAAGCGGGGTTTTCACAAATCCCGCTTACTCAACTAAACCTTAACTATGAAAAAATCTAATGTTTTCATTCGGAAACAAATATCGCAATTATCTCTTTGATAATAATAATTTGTACTCTATTTTAACTTCGTTTTTAGTCTTTTTTAAGAAGATGTGTTTCTTCTTCAATTTCTTTGCAGAAGTAAATGGTACTTATATGTATGATTTTGACTGTCTTTGTTTCACGAGGATAAGATGCGGCTCAGCATAGCCAAGCCAGAAAACTACGTTTTCGCTTGTCTCTGCGCTCGCCTTTCACTATCTTTGCAGCCTGAACTTGAAAGAACAGCATGAAAAAGCTTTTTATAGAAACTTATGGTTGCCAGATGAATGTGGCCGACAGTGAAGTGGTGGCTTCGGTGATGCGTATGGCAGGATACGAGACGTGCGAAACCCTGGATGAGGCGGATGCCGTTTTCCTGAATACTTGTTCCGTACGGGATAATGCCGAACAGAAAATCATCAACCGTCTGGAGGCTTTGCATGCTTTGAGACGGAAGGGCCGGCATTTGGTTATCGGCGTGTTGGGCTGTATGGCCGAACGGGTGAAGGAAGAATTGATAGAGAACCACCATGTGGATTTGGTGGCAGGCCCCGACGCTTATTTGTCCCTGCCCGACTTGATAGCCCAAGTGGAGCTGGGGCATAAGGCCATCAACGTGGAACTGTCCGTGACGGAAACTTACAAGGACGTGATTCCGCAACGTGTGTGCGGCTCGCATATTTCCGGTTTTGTCAGTATCATGCGTGGCTGCAACAATTTTTGCCATTATTGTATTGTGCCTTACACGCGTGGACGGGAACGCAGCCGGGATGTGGAAAGCATCCTGAATGAGGTGAGGGATTTGAAAAAGCGCGGGTATAAGGAAGTCACGCTTTTAGGGCAGAATGTGAATTCTTACCTCCATGTGGGGGGCGACGGAAAGACAGTTTCTTTTCCGCTACTTTTGCGGTTGGTGGCACACGAGGCCGACGGGATGCGCGTGCGTTTCACCACTTCCCATCCGAAGGATATGAGCGATGACACGTTGCGTGTCATCGCGGAAGAACCCAATGTGTGCCGGCATATCCATTTGCCGGTGCAGAGCGGGAGCGACCGTATCCTGAAATTGATGAACCGCAAGTACACCCGTGAATGGTACCTTGACCGTGTGGCGGCCATTCGTCGGATTGTGCCGGATTGCGGTTTGTCCACAGATATTTTTTCGGGTTACTGTTCCGAGACCGAAGAAGACCATCAAATGTCTTTGTCGTTGATGCGTGAATGCGCCTACGACAGTGCTTTTATGTTCAAGTATTCGGAGCGGCCGGGGACGTATGCCTCCAAGCATTTGCCCGACGACGTGCCGGAGGACGTGAAGGTGCGGCGTTTGAACGAATTGATCGCTTTGCAGAATGAACTCTCGGCAGAGAGCAACCGCCATTGCGAAGGCCGGGTTTATGAAGTGTTGGTAGAGGGTGTGAGCAAACGTTCCAAAGAGCAGTTGTTCGGACGTACGGAGCAGAATAAGGTGGTCGTGTTCGACAGGGGAAAGCATCATGTCGGTGATTTTGTAAAGGTGAGAATTAGCGGAAGTTCTTCGGCTACGCTGAAAGGAGAGGTGGTAGAAGACTGACAATCAAGTTAAATGCTGTTAAAGAGAGAACCAATCCCCGTGTTTCGTTGTATTTTTGTAAAATACGTAAATACGGCCGGATAGAAGTCATGGGAAAGAAAAAAGCAAAAGGTTCTTTGGGGATGCAGTGGTTCACGACCGGTGTCAGTACCACGTTGGTGTTGATACTGTTGGGAATCGTCTCCTTTTTTATATTGTTTGCCCAACGTTTGTCTGATTCCGTGAAGGAAAACCTGACGGTAACGGTCTTGCTTGACGGTGAAGCAAGCCGTTCGGACATCCATGAATTCCGGAGGGCATTGACGGACGAACGTTATGTGTATGCTTTGGATTACGTGTCCAAAGAGCAGGCGTTGAAAGAGCAAGTCAAGGCCATGGGCAGCGATCCGTCCGAGTTTCTCGGGGCCAATCCCTTCACGGCCTCGTTTGAATTACGTATGAATGCCCTTTATGCCAACTCCGACAGTTTGGCATGGATTACTGCGAAGTTGAAAAAGAACCCTTTGGTGGAGGATGTGATGTACCAAAAAGAGTTGGTCGACACGGTGAATGACAATTTGCGGCGTATAAGTTACGTGCTTTTGGGCTTGGCCGTGCTTTTGGCCTTGGTCTCTTTTGCGCTTATCAACAATACGGTCCGGTTGAGCATTTATTCCGGCCGTTTCGTTATCCGTACGATGAAATTGGTAGGAGCGAGTTGGGGATTTATCCGTCGGCCATTTATGGCACGGAGTTTCAACCTTGGGTTCTTGTCCGGTTTGTTGGCCGATGCTGTGCTGTTGGGAGGCGTACATACCCTTTTGCGATACGACCCTTCGCTTTCCCAATATATCCATGTCGATATGTTGCTCGCCATAGGGGCGGCGGTGCTGTTGTTCGGCCTTTTGCTTACGTTGGGCTGTACGTACCTCTCCGTCAACAAGTTTCTGCGGATGAAAGCCGGTGATTTGTATTAAATAGGAAACATATAATAAATAGAGGTTTATGGATAAAAGAAATTTTGCTTTCGACAAGGTGAATTTTATGTTGTTGGCCGTCGGGATGGCGATTGTAATCATCGGGTTCATCCTTATGTCCGGTTCCGGGAGTTCGGAGACGGTATTCAATCCGGACATATTCAGTGTGCGCCGCATCAAAGTGGCTCCAATGGTTTGCCTGTTTGGCTTTTTGTTCATCATTTATGCCATTTTGCGGAAGCCTGCATATACGCCGTTGGAAGAAGAGAATGAGGGTGCCGGGGAAAAGAAAGACGAAATGTCCGGTACGGACGCCACAATCAATAAGGATTAAGCATGGATGTAATAGATGCGTTGTTGATGGGCCTTTTGCAGGGCCTGACGGAATATTTGCCGGTGAGCAGTAGCGGGCATCTGGCCATCGCTTCCCATTTCTTCGGGATAGAAGGAGAAGCCAATCTGACATTTACGGTGGCAGTCCATGTGGCTACGGTGTTCAGCACCTTGGTGATTCTTTGGAAAGATATCGTGTGGATATTCAAGGGGTTGTTTGACTTCAAAGGGCCGGGGATGAACGAATCCCAACGTTATGCCCTGAATATTTTGGTTTCCATGATACCTGTGGGCATTGTGGGGGTTTTCTTTAAGGACTATGTGGAGATGATATTTGGCAGCGGCCTGTTGGTTGTGGGCATTTGTCTGTTGCTGACAGCTTTGCTGCTGACGTTTTCATACTATGCCCGCCCCCGCCAGAAAGAGAACATATCCCTTCGTGATGCCTTTGTCATCGGGCTTTCCCAGGCTTGCGCCGTGTTGCCCGGCTTGTCCCGTTCCGGTACGACCATCGCCACGGGTTTGCTGTTGGGTAACAACAAGGCCAAGTTGGCCCAGTTCTCTTTCCTGATGGTGATGCCTCCCATTTTGGGAGAAGCCATACTCGATATTGCAAAGGGAGTGACCCACGGGGTAGAAGCTGCTTCTGCGGGTATCGGGATGTGGCCGCTTGCCGTGGGATTCGTGGCGGCTTTCGTGTCGGGATGCTTGGCTTGCAAGTGGATGATCAATATTGTCAAGAAAGGCAAGTTGGTATATTTTGCCGTTTATTGTGCCGTGGTGGGTGTCGCGCTCATCGTGCATCATTGCCTCTAACCGTTAAAATTCGCTTAAGTGGATTTCAAGAAAGGAGAAATATTGGCTTTTGACAAGCCATACGAGTGGACGTCGTTCGGGTTGGTGGCCAAGGTACGTTACCTGTTGTGCAAGAGATTGGGAGTGAAGAAACTGAAAGTGGGACATGCCGGTACGCTCGATCCTTTGGCCACCGGTGTCCTGCTCGTCTGCATCGGTAAGGCAACGAAGCGGATAGAGGAACTTCAGGCCCATACGAAAGAGTATGTGGCCACGCTCCGTCTGGGGGCTACCACGCCTTCGTTCGACCTGGAGAAGCCCGTGGATGCGGAGTATCCCACGGAACATATCACGCGTGAGATGGTGGAGGAAACGCTGGTTCGTTTCGTAGGCACGATAGAACAGGTGCCCCCTGTCTTCTCGGCTTGCAAGGTGAACGGGAGCCGTGCGTACGATTTGGCCCGCAAAGGGGAAGAGGTGGAACTGAAAGCCAAGACCCTGGTCATCGACGAACTGGAACTGTTGCGTTGCGAACTGCCGGAAATCGTCATCCGGGTGGTATGCAGCAAAGGTACTTACATCCGGGCGTTGGCCCGTGACATCGGCGAGGCCCTGCACAGCGGTGCCCACCTGACGGCCTTGCGCCGTACGCGAATCGGGGATGTCAAAGTGGAAGACTGCCTGAAACTGGACGGTTTTGCCGAGTGGCTGGACCACCAGACGATAGAGATAACAGAAGATAATTAATCAATATAAGAAGAACTATTCTATATGAAGCTGTCACAATTCAAATTCAAATTGCCTGAAGAACAGATTGCCCAATATCCTGCGCACCATCGTGACGAATCCCGTTTGATGGTGTTGCACAAGAAAAGCGGGGATATCGAGCATCGCGAGTACTTTAAAGACATCCTTGACTATTTCGACGACAAGGATGTGTTTATCTTCAATGATACCAAGGTGTTCCCAGCCCGCCTTTATGGCAACAAGGAAAAGACGGGTGCACGTATCGAAGTGTTCTTGTTGAGGGAGCTGAATGAGGACTTGCGCCTGTGGGATGTGTTGGTCGACCCGGCCCGTAAGATCCGTATAGGTAACAAGTTGTACTTCGGTGAAGATGATTCCATGGTGGCAGAAGTCATCGACAATACGACGTCGCGCGGGCGTACGCTCCGTTTCTTGTACGACGGGCCGCACGACGAGTTCAAGGCCGCCCTGTATGCGCTTGGCGAGGCTCCGCTGCCCAAACATATAGTGAAGCGTCCGGCCGAACCAGAGGACATGGAGCGTTTCCAATGTATCTTTGCCCGTAACGAAGGGGCTGTCACGGCTCCCTCGGCAGGACTCCATTTCTCAAGGGAACTGATGAAACGTCTTGAAATCAAGGGCGTTAATTTCGCCTTTGTTACGATGCACTGCGGCTTGGGCTGTTTTCGTGACATAGACGTGGAGGACTTGACCAAGCATAAGATGGACAGTGAAGAAATGTTCGTAGGCGCGGATGCCTGCCGCATCGTCAACACGGCAAAAGAGGGCGGGCATCGCGTGTGTGCCGTCGGAACTACGGTGCAGCGCGTGTTGGAAACGGCCGTGGGGACGGACTGCAACCTGAAGGAGTTCACCGGATGGACCAACAAGTTCATTTTCCCGCCTTATGAATTCGGCGTAGCCGACTGTATGGTGGCCAATTTCTATATGCCTTATAGCACGATGCTCATGCTCACGGCAGCTTATGGCGGTTACGACTTGGTGATGCAAGGCTACAAGGAAGCCTTGAAGGAAGGTTACCGCTTCGGGACATACGGTGATGCCATGCTTATACTGAACGATTGATGACGGACTTGTATTTGGGCCTGGGCAGCAACTTGGGCGATCGTGAACGGTTGTTGCACCGGGCCGTAGAGATATTGGTGGAGCGGATAGGCGGATTGAAAAGCCTGTCCGCTTTTTATGAAACGGAGCCTTGGGGGTTTTGCTCCGAACATCCTTTCCTGAACGCCGTGGCTGTATTGCGTACGGGGAAAACACCGGAAGAGGTTCTTCATATCACGCAGGCTGTGGAGCGGGAACTGGGGCGATGCAGCAAGAGTACGGGCCGGGTGTATGCCGACCGCCCGATTGACATCGACTTGTTGCTCTATGGCGACGTGGTGATGGAGGCGGATTTCGATGTGCCGGGGGAAGAGGGGAGGAAAGTACACTTGTCCTTGCCCCATCCGTTGATGCACGAACGCAGTTTCGTCATGGAACCTTTGGCCGAGGTGGCACCAAAAGTTGTTCATCCGGTGTTGAAACGGACTTTCCGGGAGCTTCTGGCTGCGTTGGCAGGCAAATGAAATCCGTTTTGGGGAGAAAAAAGCGGTCACGTAGGCATTTCACCAAGGAAATGGTCTGCGGGGCCGCTTTATATCTGTAGGTCTTTTATTTCGGTTGTTTGCCGATATAGGCCAAGATGCCTCCGTCCACATACAGTACCAGACCGTTGACGAAATTGGAAGCATCAGAAGCCAAAAATACGGCCGGACCTTGCAAGTCTTCAGGAGTACCCCAACGGGCTGCGGGGGTCTTGGCCACGATGAAACTGTCAAAAGGATGACGGCTGCCGTCCGGCTGACGTTCACGTAACGGAGCGGTTTGAGGAGTAGCGATGTAGCCCGGACCGATACCGTTGCATTGGATGTTGTATTCTCCGTATTCCGAGCAAATGTTGCGCGTCAGCATCTTCAAGCCGCCTTTGGCTGCTGCGTAGGCTGATACGGTTTCACGGCCCAGTTCGGACATCATGGAACAGATGTTGATGATTTTGCCGTGCCCTTTCTTGATCATGCCGGGAATGACAGCCTTCGATACGATGAACGGGGCGTTCAGATCCACATCGATGACTTGGCGGAACTCTGCGGCCGACATTTCTGTCATCGGGATGCGCTTGATGATGCCTGCATTGTTGACGAGGATGTCTATCACGCCGACTTCCTTTTCGATACGGGCAACCAAGGCATTGACGGCTGCTTCATCTGTCACGTCGCACACGTAGCCGTGGGCTTCGATACCTTTTTCCTTATATGCGGCCAGTCCTTTGTCCACCAATTCCTGCTTGATGTCGTTGAAAACGATGGTGGCACCGCACTGTGCGAAAGCCGTCGCAATGCCGAACCCGATTCCGTAAGATGCTCCGGTAACCAAAGCAACCTTGCCTTCCAAAGAGAAATTCTGCAAAAAATTCTTTTCCATGTTCTTGTTGATTTAATAATGCGTTTTCCTTTCCGGCAAAGTTAGAAAAAGTAACTGACATACGCACACAATTTGACGAGAATCTTTTTCCTTTTTCTTTTTCCGGTAGGATGTTGGTCTCTATAACCTGTTCTTAAACAGCGTGGCAGCCACTTTCTGATATTGGCACTCCAGTTCCATGAAAGCTTGCAGGTTGCGATAAATCTGGTCGGCTTCCACAAAGTAGTCCGTCACGGACAGTTCGCCGCCTTTTACGCTTTCTTTCAGCAGTTCGAGAGTCTGCGTCATCAGGGGTTGGTCGTACACCGACATGGTTCGTCCCAGTTGCTGAAGTTCGTTGAAGCCGGAATGCAAGGCAGCTTCCGCTTTCAGGCGCGTTTCGTCCGCTTGTAAGCGTGCACCGATGGATTGTGCCTGTGCCATTTTTACTTGTCTGCGGTTGGAGAACAACGGGATGGAGCCTCCTACAAGGAAACCGTGCTCTTTGCTGCCTTCGCCCGTGTTCCGGCGGTACCCGATTTCCAGTTTGGGCAGCCATTTTTGACGGTTGACCGTGAGGGTGCGTTCGGCAGCCCGTGTATCGGCTTCGGCGGCTTTGAGTTCTGCATCGTTGCCGAGTGCTTCATCGCACAAAGCGTCGAAGTCGAGGGGAGACGGGACGATGGGATATTCCCGTCCTTCAAACGTGAGCGGCATGTTGCCGTTCAGAGCCAGCAACGACTGCAAGGCCGTGCGGTGGTCGGTATGGTTTTGCAGGACTTCTGTCTGTATGCTCATGCGCTCCATCTTGATTTTGTTCACCTCGATGACTGTGGCATCACCGGCTCTCAACCGCTCTTCGTACAGGGCCAACAACTCGTCGGCATTTTGCATGCGTTTGTTTAGCAAGTCTCTTTGCCGGTTCAGCCGTATCATGTCCAGGCAAAGGGTCTTGGCTTCGAGCAGCACGTTGCGGCGCAAGGCTTCGGCACGGTAGTCCACGGCTTCTTTCTTGTCGTGTCCGGCACGGTTACGGCTGTTATATACCGTGGGAAAGTCGAATCCTTGTGATACGACCAGTTCGGAACCTGACTGCCCGTTGACTCCTTTGCTAAAGAAAGAGCTGTATTCCACCGTAGGGTCTTCCAGGCCGTTTTCAGCTTCGATGCCTATCTTCTCGGCTTCTCCGTTTTTTTGTTGTGCCTGGATGGATTTGTTATGTTGTGCCACGCTCTGCAGCACTTCGTCCACGCTCTGGGCCTGCAAAGGGAGCAAGCCACAGGCGCAAACGGTTGTGATAAGAATGATTCTTTTCATGACTGTCGTTTTTGTTCAGGAACGGACACTTTTGCGGTTCATCCATTCATATATAATAGGAATAATAAAGGCATTCAGGAAAGTGGAGGTCAGCAGGCCGCCCAATATCACCTTGGCCATCGGACTCTGGATTTCGTTGCCCGGAAGGTCCCCCCGAAGGGCCAACGGAATAAGGGCAAGAGCCGACGAAAGTGCGGTCATCAGGATGGGGTTTAACCGGTCTAGCGACCCGTGCAGGATGCTTTCCCGCAACGACAATCCTTCTTCGCGCAACGTGTTGTAGTGGCTGATAAGCAACATGCCGTTGCGGGTCGCAATGCCGAAAAGGGAAATGAATCCGATGATGGCCGGAATGCTGATTTCCCCGGTGGTCAGCAACAGGGCGAACACACCGCCAATCAGGGCCAGGGGCAGATTGAGCAGGATGACCCCGCTCTGCGCTGCATTACGGAATTGGAAGTAAAGCAACAGGAAGATGACCACGATGCTGATGAACGATGTGAGCAACAACACCCGGCTAGCCGACTCTTCGCTTTCGAACTGGCCGCCGTATTCGATATGGTAACTTTCGGGCAGTTTCACTTTTTCGTCTATCCGGCTGCGGATGTCGTTCACCACGCTGCGCATGTCTCGCCCGCTGGCATTGGCCGAGATGACGATTTTGCGTTTCACGTTTTCGCGGTTGATGGTGTTCGGCCCCATGGACGACCGGATGTCGGCCACATACGACAAGGGGACTTTGTTGCCTTGCGCATCGTCGATCATCAGGTTACGGATATGCTCCATCGTGCTGCGGTTTTCTTCTGCCGAACGGACGATGAGGTTGAACGAACGCCCTTTCTCGTACACTTGCGATACGACTTCTCCTCCCATGTTCACCGTGACAAACTCATTGAATTGCGGTAATGAGATGCCGTATCGGGCCAGCATTTCCCGTTTCGGTTCGATTTTCAGTTCCGGACGTTCGATCTGCTGTTCCACATTCAGGTCGGCCACACCCTCCACGTCGCTGACAGCCGATTTGATTTGGTTGCCGATTTGGTACATTTTGTTCAGGTCGTCACCGAACAGTTTGATGGCGATGCCGGCCTGCGTGCCGCTCAACATGGCATCTATACGATGGCTGATGGGTTGTCCTATCTCGATGTTCGCTCCCGATATGACGGACAGTTTATGTCGCACGTCCTCTAAAACCTCGGTGTGGCTGCGGTCTTCCAGTTCAAACGGAGCCTCTATTTCCGATACGTTCACACCGAGGGCATGCTCGTCCAGTTCCGCCCGTCCCGTCTTGCGTGCCACGGTCTTGATTTCGGGGATGGAGAGCAACAGTTCTTCGGCTTGCCGTCCGATTTTATCCGATTCCTCCAAGGAGATACCCGGAAGGGAACTGATATTTATGGTAAACGAACCTTCGTTGAACGGCGGCAAGAAGCTGCGTCCCAACGTGAGGAAGCTTCCCAAGGCTGCGACGAAAAGCGTAAGCGTGGTGCCCAGTACGATTTTCTTGTGCGACAAAGCCCAAGACAGTCCGTTCTGGTAATGCTTCTTTAGATATACGGCCAGGAATGCTTCTTTAGGCAGTCCGCCCGTCTTGGCTTTGTGCCCCAACAGGTAGCTGCAAAGTACGGGTGTCAGCGTCAGGGCTACGATGGTGGAGGCGAACAGCGATACGATGAAAGCCACGCCCAACGGCACGAGCATGCGTCCTTCCATACCGCTCAGGAAAAACAGCGGGACGAAGCTGACGATGATGATGA
>ULRE01060841.1_pt1 | contig 17956 bp, 16 predicted proteins | sample 1955141 | NCBI WGS metagenome assembly ULRE01 (sample SAMEA4835674, study PRJEB28245) | human gut metagenome | biome: gut microbiome; material: fecal sample | place: Denmark | collected 2008
TTAGTCCTTTTGTGGGTTCCCCACATCAAATCTTTAATAGCCCACCCAGTACGCAGATAGCCGCCAACAGGACACAGGCCCAGCCAAAAATGGAAAGTCCTTTCCCAACCTCCCCGGCGAAAAGGCTGCCGTACAGGTCGAGGATATCGTCCAAGCTCATGGCAGACAAGTCTGCTATATTTCCGCCGCCGAACCCTACATAGAGAACAACGGCGGCAAGAGCCAACGCAATGGCTGCTGTCACCACCAGCAGAATCAAAGACGCGACTTTTGCGCCGGTCCATTCCTTTAAGTTCATTAGCCAGTTGGCTGTGGAGACCCGTGTCTTTAGCCACGGGAGGAAACAGCCGTCCTCCTTTCAATTAAGTAACTTGTGAGAGACACTTGTATGGACTTTATCTGGATGGCATGAGTTTCGCGCAACAGCTTGGTGATATAGCCGTAAGCATCTCAGCTTCCAAAAGAACCCAACAGGGAAAGAATAAGATACAGCATTCCGGAGGCAGCCAGCAGCATGGCGGGGAGAGCGACAAGGCTCAACACCATAGGGCCGTAGTCCTCTCGGCTTTGCTCCACCTCAATGTCGTCCGTAGGCATACCCGTCAGTTCGCCGACCTTACTCAAAACCTTACCTGTGCCTTTGCTCCGACTGTGCCTATCCACCAGTGCGAAGATAGACAGCACGATAACACAGAGGAGGCACAGAAGGAAGAACACAACGCCGAAGGCTTTCACCATAGACAGGACACCGACCGCAATATCAGTAATCACAGCCACCATCCTCCTCCTCATCATCATCGTCATCACCATATCCGTCGTCATCGTAATTATCCTCAAAGTCGTCGATGAGGCTTTCAAAGCCACGCCGTGTTCCGTTGAGTTGCCTGTCCAGCCTGTCTGCGCGTCCTTTGGCGATGACCGCCACCACCAATGCGAGCAGTGCGACGACCGCCAGCAGGATAACCATGAACCAAAGGTACTTGATGGTGGCCTGCAGCGCAATGTAGTCCGCACCGGTCAACGCATCTGTGGTCGCCTCTGCAACATCAGCAGCCAGTTTGTTATAGCCGATGTAGACCGGCTTAGTCTCAGTAGAAAGCAGCTCAATCATGTGTTTCGTCCCTCTTATTGTTTTTGTATGCTTCGGCATAGTCCTGTCTCATCTCCGTAATAACGCGGTCAAGGTTCGTTCCCTTTATGTAGCTATACGGAGTATCGCAGTTCCTAAGGGCGTTGATAACACCCCAGTAGATAGGGTGGCTGGTATGGGCGGTGTAGATGTAACACATCTTCTGCTTGCTGTACTGTCTCAATCGCTCAGGCACGTTTTCTTTTGTGATATATGACCAGTCGGGGTATACCTCGCGGAGCTTCTTGAGGAAGTTTGGATGCCCGCCAACAAACATGATGCCGGTGTCAGGCAGTTCGGGCAGTTCCTCCGGCTCGTTGACATCCGCATCGTCAACCACATAGGAATCCAGCAGGTCATCCTCTGTATCTGTGTCAGGCAGGGGAGAGGTCTCTTCAAGGCCCAGCGCGGCCACACGCGCCAGCTCCTCGCCCATTGCGCCGTTTTCCTTCCGGAGCTGGTAGCACTCCTTCTCCAGCGCCTTGTTCTCGCGCCTGAGTGCCGACAGCTCTTTTACCAGCCGTTCGCCTTCGCTCGACAGGAACTCTATCGTGGCTTTTCCAGCCTCGAACTCCTTACGCTGTTCAGCGTAGAAGTCGTTTATCTCCTCGGTGAGCTTTTCGCAGGTCTTCTGTGTGAGCTGACGGCATTCATCCTTTGTGAACAGGTGCTGTTTACGACAAAGGCTGTGCATCGCATCATCGAAACGCATCTCTGCCACCGCCTGCGCGATGGCGTCGTCCATAAGCATATAGAGCTCGGCCATGTGGTCAATGCAGAATGGGATGATGGACCGGTCTTGCTCACGCAATAGCTTGCGGTCCTTGAGGATGAGTAGCTTGTCAAAAGCCGTGTACCACATCTCATCCGTGATAGTCAGTTCTCTATTGTCGCCCAGCAGCATAATGGTGCTCCATGTGGATGCCGCATCAATGGCATATTCCGAGCCGCGAGAGAACGATTCTCTGAACTCGGCTATAGACTTTTCATGGCAATATCCCTTCTGCCGAAGTCTTTTCAGTGTGTGGGAATAACGCTTCACTATCTCTTTCTGTGCAAGACGACTGCCCAGCATGGAGTCGAGCATTTCGGCGAAATAGGCGTCGTCGCCATCGTCGTCTATGAGGTCGTAAGCCAAACCGTCTTGGTCTGTATACTGCATTGTCGCGCCATCATCATCCGGACCAAACCTCGAATACACTCTGTTGTGAATGTAGCTGTAGCCGGACAGATAACGTAGACCGTCTCTTGTTTCTTTCTTTTCCATGACTTTACCCCTTTCAAATTAGAGCATTTTCCAGCTTAGTGTGCGCCGCGTTGCGTCTCTGGGTGCTGTATACCTTTCGATACTCTTGACCTTGGTATAGAACCCTGTTATTTCAGGGTGGTGTATACCACAGGGCGCGTGTTCATTGCCCTGAACTGAGGTATAGAACCCTGTTGTTTCGGGGTGGTGTATACCATTCATCACGCAGGCGGCAACACACTTCCCGGTATACAACCCTGTTATTTCCGGGTGCTGTTATACCCTGCACAGGTATTCAGTTCTCCCAAAGTGCTGGTCGTCGCCTCTGACACAACAAACCAGCCAACAGAGTATTCCTGCTTCCGCGACGACCAAGCATCTCCACAGGCGTTAATTCCGGTTATACCATCCGTACTTGTTTTTTTGGCGGAGAGAGTGGGAGTCGAACCCACGGATGCTTTCACATCGCCGGTTTTCAAGGCCGGTGCTTTTGACCACTCAGCCATCTCTCCATTTTTTTAGCGAAAGCCGCCGCAACGCTCGTCTTTCCTTTGTGGGGTAAACGCTCATGTTGCGGCGGCCTTGGTGCCCTTCGATTTAATTGCTGAACTACGCTGGCTTACCGCTTCTTCTGCTTCACAGTGAGGGCGATGTAAAAGCCGATACCCAGAGCCACTACGCATCCGCCCACGATGTAGTAGTACACGGGGGTGTTGGAGCCGGACTCCGGCTCAGTGGCGTTCTGCGCTCCATCTTCGGGAGCATCAGCATCGGTGTCATCGGTCGTATCCGTGCCCAGTTCTGTGTTTCCATCAGTGGACTGTGCGTTGTCAGACTCTGAGGTCTGATTCTCGCCGTCAGCAGGGGCATCCGCAGTAACGTTATCTCCGCCGGAGGTTGCTTCGGGCAGTCCGGCATTTTCCATGCCTTCCTGCTGTTCAACAACAGCGGGGTCGGAAGTGGCAGCGTCGTCCGCGCTGGGCGCGGCAAAGGCCATGGTGGGGACCGCAAGCAGGGCGGCCAGCATACAGCCAACGACAATATGCTTAAACTGGATTCTCTTCATGTTCTTCTCCTTTCTTCCAAGAGTGAACAAGGGCATCACAAGCACACCACCTTACCGTCCACGGCTCACGAGAGCCATAAGATGGAGCCTTATCATGTCCTTTTTCAACCTGCGGTCCTTTGTTGAGGGGTGGACTCCGGTGGCGTGGTTTTCACCATTCGCACGAGCAAGGGGGGGAGCGCCCGTAAGTGCGGAGAGACATCTCTGCAGCACCACCGGAGCCAAAATGAAAGGACGGCCTGCGGCTGCCTTAGAGGACTGGCGAAGGGGAGACACGAAACCTTTCGCCGTAGACCGCAGGCTGAAGAAAGACACGATATTGGATTTTTGAGGAGGTGGGCGCAGGGGCCGAAGGCTGATGGATTGAGGTGAAACAATCAGCACGTTGACGTTCGGCGGAACAAAAGCAAAGGAGGGGTGAAGTGGCAAAAGAAAGTGGGTCTCATCACTAAAGCATCCCCTGCGCCTTATGCTTACAACTATACCACGATAATAAAAAATGTCAAGACTGTGAATGAAAAAAATAGCACAAACATTCGTGTTCTCGTCTTATTTTTTGGAAATATCAAATGCGTCATAAATAGCGCGTGTTTTCTGGAACAAAAAAGTTGGCAATATTGCATATTAACGCAGGCTTAACCGCGTGTGACCCGCTGCCGACATAAATGACATAAGCCTTTTCTCCAGCGCAGATATCCTCAATGGTCGAGGCCGTGCCGTAGACTGCATAGGGAATTGCCTCATCTGTGTCCGCTCTCAGGGTTATGCGAAAGCGGTCGTTCTCAAGGTCTTCTACTTCCGTGACGTTGAGCTTGTCTACTTTCACCCTGCCTGTCATTATTTCGCGGTATCTGGCTCCGGTTTTGAGTGCGGCGCCGAGGCAGAAGGGTACAATAAAGGCGATGACGAGCCCAACAGACACAACGCCCACTGTTTCCATGTGCATGGTGTCAAACAACTCTTTTCCTTTGCTGTAGCAGTACAACAGTGTCAGCCCGCTAAGGCAGATGAGTAGGGCAATACAACTCAGGAACAGATGGAGTTGGAGGTTCTCTCTCTTGGCAAGGTACTTTCTGGTGATTTCTATTCTCTCTTCCATGTTTTTCTCCTCTCTTCTGGACGGCGGTGGAGGGGTTGATTTTAACTTGCCGGCAACTTGCTGATGGCTTGATTTTGGCTGGGGGATTGCTGCTATTGGCGGAGTTCCAACTTGCTGGTAACTTGCTGAAGTGGCGGGTTCAGGCACATGGGTTGCTTCCTCTGCTGGCTGACGGTCCACCCCACGGAGACGAGGGGTGTTCCGTGCGCCTGAGTGCCCTGTTGAATGCGAGAGTAGGCATGGCCGGAACAACTCCCGGTCCTGCCTATTCTTTTTTTTTACCGGCGGAAGCCGCCATTGTTAGGTGTACCAATCATAACGTACCCCGCTGCGAGCCAAGCATCTCAGTCGTTCTTACCCTTGCGTTTGCGATTCAGGAAAGAGACACCACCCAAAGCTACTACACTGGAAACGCTGGAGATAGTGTAGAGGGCAATACCCGTATCGGCAGTGGTGGGGCTTTCAACCTTGCTGGTGGGCTGTGCCGGCTCGGTGTAATGGCGGCGCGGCGTATAATGCCAAGTGCCGGTTACAACAACGTCCTTATCGGCAATAGCGGCCTCGGTAATATCCCAGCCGTCGAAGGTCCAGCGACCCACAGATTTGGTTTCCAGTTCAGGCGTTTTTACGGTAGACCCATTTTCAAGGCCCTTCACTGCTGCCGGCAGCAGCTTCAGAATGTCCTCAGGCAGCTCCTTCTCGTTCTTATCCACGAACACATAGGTGACAGAATAGTCGTCCTGTTTATATTCCCATGTGGCATTGAACTGTGCGCCGCTGTTCGTCACGATGGCTGCGTTCTGGTCCCAGCCGGTCAGAGTCCATGTGCCGATTTTCAGCCCGTTCTTATATTCGTCGAAGGTGGTGGGGATGGTGTCCAGAATGCCGGCATTATCACCCACATTCTTTTCCACGGAGGTCATAAGCTCCTGCAGCTCCAGAGGCAGTTCTCTGTCGCTGGTGCCGCTATTGAACTTATAGTTCACGGTTGCGACCTCAGGACGGAAAACCCACTGTCCCACAAAAATGACTTCCTCGTTGGGCACGATGGCGGAATCCTTATCCCACCCGGTCATGGTCCATGTACCGAGCTTCAGACCGGCACCATTTTTCTCCTCATAGGTATTTCCAAGAACGTCCGGTGCTTTCACGTCGGAGCCAACGTTGTAGATGGCATCGCTGGCAGCTTTCAGTTCTGTCGGCAGGTCCCGTCCCTCTGTCGCACTCTCGTACCGATAGCGGACGGTGGATGTGGCAGGGACGAACTCCCATGTTGCGGTGAATGTCACGCCTTCATTGGGAACAATGGCGAAATACTTATCCCATCCGGTCAGTGTCCAAGTGCCAAGCGTCAGGCTCTCGTACTCTTCGTCATGCACTGTCTCAGGCACGCGGGGTGTAACATCCTCGCCCACGCAGTATGTGCAGTCGGCAGGCGGCTGCAGGCTGGCAGGCAGCACGCGGTCTTCCGTTCCGCTGACATATGCATAGGACACCATCGCCGTATAGGGCTTGAAGGTCCATGTGCCGACAAAATACTGTCCATCGCCGGTAACGGTCACGGAGTCCTTATCCCAGCCGGCCAGCGTCCATTCACCCAGCTCCATGGACTTGCGGTGCTCCACCACAGTTGTACCCACGCTCATGGGAGGATTGACAGTCTCGCCGATGCTCAATCCGGTCTGGTCTGACGGCAGCGCATTACGCACTTCATCCGGCAGCTCGCGGCCATCTGTCCCGCTGACAAACGTTGCCTTCACCACATAGTCGTTGATGGTCACGTCCACTGGATGCCCTGTAGAGACATTTCCAGCAGCGTCCTTAGCGAACACGAAGTATGTACCGGCCTGCGTAACAAACATCGCTTCATCTTTGTGCTTCCACGTCAGGGAGGATGCATCATTGACTTTGCTTACAGCCAACTCTGCGACACCGGAACCCTCGCCCAGTGTAGCGTGTTCGTCGTGATACGTGGCTGTCAACTTTGCCCGATGTCCGGTTCCGTCCAAAGCGGAAATCACATTGGTGACGGTAGGCGGCGTGTTATCGAGACGATTTACCTTCAGCGCACCGGTTCCCACATTGCCCAGAGCATCTCTCATGTAGAAGGTATGAGTCTGCTCTGTGTAGACGTCGCCGGTAAACACATAGTTACGCGAATAATTCTTCTCGCCAATGTCAGTGCCCAGCCGGTAGTCTGTATCTCCGTCGAAGGAGATTTCTACATTGCCGACACCTTCATCCAGTGCCCTTGCTGCGTATGCCTTATTTTTTGCCCAGTCCGCAGTCAGGTCAGAGGTGGATTTCAGGATGGGGCCGGTCATATCAGTGGGCTGGATAACGCAGTCAACGGAGCCGTACCCGCCAAGATAGTTCTTGCAGCGCACGGTGTAGGTTTGCGCGGTGGATAGATTGACGTTGGGGGAGATGACGGAAGTATACTCCCATGCGCCGCCAGAAGGTGCTGCAGCAGTCCAGTCTGTGACCTGTGTTCCGTTCTGGTCGAACAGAGCAACCTCCGCGCTGCCGGCACGCTTGCTGTACCATGTGGACTTAATGGTCACATTCTGTGCATAGCCGCCCACCTGCTTATCGTAGGTCACGACCGGCGTACCCACCGGCGTACAGATGCCACCGGACATGGTAAATGTGCGGAGCAAGAAAAGAGTCGGTGTTACACCCCAGCCGACGGACGGAGTCCACTTTGCTGCCTCTGCTTTTCCTGCAGTAGTTGCGTTAGCTGTACTGGACCCGAAGGTATAATACAAAGCGAACGTCGCTTGGCTTATACCTGCGGTTGCCACCGTTGAGTTCTTGTAGGACAGAGTAATGCGGTAATCGCGATAGGTGTTGCCGGATGCGTCTACACCGGACCCGATTTGTTGCGGCACCCCGATGTCAAAGGTATCTGAAACATCCGAGGGATAGTATACCCAGCCGAAGCCTGTCGTGCCAGTCATAAGGCTCATCCTGTCCGCGCTTCCGTAGATGCGGAACTCGATGTAGTCTGAATCCTTACTGACAAGGTCCATGGTGCTTTTTTCCAGCCACATTGTGTTCAGGAAGGGCCTGTGGTCGCCGCAGATGGAACAGGACGAAACGCCTGTGTCCCATGCAGGCTCAACTGTGTGATGGGAAAGGTCGATGTCCAACCCGCAAATTTCACAGGTTGCCCTGCCGTACTTCGTGTGGTCCTCCATCTCATTGACCGGAACGCCGTTGATAACGTGAAAGCCGGCATCTGTCCAGTTCGAGCAGACAGAACAAACTTTGAAGTGTCTGGAGTTGCCGGACTCACGCCAAACATCTTCGGATACGTGCTCAAGCCGTCCGCTCTTCCGGTATCCGCATCCATCCGCACAATACCAGTAACCGACCGGCTTCAGGACGTTGCAGTTGGGCTCGGCACCAAAGTATTTGATGTCGTGCTTCTTATAATCCACACGCCCGTTCTCATGTGCTCGTCCGTTCCACGTCCCTGTTCCGGTGTGCGTATCACAGATGAGGAAATGTCCCTCGTCGTCATAGCTGCTATGCAGTACACAGGCGGAACTATCCTGCCCGCCGCCACCTCCAGCAACTGTGAGGTCAATCACTGTTGCCCCTTCTGGTGCGGCATACGCCGTTACTGCCGAACTCGTCACGAGCATGGCAGCCAGTATGAAGGTCGCCAAAATTCGGCGACATACTGTTCATTTTGTTTTCAAGAAAACTCGCCTCCTTCTCCTTGTTTTTTTGACTTTTGCAGTGCATCTACTTTGACACTACCACAATTCGTTATTTTGTCAATCGCTTGCCGGTGAGCAAAATACTGCACGCAGAGCTCCAAAAAAGCGTGCAAAGATTGCACATTTTCCTGACGCGCAGGCAGGGCGTGCTTCAAGTAGGGGAGGGGGCGTCCGGCAGGGGTTCCGGAACCGCCCCCATTCTCAACGCCGAATGCCATTACTTGCCAGCGGCGCTTTTTGCCGCAGTTACCTTGCCACGTGCCTTGGCGCGTTCCCATTCCTCGCGGGTATAGAGGCCGAACGCGATATCCGTTCCGGCGGGGTAGCGGACCTCCACGGCTTCCACTGTATCTCCGCCCTCATCCAAAATCTCCGTCACGAATTCTTCGGGAGTGAAAACAACATAGAGAATATCTCCGTTTTTGGTGAAGAGGTCAGGCATAAACAAATCGCGCTCATCGCAAATCTCACTCAGCATGGTGAACAGGCCCTTGTTTTTCGTGTACGTATCGGGGAAGACAGCTACGCCGTCTGCATCTTCGTCATATATGCTGACCGGCGTGCCATCGTCGTCATCGCGTAAAATGACCCGCTTCTCTCCGTTCTCCCCGCGTTCCACACATAGCGTGCAGGGGATGGCGATGAATTCGTCGGTATCGGTGAGCTCCTCGGTCAGCGCGTCTTCGGCATCGTCTTCTTCTGCACTCTGACATTCGTCCTCCTCAGTTTCCGTATCTTCAGTGTCGGACTTAAATACATCGTCGAAGAAAACGTTCAGAAAAGAGTCGAGGTCGTGGAAAATCCCGTCGCCCTCCTCACAGTAGGTATCCGCCACGGGTACGCCGCCGATATGCTCATAGCCAAGGATGCCACGACTATCCAAGTCGTTGATATCGGCCATGTAAACGATGTGGTAGTAGTCATCCTCTTTCGCGCCGGACTTACTCGCTTCCTGAAGCAGCACGCCGACGGGGATACAGAGCCAGCGATAAAAGCGGTCCAGCCCGTAGATGACCAGTGCATCGTCCACCTCATACACAATGGCGTCCTTGTCCTCCTTGTAAACATGACCTGACACAATGCGGTAGGGGACGTAGTTACCGAGGTTCAGGGGCATGGCGTGGTCCAGAGACTCTCGCGTGATAATATTGTCAGCGACATCCATGATAGAAAAGAACTGCCGGCGTCTATCCTTCGCCTTCTGCGGCAACTCGAACGTAACCACGTTGCCGACCTGCTTCTTCTGCCGAGGTCCATCCGCGTCCGGCAGGTGGAACTCTATGCGGCGTTCACCTTCCTCGGTTCCGTCGTCCTCCACCCACAGATACATCTGCGCGGAAAACGCTCCATTCAGCGTTAGCGGTCTCGCACACTGCGTATTGATGATGTTATCGTCTCCGGACACATCCGGCAGAACAACGCGCTTGATGTCTTTATCCTTCAGTCCTTTTCTTGTCATGCTTCTTCACCATTTCCTCTCTGGGTCTGATATATCGCCGTCTCTTGGCCACCCTTAATGTGATTTGCTCACAAGTACATTTTCAAAAATACGTCGTAACGCAGAATGAGCTGTGTGCTATCCTGCCACTTTACACGACCTTCAAGCTCTAAATACTCATCGCCGTCCTCCGGCGAGAAGAACGCAGGGCAAATATCTCTCATATGAATTGCCTCACTGATGTAACCCGACACGTCTTTCGACTCTTGCTCGTTCTGCGTTTCGATGATAACGATGCGGTTTGTGCCTTTTTCCCTGAAGCAGTAGAGCGTGCGTCCATTCGAGAGATACTCTTCTATGTAACAATGGGGATTTGCGAAAATGAACTCCTCCTGCACACGCCACCACCTCCTGTATTGGAGTTGTTTTCTCTTTTACTCGGACTCTCTACGTTCCATGATGGCGTCCGCAGCAAAGCGCGAGTAGTTTTTGTATGAGCTGAGGCTCACAATATCCACATCGGGATGCTCTGCCAACCAGCGGTTGATGGCCTCCGACAGCTCGTGAGCGCAGCTTACAGAAAAGTGCTGCACGAACCGTTTACTGGCCATTGTTATCCTCCTCCGCGTCCTTGCTCTTCACGGAGCGCTTACTCTTGCTGCGCGGGGTTTCCTGCTCCGCCGCACCATGCTCGTCCGGCTGCCCGTCAGGAGCTTCGCCGCAGGTGGAGGGTGCCGCAGGGTCCGCATCCTCGCAATCCTCGCAGGAGCCCTTCTCGTCCGGCGCATCCGTACTTCCATCGGCTGCATTCTTCACGACGATTTCGATGCGCGACACGTCCTTCCTCTTGCCGCAGCTATCATATCCTTCGCCGCTGAAATCAGGAGTCCAGCGTTCAGGGACATAGTCTGCGCTCTCCTTCAGTGCCAGAATCAATTTGCCAACGCAGAACACCGCGCCAGCCACCAGTGCAATCTTGAAAATCTTTTTCATTTGAAATTCCTCCTCCATTTTTATGGTTCTATCAGAAATCGGCTGCGCCGAGTTCTTGCTGTTTTAGTGCTTCGAGTGTGTCCATGTCCTCATAGGCTCTCGGTATTTTCATCGAGCTGATGTTTTCACTGAACAACATCGTTTTGTTCCAACTCACAACCGCTTTGCGAATATCTCCCTCAATGATGAGATGGCGCCTCGTAGTTCTTACACTTATCACTTTGCGGATTTCGTACACATGATATTCTTCTACACGACCCATTCCCGTATATTCGGCCCGTACCACACGGTCGTAGTAGATACGTCCATCACGCTCTTTCAACTCGCTCCAGCGAAGCAGTCGGCTGTATCCATCCTTCACAAGAGTGACGATGGGAAAGCCTGCAACGGAAATGAGCAGCAGCCATACGAAAAACTTTGGCGCGGGAGTATGTAGGATGGTTGCCGCATCCAACGCCAAAGCCATGCCCGCCAGAGCGAAACAGATGGCGAAAGCATATTGGAGAGCGGTAAGGAAGATTGCCCATTGCTTGTCGAAAACTTCTCTTTCAAATTCGTAGTCCCGCATATCTCTTGCTCCCTCGTTCCGTTAGGATTGTTTTTTTCCACGCTCTTGTGGAAATAGCGCGTGACGAGGATTATACAAACCCAGCTTCGCAGTTGTCCCTGACCGTTCGCTGCATTGGCCACGCGGGGGCGTCCGTGTGTTGAGAGGGTTGCCCTCGTCGCGAGCCCATCTCTCTCCGCGCCTGAATGAAATTACTTCACGGGAGGGACGATAGAACTCTTGGAGTTTCCGTTATCTGTGGGTGTCGCAGAGGACAGCCGGTACAGTGCGAGGTCTCCGTGGGTGTATTCCCTCACGATTTCACCATCGTGCAGCAACAGTACGGACCCAGATACAATTCCGCCACCGTATGTTTTGCCGATACGCATAAATGCCATGGTGTCCTCAAAGGTATCCTCGTTCCTTGTTACTAAGACAAGATGCGCTTTTTCGCTGGAGGGAGTAAACATGGTGAAACGAAGAAAGTCCCCGTTCTCAATTCTGACTTTTCCCCGGCAGTAAATAAAGTTCCACGTCTCATGGCGGTCAGTGGGGTTGACGATGCTCAAATCTGCGCCGCCTTCGGGATGCGTAAGATAGTAGGGGAAAGACGGGTTGCGCTTTCTAATGGTCTCAGGGACCACTTCCATAATTGAGAATTTCTTACACAAAGCACTTACGAATTCTGCGTTGACTGTTCTCTGCTGCTGTTCGTTCAAAAATTCTCTTACCTTTGTCGTGCGTTCAACATAGCCCCAGTAATCAATGTCCTCGCCCAGCTTCTTGATGTGGTACTCCCACTCAGTTTTGGGGTGTACTTTGTTTACACGAAGAAATCGTGACAGCGCGGACGGGTCAGCTCCAAGTCTTCTGGCCACTTCAGCCTGCGACACCAAAGGGTGTTCCTCCATATACAGGCGAATTACATCTCTCGCCACCTCGCTATCCAGCGTTGCAGCCTTTTCCTTACTCACCTCTTCCATCTCCTTACTTCGTAATGGCAGCCAACTGCCATCTGCCCGCTTCGCGGTCTTTCCTTGTTCAGAATCCACGCCGACGAGTTTTTGTTTGCCCTGCTGCACGCTTCCATCTATCCGCTTATTGCAAAACCAAGTATCTGCACTCGTCAAACAGTTGGTCATAGTACGCAGTCTGCCATTGATGACAGATAATTCCAATTTTCATATCCGGTTTTCGGCTTTGATAAATTTTCATTTCCTGTACCACGCGGATGTCCAAATCCGCTCCGTACGCATACCAGCGGTCTTCCTCGTCAATGAGAGGGAACACAGAGTTTTTATTTCGAAAAAGCCCTGCGCTTTCCACAGCGGATTCAATCACTTCGTTGCGCTTCGCATCCAAATCATCATGCGCGATTCTCTTCAACTGTACGAGTCCAATATGGTTTGTCGGGACAATCCACAGATGGTCCATTTGTCTTCCGAGTTTTCCAGCTCCGTCTGTCCCTCGCACTCTTTGTACGTCAAAGAATAAGTCCTTGAATTCTTTTACATTCGGAATGAGGATGATTCCGTTTGCTCCACGGAGCGAGGAGCCGAGAGTGCCGCAGACAGAATTCATTGTCTGTAGTTCTCTGTGTACGCGGTCATCGCGCCACGTCATTCCCTCATTCATTGGAACATATACCAGTGCGCGGGTATGAGCACCGAGAAGAATCCCAGTATATCTGTCTGACATCACATCAGAGGGAACATCGTCGTCCTCATCCGCAAAAAACTTTTTCACCGCCACGCTATCCAAATACTGCGCTTCGCCAACACATTCCTCTCCCCAATTATTTCTTAGATACCCATACCATGTGTTCTTCTCGATGTCTTTTCCCTCAACTGGTACGGGAGCAACGGGACCAACAACTTCATTCATCATTACAGTTGCCAGTGCCATCTTCATCAGCCGATTTCTTCTTTCCGGCTTTATGACCGCGCCTCCTGTCAGCGGAAAGCGAGTAGCACACTCAACCTCAAAGTCGGATAGCCAAGGATAAAACTCAAGATAGTCGGTCAAAAGTTTTTCCACACCCTTCTTCGTGATAACATAATATTTTCGTATCAGCTTGCGCCCGCGCTTTTTAACTGTAAATGTTCTCATTCGTACAAGACCTTCTTCTTCAAACTTACTGAGAACACGACTCACATTGGCACTGGACGAACTTAGACAGTTCAGTGCGCTCCTTGGAGTTGACAGTCCGAGTGAAACATCATATAGAATTTTCGCCCGAAAGATAGGCTGAGACATTTGTGTTGTCACCTCCTGCTGCTTTTTCCTTGGAACAGACCGAGCGTAAGTAACGCGCCCAGCTTCGCTGTTGCCATCTACCCGCGCTTCGCACGGAATATAAATGTTTTACTCATCATCGGTGGAATCTCATCTGCTTTCTCTTTCGTTTTCCGTCAAACCCGTTCACCAAAGACGTTTTTTTGGGCGTTGGTTTTATCTCCATCGCAAAAGGATAGTCAACATTCCCGGCCAGAAGAAAGACGGTGGAGTGGTTCTGCGATGAACTACAAGTGTCTCTTCATTTGCCCGCTGCGAGGATTTGATTTTCCTGTGGAATATCGGAGAGTTAATCAAGAAGTTCTTAACTGACCAAAGGGCCAGACTTTTTATGTCTTAGGTAGAGGGGCAGGGTCTCACGTTTTTTTCTGAGCCGGAGGCATCGTTGTCCACTCTTTTTCTTTCTCATTCTTTTCCTTGCCTTTCGCATTTTCTTCTCATGCTTTTTTTTGCGATGTTTTTCTTGTTATCCCTGTCCAAATTCGTTTTCAGTCCAACGGTTCAGACATTGGTTTGGCGCGTCCTCCTATCGAGCCTCTTACCGGAACGGAGAGAGTAGATGTCTTTTTGCGTTTTCTCTGCTCAGACCTATTTTTCAGTCCGACCGAGAAGGCATTAGTTTGGTGCGTCCTCCTATTGTGGTGCTTACCAGAACGAATCCCCCGTGCCGTCATTTACACGCCCCAAGTGTGCCGTTCTTGTGAGACAATTTTTGGTGCGCTGTTTTTATGCTTTTTGGGAATAGAAACTTTCCGTGGTAATCTTTGGCGGGTAAAGTTTCTCCTGTTCCAACCCCGCACAACCCTTGTGTTTTCAACACTTTTTCGTCTGTGCGGACGAACAACTTTACCTACTCCGTTTTAGAGGGGGTGTTTTTGTATGTGCAGAGCCTCTTTCGGAATGGGGAAAGTATCTCTGCTTCGCTCAGGTAGTGTTTCCGCTCAGGCACTACCGCGATGTAGGTTCCTTCGGGCAGTTCGTCCGCCGGTACGATGGTCGTTGCGTAGACGAAATCGGTAGACAAGCCCTTGTCTCCGCCATGCGTAAACATACAAATCGAGTCAGTTACTGACTTACAATCATGGTTGTCACTGTCGCAAATATTGCTCTCTTTATCGTTGTAGACGAAGAGATAATTGACCGTTTTTTTGCTCAAAAGCGGGAGCTGTCCCGCAATGGCTGCGAGTGTGTCGCGGACGGCAAATTTAAGGAATTCCGTATAGATAAATGCGGGGCTTCCATACCGCAAACGCGAACTTCTTTTGACCCAAATTGAAGGAATCATAGGGGTCTTCACATAGATGGAACTGCCATCAGTAAACGCATAAAACTCACCGTTTTCTGCATGAATCTCGTCGTAGTTTTTTGCCGCATCCTTGTTTCCGGGATAGATGCTGCCGAGCGCGTTTGAGGTCAGATAGAAGTAGCTTAGTGCCGCGAAAGCTGTGTAAATTCTTCTGCAATAAGACGCTCGAACTTCGCTGAAATTACTTTGAATAAGGTCTTGAAAAACCTCATCTTCTGCCCAGCGGCTATAGCGGTGTTCCTCTAAATCCTCGATGTGTCCGAGCGCATTTTCACAGATTCCTTGCAGTGATTTCAGTTTCACACAGGCTTCCCGCAGGTCATTTTTGAAGTCCTCGATGTCGTAAAATGCGTCACACATAAGCTGCTCCTTACGCGCTCACAGTGTCACGAAGAGAGGTGTAATGCGGCACGTGTTCGCTGTCATAAATACAGTAGGTGTCGAAGCCGTATTCCTTCAAATGGAATTCTTCTGCCTCTTTCGGACTGCGGATAATTGCAACGTGGTTGATTTCGTCTGCAGCCCCATCGACGAAGCTGATGTTGCGCTCCCTCATAGCGAGCTGCGCGTCCACGCGCCCTTTCACGTAGGTAACATCGAATGCTTTTCCCTCATTCGTGATGAAGAAAAACTGCGCGGGATATGTTGCCACTGACACTTCTCGGATGTTGTCACTGCCGATAGCAACGAGGACCCAAAAAGCGTAGAGCCTGCGCTTCAAGGCATCCTTGCTTTCGCCGTATGCACCCCTCCAATACAAGGTGTCGGACAGCTCATCGTAGTAGATAAGACTCTCCCTTGCGAGCTTCTTGACGTAAAAACGGACGTTATCTTCCGTATCCTTGTCGCCGAAAAAGCGTACCGCCTGCTCCTGTGTCATTGCTCCACAGATATTGAAAATCAGCGAAAGATTGTCGTAGAGATGAATGTACTTCATGTCGTTATTTCCTTTCTCAGAGAGGTGTAGGGGAGGGTCAAACCCTCGACCTATCCCTGCCTCTGTGAATTTTTCTCTTGGATGCGAAGCAGGTCCTGCTCGTCTGTGCTGAGGAGGTCATGCTCCGTTTCCGAGGCCACAATATGAATTGCCACATGGTTGGCATTCGCCATCAGAAGCCCATCGCCGCGCTCGAAACGCTTGACCTGTTTACACTCGCTTTCGGTGAGGTGCATGGTCTCCCGCGCCAGTTCGATTTCCTCCGGTTCGACCTTCATCAAAACCTTGAACTTCGCGGTGTTGGTGATTTCTTTTCCGTAATCGGAGGCGAAGAAGTCGTTTGAGTTCTGCGACAATGCAATAAATATTGCGTTCATACCACGCGCTGTACGGAAGCCCTCGACAACAAATTCTGCCGCCTGCTGTGATGCTGTGCGTCCCAGCAGACGCCACGCCTCATCCAGCATAACTGCCTTGCGTTCCGTACGGTCTTCCTTTACTCGGTCCATAACAAAGTCGAAAGCGATAAACATTCCGAGAGGCAGCATTTCCTTCGTCAAGTTGGACACGTCGATAACGATAAACTTGTTCGTCAGCTCCACATTCGTGGGCTGGTTGAAGGACGATGCGGAACCAATGACAAAGCGGCTCAGGCAGTCGCGCAGACGCTTCGCTGCCGGTGCGCCAAGCTCTTCGTAGAGGTCGCCCAGCACGGGCATCTTACGGTAGTGTCCGGGGTGCTGCGGGTCCCAAAGTGAGTCATTATCGGTGGTAATTCCGAAGTGCTTGTAGGTGCGGATGAGTGCCTCGTCCAGCAGGTGTCGTTCCTCGTGCGTGATATCCTGCAGTATGATGGAAACGAAGGCGTGGAGCGTCTGGATTTTCTTCGACAGGGTGGAGGTCTGAGACCGATGCTGCCCGCGAATTTGGTCCTCCGACTCCGTGTTTCTCATGCGGATTTCCATGATGTTGATATTCTGAGGGGAACCCGGCTCGATACGGATAAACTGTCCTCCGATAGCATCACAGGCTCGCTCAAATTCATAGCCCTTGTACGGGGCGATGGTGAAGGTCTGCGTGTTTTGGTAGCGCAGGCGGAGAGCCATCGTCATTGCGGCAAAGGTCTTACCTGCGCCTGAGGTCCCGACCCAAACCATGTTTCCATTCACATAGATGTTTCTGTCGAAGGGATTGATAAAGACCAAAGAGCGGTTGCTGGAGTTCTCTCCCAGCATGATACCGCCCTTGTCGTAAAGCTCGAAAGAGCAGAAGGGATAGCCGGCTGCAAGGTCAGAGGCGAGGACATTTCTGCGGGTCTTTTTATACAGGTCATCCGGCAGCTTACAGACCGGCAGGGTCGCAAGTAGGCCGTCAATCTGATGGAACTTATACTGCTTAATGACCATGTCATTTTGGACACAGAGTGCTCGGATTTCCTTCCATTTCCACTGGAGTTCCTTCTCATCTGCCGCCGTAATCGTCAGCAGAGTAGACAGCCAACAGAAATCATCTCCACTCGCAAGTCCCTGCTTGAGATAACGACCTGCGTTGCTGGCTTCTGCCATTCCTTCGTATCCAATATCCGTATCTCTTGCAGCATAAAGTCGTCCGTCATTGACACGGAGGAAGTTCTGCAGATAGCGGGACATCGCCTCCGTATTTTCCTTCTTGATGAAGATATCAAGGTCAACGCCGGCGAACAGATTGATGAGTAACTGCATCCAGCCGCTATACGCTCTTGTGGGATATGCCTCGGATGGAAGGTAGCAGAACATATAGTAAAGACCGTCAATTCTGATACAAGTAGGGGAGATACCGGGGTCGATATATTCGGGGGCGATAAGGTCGTTGACGGGGATAACAAGCGAGTCTTCCTCTGTGTCAGAAGTGTCGCTAAAGTAGGTGTCTGCGTAGTTGGCAAGCACGTCCGCTTTTCTCTTTTGGAGTACCGTCGTCTCGCTTTTGCTGCGGGCGAAAATAAGGTAGAGTACAGATTGCACCCACTCATCGGAGTCATTGCTTATCAGCGTATTCCCACAAGCAGAAAGACTTCTTGCGATGTTATCCGCCTGCTGCATGAGGGACCAGCGAATCTGGTCGAAAGACGGATTTTTCTTTGCGCCGGCATCCGGCTCGTAGGAAAAGATAACGAAGAAACGGCGGGCGATACCC
>ULRE01012598.1_pt1 | contig 17858 bp, 12 predicted proteins | sample 1955141 | NCBI WGS metagenome assembly ULRE01 (sample SAMEA4835674, study PRJEB28245) | human gut metagenome | biome: gut microbiome; material: fecal sample | place: Denmark | collected 2008
ATCCAAGAAATTTAATTGTAAAAGATGGAATTATATGCATTCCCCCATATATGACGATGAATATATAAAAATCTGACATACACACTTGATTTTAAAATAATTGTTATTATGATATTATAAAGAAATGCCAAAAACAAAGGAGAGGTGTATGTATCACAAGAAATTAGAATCAGATATCAGATGTCCATTGGAATACGGCCTGGAAGTATTTGGAGGCAAATGGAAATCAAGAGTTATATGTGTTCTGGCGGATAAGAAGATATTAAGATATAGTGAGTTAAGGGCAGAACTGGTGAATATTACAGATGCAGTTCTTTCAACAACATTAAAAGCACTGATTGCTGATGATATTGTATCAAGGAAATCATATGACGAGATTCCGCCAAGAGTTGAATATTCACTTACGGAAAAGGGCTTGTCTGTAATGCCGATATTGCAAAGTATATGCGACTGGTCATGTGCATTTTACAAGAAAGAAACTGACAAAGAATCGAGCCAGTGCATGAAGTGCGACCATAAGTAATGGATGAAGGGAAGGTTATTGTGTGAAAAAAATAACCTTCCTTTTCAAATTAACATATATTGTGTAAAATGTTACATGGAACTGCCTAGCGGTATACTGGCAAGCAGCAATACGACATACGCAATATGCAGAAATGGAGCGGGAATTGAGCAGATTAACGATTATTACTAAGGATAAGGCTCAGGTTACAATGGAGTCTTTATATCAGGATTTAGAGAGAAGAATAGTAGCAAGTCCACCGGGATTGTGTACTATTGACCTTACGAGGTCATTTATAAAAATGTGTCTTGCACAGTCATGTGGCAAATGTGTCCCATGCCGTGTGGGACTTAGACAGCTTGCGAGACTTTTTGATGATGTGCTTGATGGTAACGCAACAGAGGAAACTCTTGATGTTATCAGGCTTACAGCAGAGGGAATCTATTATTCCGCTGACTGTGCAATCGGATATGAGGCAGCAAAGCTTGTACTAAAATGTATTGATGGCTGCGAGGATGATTTCAGGTCACATATTGAGAGGGGATTTTGTTCATGTAACAGTAACCAGCCGGTTGCATGTGTGAAGTCATGTCCGGCAGGAGTAGATATACCGGGATACATAGCACTTGTGCATGAAGGCAGATATGCAGACGCGGTTCGTCTTATAAGAAGAGACAATCCAATGCCTACAACATGCGCATACATTTGTGAGCATCCATGTGAAAACAGATGTAAGAGAACACTTATTGACGCGCCAGTCAACATCAGGGGACTTAAGAAAATGGCAGTTGATAATGCCGGTGATGTTCCGGTTCCGGCATGTAATGAGCCAACAGGTAAGAAGGTTGCAATAATCGGTGGTGGTCCGGGAGGACTCAGTGCCGCATATTATCTGGCTCTTATGGGACATAAGGTTACTATATTTGAGCAGAGAAAGCAGCTTGGTGGAATGTTAAGATATGGAATTCCTAACTACAGACTTCCAAGAAAAAAGCTGGATGCGGAGATTAACGCTATATTGTCTACAGGAATAGAAGTTAAGAAAAATATAAGCGTAGGAACAGACATTACGCTTGAGGATATTAATAAAGAATATAATGCAGTATACATTTCTATCGGAGCACATGCAGACAAGAAGATTGGAATTGATGGTGAGGATGCTACAACAGGCGTAACATCAGCAGTAGAAATGCTTCGTGCAATTGGTGATGATGAAATGCCTGACTATACCGGTAAGCGAGTGGTTGTTATTGGCGGTGGAAATGTAGCAATGGATGTTGCACGTTCTTCTGTAAGATTAGGTGCTGAGAAAGTAAGCATTGTATATAGAAGAAGAAAAGCCGACATGACGGCACTTCCGGAAGAGGTTGAAGGTGCAGAGGCAGAGGGCTGCGATGTTCTTGAACTTATGTCACCAGTTAGAATAGAGAAAGATGAAAATGACGCAGCAGTTGGTTTATGGGTTCAGCCACAGATGATAAGCAGGATAAAAGGTGGCAGACCATCACCTAAGACTGCAGCTAAGGACGAGGTTCTTATTCCTTGCGACCTTATTGTAGTTGCCATCGGACAGGGTATCGAAACAAGATATTTTGAGGAGCATGGCGTTACAGTCAAGAGAGGAACAATTGAGGCACTTGATACAAGTGAGATTAAAGAACGTAAAGGAATATTTGCAGGAGGAGACTGCGTAACAGGACCTGCAACAGTAATCAGGGCTATAGCAGCCGGAAAGGTTGCGGCAGCCAACATTGATGAATATCTTGGCTACCATCACGAGATAACTTCAGATGTAGAGATACCTTATGCCGGATATGAGGATAAGGTACCTTGCGGACGAGTTGAGGTTGCACTGCGTGATGCAGCAGACAGAAAGAAAGACTTTGAACCTATTGAATATGGATTTTCATGCGAGGAAGCATGTCAGGAATCTGGACGCTGCTTAAGATGTGATCATTTTGGATTTGGTTCATTCAGGGGAGGCAGAGAGAAACAATGGTAAATTTAACAATTAACGGTAAATCTGTATCAGTAAAAGAAGGAACTACCATTCTTGAAGCTGCCAAAACAATAGGAGAGACAATACCTACACTCTGCTATCTCAAAGAAGTCAACGCAATTGGTGCATGTCGTGTATGTGTTGTTGAAGTAGAGGGTACTGACAGATGTGTTACAGCATGTAATAACTTCGTAGAAGAAGGCATGGTTGTCTACACTAATTCAAGAAAAGTGCGTACAACCAGAAAGACTAATGTCAAGCTCATACTTTCACAGCATGATTACAAATGTGGTACATGTATAAGAAGTGGTAACTGTGCGTTACAGTCAATTGCAAATGAACTTAATATATCAGAGATGCCATATGATTCAATCTTAGAAAAAGATAATTGGGATAAAACATTTCCACTTATCAGAGATGCCCAGAAATGTATCAAATGTATGCGTTGTGTGCAGGTGTGTGATAATATTCAGGGAATGCACATATGGGATGTTGTAAATACAGGTTCGCGTACAACTGTAAATGTGCGTGCAAACAAGAACATTGCGGAGACTGCATGTACACTTTGTGGTCAGTGTGTAAGCAACTGCCCTGTAGGTGCACTTACAGAAAGAGACGATGTCGGAATCGTGCTTGATGCAATTGAAAATGAGGATATCATTACAGTAGTACAGATTGCACCAGCAGTAAGAACAGCATGGGGCGAAGATTTTGGTATGTCTAAGGAATATGCGACAGCACAAAGACTTGTTGCAGGACTTAGAAGAATAGGATTTGATTATATATTTGACACAACATTTGCAGCAGACATGACAATTATGGAGGAGGGAAGCGAGTTCCTTGAAAGGCTTCCAGAAATCAAGGAGTCAGGACTTCCAATGTTCACATCATGCTGTCCAGGATGGGTGAAATTCGTAAAGAGCGAGTTCCCTGAGATGGCAGGCAGACTTTCAACAGCAAAGTCACCACAGCAGATGTTTGGTGCAATAACAAAGTCGTATTATGCAGAAAAGCTTGGGGTTGACCCAGAGAAGATATTCTGTGTGTCAATCATGCCTTGTCTTGCAAAAAAGGACGAGTGTACATGGGACGGAGGCAAAGATGTTGACGCAGTTCTTACAACAAGAGAAGTTGAAAGAATGTTCAAAGCATTTTTCATAAAGCCGGAAGAACTTGATGAGGACGAGTTCGACAATCCTTTAGGTGAAGGAACAGGTGCTGGCGTTATATTCGGTGCAACAGGCGGTGTTATGGAGGCGGCACTCAGAAGTGCTTACTATCTTGTGACAGGAAATAATCCTGATGCGGATGCGTTCCAGTCAGTGAGAGGTCTTGAGGGCTGGAAGGAAGCTTCATTTGACCTTAATGGGACAACTGTAAATGTGGCTGTTGCCAGCGGACTTGGCAACACAAGACGTTTGGTGAATGCTATTAAGAAGGGCGAGGTTCACTATGATTTCGTTGAAATCATGTCCTGTCCGGGCGGCTGTATCAACGGTGGCGGACAGCCTTACAAGGAAGACGCTGTGATGGTTGAGGAGCGACGTCATGTGCTGTATGGGCTTGATAAGCGCGATAATCTTAGATTCTCACATGAGAATCCATCGGTTAAGCAGTGCTATGAGGAGTATTTTGAGAAACCGTTGTCACATAGGGCTCATGAGATATTGCATGTGAAATAGAATCATTTTTCGATAAGGTATATGTAGACCGGTCTGCGGCTGGGGCAGAGCAGGGTGTACACCTTCGGACTGTCTTCGCTTAGCAGTAGTAAATGCCGCCATCTGCAGAGTTTTTTACAGTGTGCGAAAGCAAACGCGCTTCGCTTGAACGAGCTTTCGCACCCTGAACTTTTGCAGATGGCGGCATTAACTTCTGCACAGCTTGCCAGACTCAGGCGTACACCCTGCACTGTCCCAGCCGCAGCGGCTATATATGCTGGATTGGAAATATGATTTCATTTACGGTGTGTGTCAGGGGATGGAGTGTGATGTGGGGCTTTGTTCATTTGGGATAGTGTCAAATAGCACATGAAATCAGCGCATAAGTAGGGAAAAGCCTACTAATGTTGCTAAATGTGATGAATTAGTAGGTTTATTTAGAAGAAATTATGATGAAAATAGAGGAGAAAAAAGAAAATTGCCTACTAAATTTATGATTTATGCGAAAATAGTAGGTTTTTTGACTGATAAGAAATGTCTAATATTATAAACGTATGAGAAAAAGACCTACTAAAGTGTGAAATGTGATGAATTAGTAGGCATTTAATGGGGAAAGAAGCATAATAAACCAACTAACAATGTAAAAAAGACCTACCAGATTGTGAAAATTGATGAAAAAGTAGGTTTAGGAGGCTTTTTATGGATATAAATGAGTTATCACCATCAGAGGTTTTCTCTTATTTTCAGGAGATTTGTGCGATTCCGCATGGTTCTGGGAATACCGGGATGATTGCGGATTATTGTCTGGATTTTGCTAAGTTGCATGGGCTTAAGGCAAGGAAGGATACGTCTGATAATGTTGTTATATTTAAGGCTGGTTCTTCTGGATATGAGGACTGTGAGCCTGTGATTTTGCAGGGGCATCTTGATATGGTGTGTGAGAAAGAGCCAGGCTGCGATATTGACATGAGTGTACAGAGCATTAAGGCCTGCACCGATGGTAAGATGGTATGGGCTGACGGCACAACTCTTGGCGCTGATGATGGAATTGCAGTTGCATTTATACTGGCAGTGCTTGCATCGGATACAATTGCACACCCTCCGATACAGGCTGTGCTTACGAGTGATGAGGAGATTGGAATGCTTGGCGCAAGAGACCTCGACACTTCTGACCTTACAGCAAAGAGACTTATCAATATTGATTCTGAAAGTGAGGGAATATTGTATGTAAGCTGTGCTGGTGGTGTGAGAGCTGAGTGTGATATTCCGGTTGTGTATGAGGATGCTGCGGACTGGGTGGCAGATGGTGCAATTGATGTGCAGAATGGTTCGGTATGCTTCGAAGCTAAGATAAGCGGGCTTGCCGGAGGTCATTCCGGCGTTGAGATTCACAAACAGCACACTAATGCTATAAGATTGCTTGCTTCATTACTTTCACATGCCAGCGGGGCAGCAGATTTCCGTCTTGTGTCGCTTTCAGGTGGCGGCAAGGAAAATGCAATTCCAAAAGAAGCAAAGGCAGTTGTAAGCGTCAGAAGCTGCGATGCCACAACATTTGAACAAAGCATCAAAGAGAGTGAGGCTGTGTGGATGCAGGAAATCAGCGCGACAGAGCCATATGCTAAGATTGAGCTTGAAAAGACAGACATTGCAGCAGACAAGGTTCTTGATTCCAAGAGCACTGCAAATGTAATATATGCCCTCTGGTTAAGTCCTGATGGTGTGTACAAAATGAGTCAGGAGATTAAGGGCATGGTGCAGACTTCGCTCAATCTGGAAACTGCTTACCTCGACGCAGACAAGCTTGTGTACAAATATCTTATAAGAAGCAATACAGCGGCTGGAAAGAAATTATTGCTTGAGAGAGTCACTACATTTGCAAAACATTTGTCAGGAAAAGTAGTCACAATGTCGGACTATCCTGCGTGGGAATACAAGAGTGATTCGCAGTTAAGAAAGATATGCGTTGATAGCTTTACAAATGTGTACGGTCACGAACCGGAAGTGACCTCAATCCACGCCGGACTCGAATGTGGCATACTTGCCGGGAAAATGCCGGGAGTAGATATGATATCATTTGGACCGACACTTGAAAGTGTGCATACGCCTGATGAGTGTATGGACGCGGCTTCAGTGGAGCGGACTTGGGAATATCTGCTGGAGATACTTAAAAGTTTATAACTAAATTTGCGGGAGTAAGTGTGTGACGACAGATTGCATCACATTTACTTCCGCAAATTTAGTTATATACTACAGAAAAATGGGCAGAATATGTTATAAATTAACCATAAGGAGAATTTATACATGATAAAAGATGGATTTTTATACCTTGCGGCACTTATATTTGCAGCCGCAGTATTAGTAAATCTGCCTAAGATTTTTAAAGGGAAAAAGGCACAGGTGTTCTTTAATTTTGCACCGCCGATTGTACTAATATACCTGGGGCTTATGCTCCTTTGCACAATCAAAGTGTGGGACCTTAGTGCAACAAGCGCTGTGTACAAATCAGTCAAGAACCCGATATTATATGCGATGCTTTTCATAATGCTGCTTCGCTGTGATTTGAAGAAAATCATCAAGCTTGGACCTAAAATGCTTATCGGTTTCTTCGCAGCAACTTTGTCAATCGGACTGGGATTCTTTGTTTCATATGCAATATTCCACCAGCTCTTAGGCGCAGGTTCATGGAAAGCACTCGGCGCCCTGTGCGGAAGCTGGATGGGCGGCGGCGGCAATATGCTCGCAATCCAGGCAGCACTTGATGTTGACGAAGCAACAATGGCTTACGCCCTTGTTATGGATTCAATCTGCGCGACACTTTATGTAATGTTCCTTCTGTGGGCAATCGGAAATCACGAGAAGTTCAACAAATGGACAAAGGCAGACACAAGCATAATCGACGGCGTTGGAGCTACACTCGAAGAGGAAGCAAAAGCCAACACAAAGCCTCTCGTATGGCAGAACATCATTCTTCTGCTCGGTTCAGGACTCTTAGTATCGGCAGTTTCAATGGAACTTGGCAGCATGATTAATGCACATTTATCATTCTTTGACAGCACAACATGGACAGTCCTTATCGTATCAGTGCTTGGTATCGTATTCGCTCTTACACCATTTGGCAAGATTAAGGGAACTGAGGAGATTTCAAATGTAATGCTTTATATAGTCATTGCCTTAATAGCCTCAAGAGCAGACCTTGGAGCAGTCGGCAATGCCCCAATATGGCTTCTAGCAGGATTCGTAATCCTTCTTATCCATGTGGCAATAATGATTGCACTTGCGAAGATATTGAAACTCGACATCTTCACATGCAGTGTTGCTTCCCTCGCCAACATCGGTGGAACAGCAACAGCACCGGTTCTCGCCGGCGCATACTCAAATGCCCTCGTACCAGTTGGTATCATGATGGCGCTGCTCGGCTATGTCATCGGAACCGGCGGCGGTCTGGTTGTGGCTAATCTGATGAGTATATTTGGGTAGATTTTAATGGAATAATTGACGGAATGGATAGCACTTCGGCAGTAGATGGGTACTGCCGGGGTGCTGTTTTTTTATATGTTGTAGAATTGGTGAAAATAAAAAAGAAACGAGCTACCCGCTTGAGCAATAATGCTGTACACGACAAAAAACTCATTTCTTAGTTAGTATATTATAAAATATGTATTAGATAGTCAAGAGGAGAAAAATACATGGTTGTGGAGCAAATTAAATAAATTGTAACAGGTGAGATATTTTTATTAATTTCGACAAAATACGACAAAACATATGTTATAGCAGGTATATACTATTAGTATGGAGGATAGGACTATGATGTTGATGTGCTTTTTAAACATGAGGTTATAAATGATATGAAGAAGTTTATAGAGAAGGTGGATTAATATAAAAATAGTTCTGGAATAGTCGATTATAATTCTTTATAATTAGTTTAAAGTACATTTGAAATAGATGATGAGGATTTTCATATCTAAGAGAAAGGATTACATGGATATATTTGAAGAAAAAAGACAATTAATTGAAAAGATTGCATGTCAGAAAGAAGATACTTTAGAGTCAAAATTGGAGTTAAAACAACTTTTATTAAAAGACACTAATGGAGGGAAATTATATAAATACAGGTCTTTTGATAAAGATGGATATTCTCTTAAGAATCTTGAAGAAGGAACTTTACATTGTTCTTTGGTGGAAACTTTTAATGATCCGTTTGATAGTAAATTAGGATATACATTTGAATCTATATGTATAGGTGTTTTGGGAGAAAAATTAGAAAAAATATTTTTATTAATACAGACATGTAAAAATGTATTAGAAGAAAAGACAAAATTAGAAGAATACAGTGCAGATGAACAGAATGAAATAAAAAAATATCTATCGGACGAAAAGATTAAAGCTAGTTTGGAAAAGTTGATTTATAAAATTAATAGTGATGATGAAAATATGAACGATGATGTTAATATATTTTTTGAATTATTGACATCAATATATAAAAATGAAAATACTATTAAATTATTAGGAACAGATATTGGTAGTTTATTACAGATATTACTACCTGTTTTACAAGAGAACAATCTGAAAATAGATGATTTGGAAAATTTAGATTTAACTTATTTTGCAAATATCATGGGTATAAAAGAAGATGCTGATGAAGTTGATACTACTTTACAATTAAATCGTAAATTTTATCCAACAAAAGATAATGATATAGATGAAGCAAGTGAGATTATAGATAAATTTGATAAAGAATTAAATGAATGGGCTAATAATATATTTCGTGTTGGATGTTTAGGTTCAGATTATAAGAACAAGCTTATGTGGTCACATTATGCAGATAGTCATACTGGGTTTTGTATTGAATATGACTTCAATAATATAAAGTGGGAAAATTTATTAGTATATCCCTTACCAGTATTATATTCTAAAGAAAGACCATTAATTCCTTATTATAATTGGGGTGGAAAAGACATTGAAAAAGCAAAAAAGGATTTAATGATAGGATTATTAACAAAAGATATAGTCTGGAGTTATGAGAATGAATGGAGATTTATAATAAGTAAGCAAGATAAAACAGAATTAGTTATGCCACCTATTTCCTGCATTTATTTAGGTGCTAATATAGAAAATGATAACAAAATTAAAATTATGAATATAGCAAAGAAATTTAATATTCCTGTAAAGCAAATGACAATAGATAGAGGTAAATATGCTTTACATGCAAAAGATATATAAATAACATTTAAGGAGAGTACAGATATGTATAATGATAAATTGGGTTATGATCCAGCAAGTCCACAAAACATAGAAGCATTTGCACTTAAGTTAGAAGATAAAACATTTAGAGATGTGTTGTTAGAAAAAGGAAATATAAATGAAAGTTCAGTTGAAAGTTATGCAAATAGATTTAGAAAGGGAGGGTTAGGAAATCTTCTTGAAGAGGTTTATTTTGGATATAAAGCTAACTCTAAGCAAGAAGCAGATTTTCCAGAGGCGGGAGTAGAACTTAAAGTTACTCCATATGAAATAACTAAAAAAGGTGAGCTGAGAGCGGGGGAAAGATTGGTTATAACAATGATAAATTATGATGGACCAATTGAAATGGATTTTGTGAAATCACACGCTTGGGAGAAGATGAAGTTAGTATTATTAATTTATTATTGTAGAAATAAGCAGCTAAATAGTAATCTATTATATAAAATAGGTTTTGTAAAGTTATTTACACCACCGGAAATTGATTTAGAAATAATAAAAAAAGATTATGATTATATTGTAAAAACCATTAGAGATGGTCGTGCACATGAACTTTCTGAAAGGGATACGATGTATTTAGGAGCATGTACAAAAGGAGCAAATGCTGAGAAAAGTACGGTTCCTCAGTATTATGGAGACAATATTCCTGCAAGAAAGCGGGCTTTTTGTTTTAAAAATTCATATATGACATATGTTCTTAACCATTATATAGCAGGAGAGCAATCTGATAATTCAATTATAAAAGATATTAATTCAATAAAGGAAAATACTTTTGAACAGATATTAGAACAAATTGTTAGTAGATATGTTGGAAAGTCTGATAAGGAATTATGTGAGCTTTTTGGACGAGATTATAATAATAATAAAGCTCAATGGAACGATTTGGCATGTAAAATTTTAGGAATAAGGGATGAACATGCTGATGAATTTGTAAAAGCTAATATAAGAGTTAAAACTATTAGGGTGGAAGAAAATAACAGTATTAAAGAAAACATGTCTTTTTCACCATTTAAATTTATGGAATTAGTTAATCAAGATTTCGAAAATTCAGAATTACATAAATTTTTTGAGGAGACGAAACTTTTCTTTTTTATTTGGAAGAAAGATGGAGATGTTTATAGAGTAAAAAGTTGTCAATTATGGAGTATGCCATCTAATGATTTAGAGGTTGTTGTACGTAATGAATGGGAACAATATAAGAATATTATTCAATATGGAGTGAAATTTATAAAGAGTGTTGATAGAAAAGGAAAGATAAGCTTTAAGAATAATCTTCCAAATAAAAGTGATACGCAAATTATACATATTAGACCGCATTCAAAAATGGCGGCATATCAGTTTAATAATGGAGAATCATATGGAAATGTTGAAAGAGATGCAAATATGCTTCCGAATGGGGAATATATGACTACTCAGAGTTTTTGGATAAATAATAATTATATTTTAAAGCAATTAAAAGATTATTAGATAATAGTAAAAATTAGTTGATCTAAGTAAAATAACTTGGTATAATTGTTTTGAATACTTGTAGAAGGAGTTAAATAAATGAAAAAAACAGTTTGTGAGTTATTTGCTGGAGTTGGAGGCTTTCGATGTGGATTAAATCATATAAATACATTGGATGATTTTAGGAAAGAAGAAAAATGGAAGACAGTGTGGTTTAATCAATGGGAACCAGCAGAGAAAACAACTCAGTATGCCCATGATTGTTATACATATCATTTTGGAACTTGTTTAGATAAAAATGGACAAGATACAACTAATGTAAATATTGAAGATGTCAATAAAAGCAATATTCCAGATTTTTCATTGTTAGTGGGAGGATTTCCGTGTCAGGATTATTCTGTAGCATCATCGTTGGCAACATCTAAAGGATTAGAAGGAAAGAAAGGGGTATTGTGGTGGTCAATTAGAGAAATTATAGAAGAAAAAAAACCGCCATTTGTTTTATTGGAAAATGTAGATAGATTAATAAAATCCCCAGCAAAACAAAGAGGCAGAGATTTTGGAATAATGCTTGCTTGTTTTAGAGATGAGGGGTATACGGTTGAGTGGCGTGTGATAAACGCTGCGGAGTATGGTTATCAGCAAAGAAGACGAAGAACATTCATTTTTGCATATAAGAATGATTTAAATTATGCAGTTAATATAAATTCTATAATTAATTATAATCATGAAGCTGATGACGAATTACATAGATATAGCATGTCAAAGTTAATGTTAGAAGAGGGATTTTTTGCAAAGACATTTCCAGTATATAATGTAGATTCTAGAAAAATAAAGATTGAAGAATTACCACAAGGAATAGGTGAGTTGTCAGCTAAATTTAGTTTCACATTTGAGAATACAGGAGTAATGAAGGATGGAGTGATTTATACTATAAAGACGACTCCAGATTATAATGGTAAACAGCTTACTTTAGGTGATGTTATGGATGATGGAGATGTTGATGAGAAGTATTTTATTCCAAAAAATAGACTCTATTACACTTTGCCTAATGTTAATCATAGTGATGAAACACATGAAAGATTAAGTAAAGAAGCACGTCAGACATGGCAGTATTTAAAAGGTGCGAAAAAACTCCCTAGGAAAGCAGCTAGCGGACATGAATATATTTTTTCGGAGGGTCCAATCGAAATGATTGATTCTTATGATAAACCTGCTAGAACAATGCTTACTTCAGAAGGTGGATTTAGCAGAACAACGCATATTGTAAGAGATAAAAAGACAGGAAGAATAAGATTGCTCACTGCTGAAGAAACAGAACGCATACAGGGATTTCCAACTGGTCATACAAAGTGGTGTAAAGTTGGCGATGATATTGTGGAGATGCCATTAAATAAACGTAGATTTATGATGGGAAATGCACTGGTTGTAGATTTGATTAAAGATATGGAAAAAATATTGTTTGATATAATAAACAGAGAATAAGTGGTAGGTATATTGAATTTAAAATACAAAACTTAAAAACTTAAAACAGATATGCTTATTAATTTAAATGTAATGAAGAATCTGTTTTGAGGAGGGAATATGGAAAAAAGTATTATTGCAAAATATTTACAAAAAATAGCAGAAATGGTCGAAAAAATAGAACAACGGAATATTAAAAGTGGATATAATGATATTTTAATTGCTTTTAGAGGAGAATCTAAGGATTATAAAGAAACTAAATTAATGCCATCGCTTTTTCGAAATCCTGAATATGTAAAAAAAGAGCCGTTATTATTTGAATTACTAGGCGATTATAATGTTGTGAAAAATACAAATATGAGAGAAATAGAGAAAGCTATAGAAGCTCAACATTTCGTTGAAATTAGTAGAAATTTAGATATAACATTTAATGTTTTGCCATCTTTGTATTTTGCATGTAAATCTAAAGAGTTTGAAGATGGAAGATTGTATATTTTTGGTTTTCCTAAATATTTTTCGCCACATTCTAATTATATAGAAAATGTATATAAAAAGGTGTTGGAAGGAGAAAATATTGTTTATGATAAAAATTTTCGGGTTATGACACATGGGCAAAATAATGAAAGAATTTATGCACAATCTGGTGGTTTTATTTTTTTCCCCGGTAATATGTATAGTCCAATTAACTCAGTTTATTATGAGTATATAGAAATAAAAGCAAAAGATAAAAAGAAAATTTTAGAAGAGTTAAAAAAATATTTTAACGTAGACAAAACAACACTTTTTCCAAGTAAAGAGAATAATGCGAGTAAAGTAAAACAAATTTTCATTGAAAGCCCAACAAATAGTGAAAAAAAGGAGATATCACTAGAAAAAGAAGTGGATTATTTTTTTGAAAGAATTGATTATGAATTAGAAATTTATAAATATATCAAAGCAGATAAGTATTCAAAAAATGAATGTTCAAGAAAAATTAGAAAAGAAAGGGCAGATTTAGGGGTGTATTTATCTAAAATAGAAAATCGAATAGAAGATAAAAAAATGATTGAATTATTGAGGAAAAGAATAGATGAAAAATTTGAAGTGTTGGAAAGGAGTAAAGTATGAAAACAGAAGATTATTCTTTAATAATAAAGTATCTAGGAATAGATGATGATGCGTCTATATCTTCAGAAGAATGCGGCGAAAAAACTATATATTTAACAGGCACTAATGCTGTGTCTAGGAAAGAATATAACTATTTAATTTTTTGCTATGATAATAACCATAAGTTCAATATTAAAGAATATAATACCGTTAAAGAGAAGACAAAGACATATGCTTTTTATACATTAATTTTTATTTTTGATAATTTGGATCAAGAGACTTTTCAATATTATGAAGAGTACGATAAAAGTACTTCCAGACAAAAAAAGGTAATCTCAGAAATATTTGAAAAAAAAGTAAGCGTGTATAGAGATAAAAGATTAATTGATATTATGGTTGATGATGGAATAAATTATCTAGAATATAAAAAATTTGATGGGTTAAAAGGTTATATATATAATGTTTCTTTTTTTGAGTTGAAAAAATTGTTTGTAGTGTGTGGCTCTGATTTGTTTAAACAGAATGTTAGATTAGGAGTAAAATCTGATTCTCCAGAAAAAAGAAAGTTGGTTTCAAGTTTTGAAAAATATGTTAAAGTTGGATTTTATAATAATATAATTGGAGAATTTAGAATTGAAGAACAAGAAATTAAACAATATATAATGGAAGACTTACAACTTTTTGAAGAAGATTTAGATTTGACTAATGCAACAGAATTTTGGTTTAAACATAATGGTGTTACAATTTTTGTTGATGATAATCAATTAAATGTCATTGATACTATAATACGATTACAGTCAGAAAAGGTTAGTGTTATAAATGGAGCTCAAACAATGACAAACCTTTATAAATTATTATATGAAAATAGATATTGTTTGAAGAAAATGTATAATGCTAAAGAATTTGAATTTATACAAAAAAAATATCCAACAATAGGATTATTTGATAAATTTTTGGGTGATATAATTAATAAAATATGCAGAGAAATATATATAAAAACTGTGTTTATTGTTGGAGATATTTGTTATGTTACTGGAATATCAGATGGATTAAATACACATTTACCAATATCAGAGATGGATTTATTAGCAACAGGTGATAATACATATAAAATTAATAAGATGTTAGAACCATATCATATTCGTATAATTAAAAGTGGAGAATACGAAGATGATAGAAACATTTCAATTCTTGAATTTGTAAAATACTATAAAATTATAAAAGGTAAGCCGGGTGCAAGTAAAAATTTAAATAAAAATGATATAGATAAAATTTTAAATTCAATTGTGGAAAATTCTAATAAAGAATGGATTTTAAAAATAGAAGCTGTAATAAATGCAGATATATGGTGGAAAAATAACTATCGAGGGAAAAAATCTACAACACAGGATGAACTAGAAGATAAAATATGTAGATATGGTAGGAATTATTTTTTGTCATATGCTTCACTTATAAATGAAGAGGATGATTTTGACAATGCCTATAATAATTTTGTGAAATTGATTAAAGAATCTGAATTGGAGATAAATTTAGATGCTTTTAAAAAGGATGAGTTATTTGATGATATAAAAAACATTTATATTCAAAAGGGTACGAAAAATAACCAGAACGACATAAAAAAAGATTTACAGAATAAATTACAGGGAAATTTAATTGGAAAATTTAATCAAAATGCAAATGAAATCATTAAGGAAATATTTGATTCATTGCAATTGGCTTTACAAGATTTTAGAATTATAAGAACTGATGAAAATAATATACCATTTGAGAATTTTTCTTTTAGTAGTAAATCTTTTATAGAATTATGTAATCAAAATAATAAATATCCTGATTATGAGGATTCCTTGTTTTGCAAAGAAATAAAGAAAAAAAGAAATTTCATTATTTTAAAAATGAAAAACGATGAAATAAGGAAGGTTCAGGTTTTATTTGATGTTTCGTTTGAAGGATATAGCAATGAAGCAAAAAATGTATACCAAAAAACAATTAATGCTTTTCAAAATGGAGATGAAATGGCTTTTCCAAGAATTAGTGATGATTTAGGATTTCATGTTCGACCTCATGCATTGAGTTCTCAAGACACAATAATATTTACTAATGGTAAAGAGATAACTAAGCGGAGTTTTTGGGCAAACAAAAATATAATCCAAGATATTATCAACTCCAAGAGTTAATATAGTATATATTGTTATTATAGATATAGAATTTTTGTATTAAAATACAAATGAACACAGGCTTGAAGTGATTTTATATAAATGGCTTCAAACTTGTGTTCATATAAATAAGTTTATTATGCAATTTTAGTATATCTACATTTAGGAAAAGCAGAGCATCCCCAAAAACTCTTGCCAGCATTATTGCCTTTGGAAGCTTTACGCAAGATGAGTTTAGAACCGCATTTAGGGCATGTTTTATTAGAACTTTCTGAATTTGTAGATGTGTTTGTGCTTTTTTCATCGGTGTTATAGGAAATAGTTGTATTAGGTGACTCTATTGCCTTTACATCAATATTGGAGTTATCTTGTTGCTCAATATTTTGTGTATTTTCTACTTCTATTAACATTTCTTCATATTTTTTTGAATAATCAGAGCAATCTGGTTTGTTAGCATTAAGATAAAAATCAGCAAGTTCGCGCATTTCTTTTTCTGTATAAGAAGGATCTTTTGATTCAGAATTAAGCTTTTTAATTGTAGCAACTAATTGATCTGCACGAATAACAGTATTTTTTAATTCTTTTGGAGCAAATCTGTAATTAAAGTAGGTCTTAGGATTTGCAAGAACAATTAGTGATTTGTGGTTGTCATCAAAGTAGTGTTCAAAAGCCATTTTGGTTATAAAATTACCTTTAGCTTCTTTTCTACAAGCCTTCAATACATTTAAATGGCGTTGATTTTGTGTTACAGGCGAATATATACCTTCTTTTACCTTTTTTCCAAACATCTCATATGTTCGAATGAAATTTCCCTGACTATCTATTTCTATATTTCCAATAAGATTCTTGCACTCTATTATAAAGATTTTCTTTCTTGTAATTATGATGTAATCAATCTGTGCAGTTAGGTCTTCATGTTCAAGGCAGATATCATGAAGTATATACATATCCATACCACTATTTTTAAGTTCATAAGCAATGTTTTGTTCACCTATTGCTCCATATGATGCAAGTTTAATCTGTTTTTGAATTTCTTGTTTGAGTTCTGGTGAGGTTGCCTTGCTTTCTAATTGATGCATTTTATCTATAAAAACAGTAGCATCACTGTCTTCTTTTAAGAAAACAGGACCGATTTTTTTCTGAAATAATTCCATGTTGGTCTCCTTACCTGTGATTGTGAATCAATAAAAAAATATTGATTTAAGATAGTATACAACATTAGGAGACGGTATGGCTATAGTGTTTAGATGAATAATTATGTTTTATGTAGTGGATGTGGTGGAAATAGGTATAAAATTACTATATAATCAATAAATAAAGAAGTTATTGGTAATGCGACTATATGTCAAGATATTTTGTATATAGAAGGTGGACAGATATATGTTTTGGATTGGCTTTTTTAGTGTTTATTTAATTAGTGGTTGCTTATTTTTATTCATGAAATTTGCAAATAGATTGTTTTTTAAGTTTGAAAAAATATTAAAAAGGATGGAAAAAGTTGCGTGCGTATTTATGTTTACGGTATTTTCATACATGTCTGTATTAATTTATGCAATTGTTTCACTATTGACAGAAAGTATAATAGTAAATGCGGTAATATGTGCGGCATCTTTAGTGTTTTGTTGTTGGGGAGTTGAAAAACTATATGAATTAATGACAGGTGAATGTAAAAATAAAGAAAATAAGATTTTAACTAAAGAAGATAAAAACGTATGTAATCTTTGTTCGTTAATAGCCGTGATTATTTCATGCATTATACTAAAATGTGAAGAAAGAAGTTCAGAATATATAATTTTAATTAGTATTTCAATAAGTATTTGGATTGGAACATATATTCCTTTATCAGAAATCTATAAGGAAAAAACAATAAAAGAGATAGCTTGCGATATTAAAAAAGAGTTTAAGTGTAAAAAATCAGTATGTATATGTTCCATAGCGAGTTCTTGTGCAATTTTAGTTATTGTTTCAAAAAATAAATTTATTTTAAGATTAGATAGCATAATTGATAAAATGGCATATGGTATTGTTTGTGGAACAATAATAATGATTGTTGCAATTATGGTTGCCAGTTATTTTATAAAAAGAAAGAAAAATGCAAATAATAGGTATTTACATCATAAAATTATCTAAAATGTCAGATGGAAATAGGAGTCACCAATGAGAAAACGAATTTTCAAAATAATCGAAGTTGCAGAGGATAATGACAAATGCAGTAAAATCTATGATACATGCCGGATATCGAAACAGGTACTAAGCCGATTGCATTTGGTGACTTTTCTTATTACTGGAATGTAGGAAGAAAACCT
>ULRE01061901.1_pt1 | contig 17830 bp, 19 predicted proteins | sample 1955141 | NCBI WGS metagenome assembly ULRE01 (sample SAMEA4835674, study PRJEB28245) | human gut metagenome | biome: gut microbiome; material: fecal sample | place: Denmark | collected 2008
TTGTTTTCCTGGAATGTCCATTCCGGCTGTTATCGGTCTCTTTGTTGCGGTAATCATATTTGGAATACCCCAGTTCCTCATTAAGCTCTTCGTCAAGAGCCCCCTCCAATAAAACAGACATCATGTCCCGCATAATGGAATTAACATCGTTTCCGCTTTTGATACTGATATCATTCTCCTTGAGATATCCCTGCATCATTTCGCGCATTGCTGCTTTTTGTGGTGAATCACTTTTTCTTCTTGCCATAATAAAAACCTCCAAACTGAGTAATATTATCTTACATCACTTTGAAGGTTTACACAAACTTTGGGACACTCCCAGAAGATGCAGGAAACCACACAGCTCATAAACCAGCGGCGTAGATTTTAGTATCAGGCGCATGGTTTGACGTTTACAGTTCATCGACGCATATAATCAAAACATCTTTTACCCATCGATTTTTCGGTTCATTCATTATGGAAAGCCAGTATTTTGCACTTTCGTTATCCCAAACATAGATCGTCAGAACTTCTTTTTTTCAGTCCATTTAAGTGTTCTTACTTCTTAAATATACAGGTGACAACAATAGATCAATTTAAAGAATATTTTATACTTTTTGGACAGATGCGAAAATGAGAATGTTCTTATTTTTGGAGAATAATTGTCAATCTTATGAAAGGATGCTGATATTATATCATCTGACAAAATACACATCTCACCCATATAATGGGTATAAATACATTAAAATCAGGTATGTGGTTGCTATAATCGACACTATAATAAAAATGAAGAGCAGAGAGAGGTGTGATTATGGCGTTAAATGATAAATCTGTAGGTCAAAAAATAAGGGATTTGCGAAAAATAAACCATATGACACAGGTTAAATTTTGTGAAAGGATGCACATGACACAGCAAACTCTCAGCAGATATGAGACTGGAGGAAATCCGGTGCCAAATGATGTTTTGGATAATATTGCCAGAGAGTTTAATATTCCAGTCAGTTATTTTTGGGGAATTAGTACAGATAATTATACGGAAGATGAGGTTTGTTTATTGCAGTATTATCGAAAAGTAGATGATCGATTGAAGGAAAGAATTTTAGATTTGGTACGAATTATGGCAGAGGATTTTGAGGAAAGAAAAGAATAGTGGGACACATTATAATATGAATGTTTTAATTTTAGAGGACAAGAAAAATAACAGAGATGCTTTGTGCAAGATCATATCGTCTTGTACAGGTGTAACTTCCATTTATACATTTAGTGGATGTGGGGAAGCCTTGCAATGTGCTATGGATAGTCATATCGACTTGTTTTTGTTAGATATTATTTTAGAGCCGGATAAAGGGAATGATAACTCTGGTATTCTATTTGCTGAAAACATAAGGAAATATAATGAATATAAATTGACTCCAATCATTTTTATTACAGTACTGGCTGGCTTGGAACGCGATTTGTTGAAGCGCATTCATTGCTATGATTATATTGAAAAGCCAATCGGGGATGGTAAATTGGTCAAAGAGCATATTGAAGAGGTGTTGGATGCGATAGCCACAGGAAAAAAGACGGATTCCAGAGAATATGTTCCTCTACACTATGATGGTATCGGCTATATGATATTTTTGGATGAGGTGGTTTCTTTTGAAAATAAATCGGGGAAATTGTATATTCATATGATGGATGATGAAATTTGTATTCCAAATTATTCAGCAAAGAAATTTAATAGCAAGATTCGTCAAACAAGATTTTTGACACCAATTTATGGAACTTATGTTAATGTAGATTATATTGCGAATGTAGATTTTCGTAATCGTGAAGTATATATGAGGGACAACAGAGTTGTTCCGATCGGCGGAAGAAAGTTCAAAAAATTCAAAGAAGAATATTTAAGTAAGGAATAATAAAGTTGTATTGTATTCAGGGGGGGCAATGTCAGGATGCGTTGTTTTGGTTAACTGTCTGTTAGAAATAGGTTGTTTATTAAAATCTGTGGAAGCTCTTACAGGTAGAAAGTGTAGGAGAAAGAATATTATACAGTATGTGATCATTGCTATTATATTAGGGATTAGTGTGTATATTAATCTTTATGATGGAAACAGATTACTTCAGTTATTGCATTATGTAGGATTATTTGGCATCTTTAGGATACGATATGGAATGAATGTTATTGATACAGCAACCTATTCTATACTTGCACTTTTTGTAGTTGGATCATTGGAACTGCTCGTATGTGTGCCGTATAATTTTATTTGTTATATTTTGCAGATTGAGGATGATTTTTCTTTTTTAATAGTTTTAGTTGTTTATATGATTTGTTGTATATTAAATAGATATGACATAATTGTTGTCAATGGAAAATGGAGTGACATATACAAAAAGAAAATTAATGTGCAATTTCTTATTATTCTGTTCACATTGTTACTTGCTTTTATTATCAGTTTGATAAAATTTGGCACGGGATTGTCATGGGAAGAGGGAGTTTTTTTGTCAGGTGCCTTTTTAATGTTTTTTGTTTTGATTCATAAGGTAAGTGCATATCAGATGGAAATAAATTGTCATGAGAGGTATGCAGAAAAATATGGAGAAGTCATAACGGAACTGAGGGAGCGCCAGCATAAATTTATGAACCAGTTAGATTCAGTGTATGCATTATGTAAAATATATGACAATTATGATGAATTGGTATGGCACCAGGAGGTGGAACTGAATCATTTAAGGAAATATCTGATGCCAGGAAAATTGTTAATTTTGGAGAGACCTCTTGTTATGGCGCATATATATACTAAGTTGTGTGAGGCGGAAGAAAAACAAATTGAAATATATACTAATTTTTCATGTAGTCTAGAAAATAGTGTTATTCCGGATATCTTTCTTATTGAGATTATTGGCAATCTGTTAGATAATGCAATGGATGAGGTATTTGCAAGGAAAAAACATGAGAGAATCAGAATGGAAATTATAGATGATGGAAATGAAATATGTATATCTGTTGGTAATGAACATGAGAAGATTCCATATAATGAATACAATCAATTTTTTAAAGATGGATATTCGTCCAAAGGAGATGATCGTGGAGTTGGTCTGCCCTATGTAAGAAAGATAACAGATAAATATCATGGGCATATTGAAGTTGGAAATGTTATACATGGAAAAGACAATTATTTTGTTGTGAACATTTATTTCAAAAGATAGGGGCCGAATGGCCCCGGTGATTGATGTAGAGTACAGAGAATGCTCTGTTTTACTCTGCATTATTTTTTTTGCATGGATATTCTGGTTCGCCAAAAAAGACGATACAACTTCCTTTGTAATGAAAAAAGGGAGTTAATGCTAGAGCAAGAGTACACACACCTGTGATAGCTTGCATTAAACGTGTTTTCATGATGATTTTCCTCCTTTCTTAAGACTGGCAACGGTAAGCTGCATGGTTTGTAAAACAATTACCCAAAAACATAAATTTCTGTAAGGGAAAGTTTGTGTTGTAAGAAAAAGTACAAAATATACGAAGAGTATAATCATACCGAAACAGTGGTAAATGGTTTGTAATTTGACTGATAGCGGTGGTCTGCTAGCAGAAGTGACCGGTTTTATTATAATTGAAATCAGAATTATCACGGCTAATAGAATTATTTGAAATTCATAATCGAATACTATTAAATGCGACAATGCAATTCCAATGCTGCTAAATGCAAAGGTGAATGCAAAGCAAGAGACATATCGTTTACAATGCAACCCGCCAAAAAAATTACGGAGAGAAGTCAGAAACAGGATTTCTATGCAGAATTCTCTGCCTAAATGGAAAATACTGAAAAATATAAGTAAAATAAGGAATTTGCTGACGTCATAAGCTATACAAAGGTATAAATATCGCAGAAGTTCCAATTCATATGATGAAAATGTATTTTTCAGATGTTTCTTGACGGCTTCCATGTTTCTACTCCTCGTGTTAATTTCGTAATTGCACATTCTTACTATTTAATATCATACCAGTTATAGTAAAAAAAAGATGAATTTACCTTATTGTAAGAATAGGAAGGGATATTGTGATTTATAAATAAAATAAACAGTACTTATGCTACATAAACGAATAAAAATGCTACATTAGCTATTATGATATTAGGTAGATATCACTTAAGTATGATGATACGGAGATAATATTGTGATCTATCTGAAATAGTTTACGCCAACAATATATTAATGATAAAAGATACTACATTATTTGAAATGACAAAATGTTGTTCAAAATCTGATAAAATTTTCTGCAATAGTACTTGATTTCATGTGCAATAGTGGATGTTTCTTATAGTAGTTGTTTATTATGATGAAATAAAATATTGAATATGGAACGATAGGTAATGTTGTGGGAACAAAGGAAAGGTGAGAGCATTGACAGTAGGTGAACGGATTATGATACTTCGCATAGACCGTGGATACACCAGGGAGCAGTTAGCGGAGTTGGCAAATATTTCGGATAAATTTCTATATGAAATTGAAACGGGGAAAAAAGGATTTTCAGCAACAACTTTGTTGAATATTTCAAAAGCTTTAGAGGTCAGTCTGGATTATATTATGACAGGAATAGGAAGCAGAAAGTATGATGATGAAATTGCGGCAACGCTAGAAAAGTTTAAGCCAAATACCTTAGAAATGGTAGACCGTTTGCTTAAAACGGCATACGAAATTTTCAAGGATGGAAGATAATGTGTAATTTGATAACAAAATCTTACTATATACGGACTGAACAATAATATTCTGTAAAGTATGTGATTTTGTGCATTAAAGAATAAGCAACGGTAACATTTCGTCTGTTTCTATAGCATGGTTTGTGTTTTGAGGTGCATTATTGGGAAAGTAATGATATAAAGATATTTTATGCTATGATATAAAAAAGATGCAGGAGATGAAAAACATGGATCAAAGGTTACAGAGAATAGGATGGAATATTAGGAGTCTTAGAGAAAGCAAAGGTTATACAATAGAATATATGGCAGAATTGGCAAAGGTCAGTCCGGCACATATTCAACGGATTGAGACATCGAATAAGGGGGTTAGTTTGCCTTGTTTATATAGGATTGCAGATGCCCTTCATGTTTCATTGGGATATTTAATTGAATTGGATAGAATAACAGAAAATTTTGAACTCAGTGATGTGTTTCAAGAAGGAATGGGCATAGAAGAACTAATGTTTTGGGAAGATGTTATTAGCTGCTGTAAACAAATTATGAAGAAATATAATATTTAGGGAGAAGTTGTGGTATATTTTTGCCAAGAAATAGGAAAGCGTATTGAGTAGTTTTACGAAAAAAAGGATATAGTGTGGAGAGATTGGCACTTTTAGTTCACATGAAAAAGGAAATGTTAATGACATTTGAGGATGATAGTACAGATGAAATGGAATATTAAAGACGTTTTTATGAGATTTGGACAAAACAAGAAGCCTATTCAAAATGGAACAGATCTGGTAGATAATTTAACTAGTTTAGATGTTTTTGCAAAACAGTATGCTTTTTGTAATATTGAAATTGACGGTACAGAGTATGAGTTAGCGGTTTATGGTCGGTCAAGGATTTTCTTTTGAAACTGATTTTTCTATATGATTAAATTAAAGAATTAAAGTCGTAAATATGTAATATTCTCAACAAAACAGAACCTAATAGACAATTTATTTTGTCTGTTGGGTTCTGTTTTGTTGTCCAGATATCATGTAATCTTGTTTGATAGATGTTATAAGTGGTTTTAAGAAAAGAAGAAAATATGGGAATACGAATTGTATCTGGAGTTTATTATAAAGCGGAAAAAGTGTAATATTGTGTCGAAAATCTCCAACATAGTGATTTCGTAGAATATCCGTTTTGAAATAAAGGATATAATTAAAGTATTACGGAATACCGTAACAAGTATTACGGAACAAATAGTCTTTTGAAATGCGTAAAGTCATTATATAATTTCAGATGTGGTCACAGAAAGGGTGTGAATGCTTGAAGGATGAACGAGAGCGAGAGCATAGTCCGGAAAAAGCTAATGAATTATTTGAAAGAAACAAAGATGTCGAAGTACCGGTTTGCGCAGGAAAGCGGGATATCGATTAGTACATTGTATGACATCATTAAAAAAGAAGATTATGATATTCGGGAAAGTAATATGACTAAAGTCAGTCGGGGAATGGGAATTGAACCATTTGAGTTGTTTCAAAGAGATGGAAATGTTCTTGTCCTGCAAAATGCTCAGGAAATCCAACTGATACAAGAAGCAAGGCTTCTTCCGCCGGAATATCAACTAGTTATGGTTGAGTATCTGCATAGTTTGAGAAAAATAGCAGAAAAGCAAAAATAGTAGAATTGTTTCACTTAGTAAGATGTATGGTATATATTTAGTATGACAAAGAGGTGGCTTGTGAGCTGCCTTTTCTTTTTGGAGTAATTAGTCCAAAGCATTCCGCTACACCGTGATAAGTATCACGGAACAAATAGTCTACCGTTTTCCAAAACCTAATTATATAATTTAGTTGTGTCCACAGGAAAAATCCTGTTAGACATAAGACAACTGAATACGATGATTTCATCGGACATAAGGAACAGTTACGCATTGCGCCGTGCCGCAGATGCGCCAGGATCGGTAAGGATGAATTGATGGAGAGGAAATATACATATGATCAATCTGCCTGATGTGAGATGCCGGGAGCGATAACATCCATGCAAAAGAGGAATTGTGGTGATTCCGTGGTTGCGACTGTTCTACGATAATGATACTCCCTTTATGGTCTATAAGAGATGGTGCGAGTCCAGAGTGTGCTGCTGACCACAGTGACCGGTGATTTCAACTGGAGATTTAATGACTTCTGTTTGCGAGAATTTACAATGATTGTATTATAAATTGTGGCAAGCAGAAACAGATGAAGGAGGTAACTGAGGTGAAGAGGCGAAGTGATAACAAGCAATTGATGGAATATACAAAGGATCAGTTAAACCATACGGTAGCGTTGTATATTATGAAAAAATATTGCGATGAGGGCAAAATATCTCAGACAGCATATAAAGAGATGGTTAAACAATATGAAAAAAAGCTTGCAAAAACAGGTAAATAATGCTACTATTGTGACAAGCAAACGAGTAAAATAATGAAGGAGATGGTTGGTTGGAGAAAAAAAGAACAGTGGCTATATATGCACGAGTTTCCACTGAACATGAGGCACAGATCTCTGCTTTGGAAAATCAGATTCAATACTATGATGATATATTGGAACGACATCCAGAGTGGGAACTATATGATAAATATATAGATGAGGGAGTTACCGGCACGTCGGTGAAAAAGAGGCGTAGTTTTGTACGGATGATGGAAGATGCTGCTGCGGGAAGGTTTGATTTGATAATTACAAGAGAGGTGTCGAGATTTGCCAGAAATACTGTGGATACTCTTCAGGAAACAAGAAAATTGAAACGACAAGGTGTTGAAGTGTATTTTACAGAGGACAATATTTGGACAATTAAAGATGAAGACGGAGAATTTCGTCTTACGATTATGGCAACCATGGCACAGAATGAAAGCAAAAAGATCTCCCAACGAGTGAAGGCTGGGCAAAAAGTATCTTTTGAAAACGGAGTGATGTATGGTAATGGAAACATACTGGGCTATGATCGTATTGGCAAGGAATTGGTAATAAATGAAGAACAGGCTGCAACGGTTCGCAGGATCTTTGATTTATATATAGAAGGAAATGGAGCCAACAATATATGCTATCAGCTGGAAGCTGAGAATCGTTTGACGGCAACAGGCTTAACCCATTGGCAACCGAGTAATATTACAAGGGTTTTGAAAAATCCGTTTTACTGTGGTGTTATAGTATATAGGAAGCAATATGTACCGGATTTTTTGGAGCAAAAGAAAATAAATAATTTTGGAGATGTAGATCAGGTAGTCGTAGAAGGTACACATACACCGATTATATCTAAGAAACAGTTTGAACAAGTACAAAGGATTAGGGAGGCTAATTCAGTACATCTGAAAACAGGAGAAAGAGGAGTACAGCGAAGAGGGGTAAAGCGTTCACCGGATGTGTGGTGCCGTAAGCTGAAATGTCAATGCGGAAATACATTTAACAGAGTTGTATGGCATACCGGTAAAGATAGACCTAAGCAATGGGCGTATGAGTGCTATGGTCAAATTAAAGGTGGTAGCATAAAGACACGACTCAAGAAAGGACTTAGCATAGAAGGATGCTGTGATGTCAAGATTGTAGCCCGGTGGAAACTGGAAGCTATGGCTGATGTTATCTTTCAAAAGTTTTGGAGTGATAAAAAGACAATAATTAAAATTTGTAATGACATGATTGACTCCTGCTGTAAGGAAGAATTTGAAGATACACGGATTGCAGATTATCAAGCATTACAAAAGAAAATGGAAAAATGGAATAATCGATATGACAATCTACTGAATATGAGAATGAATGGGGAGATTGAAAAAGATCGGTATGATGAGAAAAGAGAAGCACTTCTTAAGGAACAAGAGAAGTTGCAGGAGGAATTTGCCGAATATGATGCACAGGAAGATGTAGATGAAGATTTGTATAAAAAGAAAATACAATTATTAAAGGCTGGATTAGAACGGGATTTTAAGTTTGATACAGCGCATTTGCCAGATGAAATTATAGATGCTTTTGTGGATGAGATTGAGGTTCATAAAGAGTATTTCATTTGGAGGTTGAATATTTCTCCTGACGATGCTATAATGAAAGTGTCAGGGAGAGTTAACAATTATACAGTTTCTCAAACTGATAGAGATGACAAGGATAATAATGGTAATGAGAGGACTTTGAAAAAAAGCATATCTGCAGTTTCGGATTACTCCGATACTAAATTTCAGCACAGGCAGCTATCGCCGACGGAAGGAAATAATTGAAGATTCTATATTGTTGATGACGTTGACTGCTACAAAGGACGATATTAGGGAGTTTCTCCATAATAGTCCTAAGTATCATAAGACGAATAAATATCAAGATATAGTGTTTGAAATTTATATTTAGACGATATAAAGTGTTTTACACTTAGATTATCTGTTTAAGTAGTCCACATAAAGGGCTAAACAGTAATCCCGAAAGGGAATATTGTTTAGCCCTTTTTTCGTACTCAAATTTAGAAAGGAGATGATGAAAATGATTAAAATTAGATTGCAGGGAACCAAAAAGGATCTTCGATGGTTCCTAAAAGGGTTGAACAGAGATTCACGTTATGAAATTGATAATGTTTCAGAGTTCAAAAAATTTAAAACATCTGATAAGTATCATAGGGTGTATGTCAATCTTTATCGCAAAGACAAGCAAAGGGTAGAGAATAGGCGCATGACTCATTAAAAAGGCAGGTGGAAAATATGGTTAGGTATTTGAAAAAAAGAGCAATGTTTCATTTTGCAAATGAATTATCAGACGTAGAACTTCCACCTTGCAAGGAATTTGTATATACATTTTTTGAGGGCGTGGAATGGTTGAAATGTAATAGATTTCATATATGCTGTCAGAGATATGGCGCATGGATTAGTATTCAACATGAAATATATGATGATTCAGAAGAGGGATACCATATTGAAGAAGATATATTTTCATATCCTGTAAATGGAAAATATACATATCATAACCACAATGGAAAACAAATTGTTATTGATGAGATTAAAAAGAATACGGAGGGTCAGAATTATGTGCAGAGTAATAGCAATTGCAAATCAGAAGGGTGGAGTGAGCAAGACTACCACAACATTAAATCTCGGGGAAGGACTCGTTAGAGCAGGAAAAAAAGTATTACTTATTGATGCAGATGCGCAAGCATCATTAACAGAGAGTTTAGGATACCATATGACAGATCAGATTCCAGTAACATTATCAACTATTATGGAAAAGATAATTAATGATGAAGCGATTGGCAAGAGAGAAGGAATTCTAAAACATGATGAAGGATTAGATTTACTTCCTTGCAATATTGAATTATCGGGAATTGAAGTATCTATCATAAACGTCATGAGCCGAGAAGTGATTCTAAAACAGTATGTTGAACAGATGAGAGAATACTACGATTATATACTGATTGACTGTATGCCAAGTCTCGGAATGTTGACTATAAATGCCTTTGCAGCAGCAGACAGTGTTTTGATTCCTGTGCAGGCGGCATATTTGCCAGTAAGAGGATTAGAGCAGTTGATTACCTCTATTGGTAAAGTGAAAAAGCATATTAATCCCAAAATCTCATTTGAGGGAATATTGATTTCAATGATTGATTCACGGACAGTATATGCTAGAGAAATTATTGAGATTGTTAAGGAGAACTATGGAAACTCATTACGAATATTTAATACAATGATTCCTTTCTCAGTAAGAGCTGCGGAAACTTCTGCTGTTGGAGTTAGCATTTTTAAGTATGCTCCAGATAATCCAGTAGCAAAAGCATATGACTCTTTAACAGAGGAGGTGCTTTCTAATGAGTAAAACAAGTGTAGCAAAAGGGATTAAGCTGAATAGTTTTAACGATTTGTTCGGTGCAAATGCATCAGATGATGAAATAATTGATATTCCACTTGGAGAACTATATGCATTTTGCAAGCATCCATTTAAGGTGATTGAAGATGAGGCAATGACAAGGCTGGTGGAAAGCATAAAGAAAAAGGGTGTTTTATCACCAATCATTGTCCGTAAGAGAAAAGAGGGTGGTTATGAGATTGTTTCTGGTCATAGAAGGGCGCATGCTGCTATGAAAGCAGAATTGAAAGTTATTCCTGCAATAGTTAGGGATTTATCAGATGATGAAGCGATTATTATTATGGTAGATGCGAATATTCAAAGGGAAGAAATACTACCTAGTGAAAAGGCGAAAGCATATAAGATGAAGTACGATGCTATGAAAAATCAGGGATTGCCGGGAAACAGTCTGCAACAGATAAGTGAAGTGAGTGGAGATAATTATAAGGCAGTTCAGCGTTATATTTGGTTAGCAAGATTAAATGATGATTTATTAGAACTTGTGGACAAAAAAAGGCTTGGCTTGGTACAGGGTGTCAGCATATCGTCTTTATCACAGGAAGAACAGAAGTTATTGTATCCATTAATAAAGGTTATGCATTGTAAATTATCATCTTCACAAGCAGAAACGATTAAAAAAATGAGTCAAGAAAGAAAATTGACAGAAAAAACATTGACAGATTACTTAGAGATGGAAAATTTGGATTGTATGTTATCCTCATTTTACGAAGGTGGAATTGACTTATCGGGCGGAGAATGGCAAAAAATAGCATTGGCTCGTGCAGATTATAGAAATGCCGAATTACTAATGTTTGATGAACCGACATCTGCTTTAGATCCTGAATCAGAAATCAAGTTTTATAATACTGTTTTAGATTTGGTAGATAATAAAACTTTTGTTATAGTGTCTCATCGTATGGCAGTAACTAAATATTGCAATAAAATTTTTGTTATGGAAAATGGTAAAATTACAGAAAGTGGTAGTCATGATGAATTGATTGCTAAACGTGGAATATACTATGATATGTATCGCAAACAAATAGAAACTTATGATGAGAAAGTTTTTGATATGGATTAAAATCTTCATGCTGCATTTTTGTAAAGTAAATACATATTGAACTAACAAATGTAAAGTGGTAATATATATACTATCTTAGTTTGAAGGTGTTGGAGGAGAAGAATGTCAAATATTATTGAAATGAAAAATATTCACAAGTTCTACAAGAATGGTGATGAATCTCTGGAGGCATTAAAAGGAGTTTCATTTGCACTGGAGCAGGGGGAAATACTTGCAATTATGGGCAGCAGTGGCTCAGGTAAGAGTACACTTTTACATATTATAGGTGCTATGGATGTGGCTGATGAGGGAGAAATCTATTTAAATGGTACAAAGGAAGAAAAATATGGAGTTGAGCCGGACGCAACGAGGATTCGATACGAAAATATTGGATTTGTGTTTCAGGATTTTAATTTGATACAGGATTTTACGGTTGAGGAAAATGTCTCACTTCCATTGATATTAACAGGCGAAAAGACTAAAGAAATTCGCAGGCGTACAAAGGATATTCTTGAAATGGTAGGAATTGGAGAGAAAGGAAGAAATCCGGTGACCAATCTTTCGGGAGGACAAAGGCAGAGGGTGGCTATTGCAAGAGCCTTGATTAACAATCCAAAGATTTTGCTGGCGGATGAACCAACGGGAAATTTGGACTGTGATACAGCGTATGAAATTATGCAGATTTTTCTTGAATTGAAAGAAAAAAATGAACAAAGTACGATACTGGTTACTCATGATCCGACTATTGCAAGTTATGCAGATCGGGTTTTGTTTTTGCAGGATGGTCGTTTTTATGGAGAATATGAGAAAAAGAGTGGCACAGGAAATGTAGATGAAATCCTTGTGAAATTCAGAGAGTCTCAGAAAAAAGCTGAAGCAGTGAAAGGAAAAGAAAATGTTTAGAATATGTAAAATAGCGATTACTTTTTTGAAAAAAAGTAAAATGCTTACATTTTCTGCTTTTTTAAGCATTTTCTTTGCCTGCTTTTTAGGTGTCAGTATGCTCCAATTGGTAAACAGTGCTCAGATATCTTATAAAAATAATATTTTAGAAGAATACGGAGATTATGATATCGGTCTGACTAAGGAGCAGGGAGTGGCATTTACTGAAGAAGAAAATGAACAAATTCAAACGGTAGAAGATGTTCAGAAGATTTCTTATGGATACTATGTTGCAGATTTAGATGGTATTTATACTGTCGGAGTAAAAGATGACCATATGAACAAGAGCAGATATAAGTATACATATAATGTGACTGACAATGACATGGTTATCAATAAATACCTTAGTGAAAAATATGAGAAAAAAGCAGGAGATACTTTTGTAATTGGAAAACATGAATACATAATCAAAGAAGTAATTGAAAACGACAGCTTTTCAAAAAGCAAGATAGCTCTTGCAATTGTAGATATGGGCCAGTTACAGAAAAGTCTTGGGGTAGATAATAATCCTAATTATATGCTGTTAAAGTGTCCAAAACAAGCTGATTTGGATTATGTTACAGATAAACTTACTGCTATTGCTCAAGGCAAATTTCAAGTAATATGTGTCAGTCAGGATGAAGATTTTCAGAAAGTGCTTCTTATTTTTGCAGGTTTACTTTTGGCACTTTTTATTATCGTGGTCATAATTTGTGGAATGTTTATATTAAGTATTTTCCATGAATATATGAGAAAGTATCAGTGTGATATGGCTATTATCCGTACCATCGGTGGAAAACGATGGCAGGTCAACTGTATTTTTGTATCCATGTCATGTATGCTGAGTGCAGCAGGCTGTGTGTTGGGAGTTGTGGCATGTACATTGGTAGATGGGCTTTTTCTCAATAAGTTAAATGGTATCCTGCATTTGTTTGATGGAGATGTAATCTTAAACTGGAAAAGTATGCTTCTCATGGCAGGAATGCTTTTTGTTATATATAATTTTATAAGTGTACTGTTTTTCTTAATAAAACAAAGAGTATTGCCGATTCAGGTGTTTCAGAGCAATACAAAAGGACGTCGAAGAAAGAAACGTGCCAATCGTTTTTTATTTATCAGAAAAATATTTGGTTCAGACGGATATTTAGCCATAAAGTTTTTAATGCCCAAATTCTGGCAGAATTTTATGATTGTTATAATTATTGCATTAATAACAGCATTAGCATACACGGGTCAGGCGTCGATTACACTTTTAAATGAGAATAGTCTTCAATATTACAGAGATTTGCTTAATGGCAGTGATGCAGGTGTTGTGTTTTATTCGGAAAATAGATTAGCTATGGATAAAATTCAAAATATGCAGAAAGAAATACAGGAAACAACAGAACAATGCAGTTATTTATTGGGAAGTTATAGTGGTTATGGTCAAAGCTTAAATGAGGATATTTGGAGTTTCTATGTGGCAGATTTGAAAAGTTTGATGAAACAATTCTCAGGAGAGCAAATGGAGGATTATGAAGCTGTTCCTGAGGAACAAAGAGCTGTCATGACCAGACAAACTGCTCAGTATTCAGGTTATGCATTGGGAGAACATATAACATTAAATACAAAATGGCTTGGAGGTAAGAAAGAATTTACCATTGTCGAGATTGTAGATTGGAATGACAATTTAGCACAGGAAGATGGAATTATTTTGGAACAAAAGGCATTAACTGGTGTAGATAAAGATGCTGACTGTCCGTATGAAGCTTATTTTTATACAAAAGGATATACCAAAGAAACTAAAGAAGTATTTGAAAAATACGAGACTAGTGAAACCGGATTTAAGTGGTTCAGTATGAAAGAACTTGCAGAGGAAAGTGATAATGTCAGCAATCAGCGACTGACTATGATTAGTGTGGTACTCTTTGTTCTGCTTATCGTAGCGGGGGTTGGCTGGCTAAACTCTGCAAAGAGTATGCTGGTTGCAAGAAGACAAGAATATCAGGTGTTACGAATGCTTGGGAGCAGCGTAAAAAGAGTACGAAGAATGTGTTGGATTCAGGTATGGAGTTATATGTTTGCCGGAATTATTCTTGGAATGGCGATTGGGTTGGTAATGGTTTATATGCTATGGCGTTCCAATGTAAACGCCAATGTTTCCATTTCAATATACTGGCAGAATTTACTTGGAATTGTGATGTATTTGTTCGTGTTGTCGATGTGTTTGAAAACAACCATAAAGCAATTAACAATATGATTGTACAAAGAAATATGCAAAATGTGAGCATGGAAAGGAAAATGTATGAAAAGACTTGCACAAATAGGTATAACCTTTATGAAAAGCAATAAAATGCTTACACTTTCAGCGTTCCTAAGCATATTCGTGGCGTGTTTTCTGAGTATAAGTATGTTTCAGGTGTCATCTAATGTTGAGCAGTCAATAGAAAGAGGAATGGAAGCCCAAAAAGGTGCTTTTGATTTGCAGATTACAAAAAATGAAGGAAAAAGTTTTAGCAATGAGGAAATTAAGTCTTTGCAGCAGGAAAGAAATGTGAAAAAGACCAGTGGAGGTTATCAGACCAATGACTTTTTAGATATCTATATGGTGGGTGTGGTAGATGATGCGATTAATAAGAGTCTGTATAAGTACACCAAAGATGTAAAAGGAAACAGTGTCATAATCAATGATTCTCTTAGTCAAAGGGAAAATAAGAAAGTGGGAGATGTTTTTTCGATTAATGGAAAGAACTTTAAAATTGCAGAAGTAGTAAAACCGGATTCTATGTCTGATTATAAGATGCCAATGGTGATTATGGAATTGTCACAGATTCATCAATTGCTTGGACATAAGAATACGAAACAGATTAATTATATGTTGCTACAGTGTACGGATGCTGCTTATGATTCAATCGAGTATGGCGGCGGATTAGCTAGAAGTATTGCATCAGAATATCCGGATTTTCAAGTGACAGACCAAAGAGGTGGTGATAGTTACAATACCAAGATTAAAAATATTAAAATGATATTTAAAATATTTTTCGGTGTAGTTCTCCTGATTAGTGGTTTATTTGTTGTGAACATTTTTATGGAATATATGCGAAAATACAGAAAAGACATGGCGGTTATTCGTACTGTAGGAGGAACGCAAAAGCAGGTTGAGATTGTTTTTAATTCTATGTCAGTTATCATAAGCGCAGGTGCGTGTCTTGTAGGGGCATTATTTAGTGCATTGGTATCAGGCATTACATTAAATTGGTTTAATGATAAGGTACAGCTTTTTGAGGAAAATTTTAGTTTAAACTTGAAGGAATTATGGCTGATTACGGTAATCGTATTTACAATGTTTAATTTCTTTGTGTATTGGGCGTTTCAATTTGGACAAAGTGTTTTACCCATACAGGTATTTCAACAAACAGTTTCTGGGTTGAAGAAAAATAAAAGAGCCAATCGTTTTTTGGCGTTACGAAAGATTTTTGGAAAATCAGGTTATTTGGGTATCAAATTAATGCTCCCCAAGTTTCGTCAGAACTTTATGTTGATTTTAATTATTGCATTAATTACAGCATTATCATATACGGGACAGGTATCGTTAAAGTTATTGAATGCAAATGGAGAGGTGTATAATAGCAATTTAGTACAAGGAAAAACAGCAAGGGGGTTGCTTGAAACAGATACAACCATTCCTTTGTCTTTATCCTATGTCAAAAAAATATATAAACGTTTTCAACCGGTAATGGGGAATGGATATATGCTTTATGGTAGTTTTGATATGGTAGAAGATGAAGATGATGGCGCTGACTTTTGTAATTTTAAAGTATCAGATTTAGAAAAAATTCTGCAGCTTCTTTATGCAGATATATGGGAGAAGTACGAGGATGTACCAAAAACCAAGAGACTCATCATGGGGGATACTATCGCAAAAGAAAAGGGATATAAGCTCGGAGATACTGTTACGCTTAACTCAGATTATTTAGGTGGCAAGAGGGACTTTATTCTTGTGGAAACCGTTAAGAAAGATACTGCTGAATATAATCTATATAATGTAATTGTAGACTGGGATTGCCTGAGTGATGAAAAATGGTCGAAAGAATATCTGGACGAAGAACAGACAACTGTAAAGTATTGGGACATGTGTCTTGGACTATGGTTAGATGGAGATAAAGAACAGATACGAGAGAAGTTTCAGCAATTACAGTTAGAACTTGATACCAGTTTTAAATGGATTATGTATGATGATATTGTGGAAGATTCAAAGCATATGGGTTCTCAATGGACAACTACTTTGCATGTGGTTCTTAACATGCTTTTGATTGTTGCAGGGATTGGACTTCTTAATTCTGCCAATGGAATGTTGCTTACAAGAAGAAACGAGTATCAAATACTTCGTATGCTTGGAACAACAGAAAGAGATGTCCGAAAAATTTGTTGGATGCAGGTTTTGAGCTTTATGATTTCCGGAGTTGTGATTGGAGCTATTCTTGGTATTATTGTTGTAGCGATTATTTGGACTAATAATGTGGCAACTCATATACCGCTTACAATTGAATGGGAGTACATAGCGGTAATTGTAATATATCTTTTGAGTTTGTCCCTGACACTTTATCCAACTGTTAAGAAAATGGGTAGATAAGAAATTGCTATATTTTGATGTTTCAGATTTCTTAGTGACATACATCCATAAGTCATAAAAACGAATAGTATCGTTTTTGGCATGTTGACAGGGTTATATCTGGTGCGATTAGTTTCTTATTCGGGGTATTTTTCAAAAGCCTTGATATCTGAGTGGTGCTAAATATCCAGTGGACATCTGTTAAGTATAGACAGAAACGGGGGTGTAGACCTAACGAACCTGAGTTGCCAAGAGGAGTTTCAAAAAGCTGGTCGGATTTTGAAATTCATATTGTTTTATGTATTCAAAATGATATACTTGAACTAGCAAAAACAGATGAGAAAATTCAAAACGACTGACAAAAAAATGACACTTTGACAAAAGATAATCCCTTTTGATAATTGCATAACTTGAAGTAAATATATTAGGGGGATTATGCAAGAATGGGAAGAGTAAAATACTAGGGAGGTGAAAGAATGTATTGGGGGTATATTTGGTTATACAGAGATTCCATTGAAAAAGCGTTCTTCTCAAATGAAGAGGTTCAGACTTCGGAGAAGAACGCAATCGAAACAGCAAATTAATTATAGTATCAGTATCGAAATTTGGCAAGTGAATTTAAAAGTAATATATGGCATGTTATTGTTCGAGGCAGAGTTGTAAGATACAGTATAATATTAAGAACATACTGCCATGGAGATAGAAAGAAGTTAGATTACTACAGTTAACTCAAAGGTTTTCGGATAGTGTCAAGTAAGCTATGAAAAACGAGCCGAAGAAAAAT
>ULRE01045663.1_pt1 | contig 17666 bp, 21 predicted proteins | sample 1955141 | NCBI WGS metagenome assembly ULRE01 (sample SAMEA4835674, study PRJEB28245) | human gut metagenome | biome: gut microbiome; material: fecal sample | place: Denmark | collected 2008
ACGTATTCAACGACGGCAAGACCAGCGGTCAGGAAAGCGGCGGCTTCACTCCTGCGGCAAAGGCGACCCAGATAAACTGGATAATCTGCCCGAAGTCCGTGCCGATAGCCGTTTCCAAGACGGACAACTTCAAGATGTTCGACCCGGAAACCAACCAGTCCGCGGACGCATGGCTCGTTGAGTACCGCAAGTTCCACGACCTCTGGATAAAGGACAACATGCTGCCCTCTGTCCGCGTATGCGCAGTGGCTTCGACATGAGTTACGCTGACTACGCCTACTACACCGGGACTTACGGCGGCAAGGCGGTAAAGCAGGAGGATTTCCCACGGCTTGCCGCCAAAGCTTCCGCTTACCTCGATAATCTGACGTTCGGACGCGCTGCCGAGAACGCTGACGACGAGTGCCTGAAAATGTGCTGCTGCGAACTTTGCGACAGTCTGCTGCTAACTGACGGAAGCGGTGGAATGGTGAAGCAGTCCGAAAGCGTCGGCAGCTGGAGCTACACGCTGGCAAGCAGTTCCGAGGGAGCTTCCGAAACCGTCATGGTTCGTGCAATCTGCCGCGCGTGGCTTCCGGCAGAGTGGCTTTACAGAGGGGTGGCTAGGGAGTGAAAATCAAATCACCAAGACAAGGCGTCATTTTTCGGTTCCGGCTGTGCCGGAATTGTTGTCCCACTCCGGGACAACAAAGAAAAATGATGCAGTTTGGCAACAACAGTCAGCAGCTTGCTGCTGTTCTGTTGTCCAATACGGGGGTGGCACGAGAATGATCTTCAGCGACACCATCACAGTCTACAACAAAATTCCGCAGCAGGGGCGCACCCCGGAGCAGCTTCGACGGACAGTAGTTACGGCTGTGTTCTGGGACAGCACCTCCGGAGCGGCATTCAGCAAAACCGGGAAATCCGACAGCGACAGCATAACGGTCATGATACCGGATATGCCTGCGCTTGTGCCGGCTGCGGAATGGTTCCGGAACGGCTGCCCTGCGGATAAGTTCACGCTTTCCCCTGGTGACATCATCGCCCGGGGAGAATGGGGCGATATCTCAAGCGCCGCGGAACTCGAACGGCAGCACGCCGAAAAATTGATAATCACAGCGGTTCGTGACTGCCGGTTCGGTTCTGCAAGCTTGAGGCATTGGGAAGTATCTGGTGTGTAAAAGGAAGAATAACGCAGTTTGGCTACAACAGTCAGCAGCTCCGCTGCTGTTCTGTTGTCCAAACCGGGGAGGTGAGCGGAAAGTGAAAATTACTACCGACCGCGGAACATTGTTCACTACCGCCAGCGGCAAATCAATTCTCCGCTGGAACAAGAACGCTCCACCCACCGAAGAGAACTTCGACCAGCTGCAGAAATTCATCGACAACACGGTAGTCCGGCACATGGACGCATATGTTCCCATGCGCACCGGAATGCTGAAAAAGTCCGTTATCCTCGGTTCCCGAATGGGAAGCGGCGAGCTGGTGTTCATTGCGCCGTACGCTCACAAGCGGTATTACAGCAAGAACGGCAAGCTTGTCGGGAAGCGCGGTTCTAAATGGTTCCAGCGTATGTGGGCGGCGCGCAAGGATACCATTATCCGCGAAGTCAAAAATTACGCAAGGAGGCTGATGCCATGAAATCAATTATGGACAGCGTGAGCGAGTACCTTTCAGAGTGCCCGTTGCTCGACCCTAAGCTTCCGGTTTACCTCGACTATGTGGACGACAAGGACTGTTATTGTGTGGGAACGGTGCCGAATACGCCTTACCGCAAGGACGTCCTCGGCAACCGTATCTACACGGTGACGTTCCAGTTTGCGTATCGCACTGCCATCAGCAATGAGGAGGAACGCGGAAAGAACGTTGAATTTCTGGAGAAGTTCTGCCGCTGGGTAGATGAGCAGAACGAGCAGCGCAATTTCCCCGTTCTTGCAGCGAACCAGACCGGGCAGTCCCTGAAAGTAATAGAGACCGGCAGCCTGGACGAAACGGAAGAGGACAGGATCACGGGCGTATATGTTACGCAGCTTCAGTTTATTTATAAGGAGAGATGTTAAATGGCAATCACAGGAACAGGCGCTGTAGAGCGCGAACAGAGTATTTTATTCATACAGATAAACGGCATCTGGGAAGCAATCGGCGAGGACAACGAGAGTTTGGAGCGCACCCGCAACAACACGGTGACTCAGACAAAGAACGTCCTCGGAAAGACGAAGTCCAAGGTCACAAAGGGCAATCAGGTGACGACGGTTTCCCCGTATCTGGTTGCGAGGGACTCCGCTCTGGGCAAGGAGCTTTATGAGATAGACAGGCTCGACAAGCAGCTTGACGAGGTCAAGTACCGCTTCATGGAAGTGTCTATCTTCGACAAGCGCGGCGACGAGAAGTTCGGCGCATGGACGCAGGAGGCAAAGATCGACCTCAAGAGCTGGGGCGGCGCTGCAGCCGACGGTCTGACCGCTCCGTTCGACATCGTGTGGGAAGGCTCGCGCACCTACGGCATTTACGACCGCGCCGCCAACACGTTCACCAGCGACGGCGGCATTGAGGAACTGACGGTGGTTTCCACAGCCGGTTCTTCTGCGACGAGCACGATACTTCACGTCGCTCCGCAGCTGGCAACTGGCAATCACTATGTTTACAAGGGCGGGGCTTCCGCGCAGACAGTCACCGAGGGACAGGACGTTTCCAGCTGGACTAACCTCGCACCCGGTACCGCGATCAGCGTGACCGGTTCCCCTGCGACTATTACAGTGGTCGAAGCTGACGCCGCTGGTAAGGCTGTAAAGGTCGGCAGCGCGACTGCGGTGTACGGCAGCTAATAAAATATTAATGCCCTCGATACTTTTGTCGAGGGCATTACATTATTTAATCCAGAAAATATGCAGTTGCATAGTCAATGGAATACGTAGTAAACTCATCAGGCGCATAAACATCAAACGAAACAGTTGTATTGGCTGGTATTTCTGAGCAGTATGCTGAAGCAACATCAACATATCTGTTGTTCTGATAAAAAGAAATGTGAACCGATACCCCATATATCATTTGGTTAGCCGAATTTGTTATTTCACCTACTATATGTTTGCTGTAAGATGATTTTGTGATTTTATCATTTGATACGGAAATATACTTTTCTCCGATTTTAAGTTTGTAATCTTTCATTGCCTTTTCGTTCGAAATAGCAGTTGCAACATAGTCACTATCTACTGAAACGGCATGATTAGATCGTGGAATTAAAAGAATGACCAGTATCGCAGCAGTAAGCAGTAAGGTAAGTGTTTGAATGACAATAGATATTTTGTTTTTCATTGCATAAGGCTCCTTTCATTGTATTTATATTATAAATTAAACCTGCGGAAATGTCAATAGGAGGATAAGACATGAGTATGAAATTTTACACCACTGAGGAAAAGCCGGTAGACATCGAAATCGTAAACGGCAGCGAAACCCATCACATAAAGTTTTACCCCACCGACCTTGTGACCAGGGAGCGCTTCTACCAGACCTACGAAAATCTGAAGAACTACAAGCCGAAAGAACTCGTACCCGTTGTAGACAAGAACGGCGTTTCCAGCGCTGAGCTTGAAAACACCAAGGAACTGCGCCGGTTCTCCGACTTCCTCGGTGAACAGATAGACGGGATTTTCGGCGCCGGAACAGCGAAGCTTATCACCGGTGGGCGCTGCGTTCCCACGGAACTCATACGCTTCATGTGCGAGACGGCGCGCTACTTCACGCAGACCTCCAGCGAGCTTATAAAGCACTACACGGAAGCTATCGGGGACGGTGCAATGAAGTGAATTTTCTCCTCGACAAGCTGCCGCAGGCTGTCGTGATCGACGACAAAGCGGTACCCGTGAATACGGATTTCCGGACATGCCTGCGTATAATCCAGGCTCTGGAGGACGAGCGGCTCATGGAGCACGAAAAGCTCACCGTACTGATAACGCTCCTTTATCCGGAACATCCCGAAAACATAGCCCTTGCGATCGAGCAGGGGCTGAAATTCCTGAACCTTGGCGAGCAGGTGGACGCAAGCCGTGTGCACCAGCAGCCGGTCTACAGCCTGAACAAGGATTCAAGCTATATTTACACGGCGTTTAAAAGCACTTTCAACATCGATTTAAACACCGTTGAAAATCTTCACTGGTGGAAATTCCGCAGTCTTTTTGCCGACCTCGGCAGGGACTGCTTTTTTAATACACTCATAAGCCTGCGTTCGCGGCAGCGGACTGGGAAGCTCACGGACAGCGAAAAGGAATTCGTGCGGAGGAATCCGGAATTGCTATCCCTGTCCGAACCGAAGCAAAACACCGCCGTGCAGGACTTTATCTCGAAAATAGGAAGGAGGAGTTAATATGTCACAGGCAGACGGATATGTGCGCATAGTCACCCAGAACGACACCACCGAAGCGCAGCGCTCCACGGAAGAACTCGGCAACGCCATTCAGGAAGCGCTGGACACTTCTGCAGCGGATAAAATGACTGACGTGCTGCTGGATATCCAGAAATCCATCGAGCAGCTTGGTTCCACGATTTCCGGCGCGGCTGACCAGATGATTGACGCTTTCGGAGACGTGGAGGACGGTCTGGACGACACCGGCGACGCTGCACTCAAAACCGGCGATATCATCAAGGCTAATCTGCTTTCTGAAGCGATAAAAAACGGCGTTCAGAAGCTTGGCGACGTGCTCAGGGATACTGCTTCCAGGGCGATCGAGGTCGCCGGGGGCATGGACAAGGGCGTGCGGAAGATAGCTTCTGCCACCAACGCCAGCGCTGAGGATATGGAAAACCTCAAAGATGTTATAAAGGCGATTTACGGCGACAACTTCGGCGAAAGCGCCGAGGAAATAGCGGACAGCATTTCAAAAATAAAGCAGAACCTCGGTGATCTTTCCGACGAGGAACTCATCAATATCACCGAAAGCGCTTATGCCCTGCAGGACGTTTTCGATTACGGCATTGACGAAAGTTCCAGAGCAGTCAAGGCTATGATGGAGAACTTTAATGTTTCCGCAGCAGAAGCATATGATTACATCGCCCGCGCTCCCTGAAAAATATATTTTGAAAACCTCTTGACAACTTTGTTGCTACATGGTATAATAAGATTGTAGCAACAAAGATTGTGAGGTGAAATATTTGGCTGCTATAAAAAAAGGTACAAAGTTGACAGATAACCCTAAAGACTATATGTTGCGTGTTCGAATGGACAGCGAAACCGTTGAAAAACTTGACGCGGTTTGCAAAGTCAAAGGTAAATCACGTTCCGATGTAGTGCGAGAGGGTATTGAACAACAGTATCAGAAAACAAAAAAATAAGCTGTTGCCCGCCGACAAAACGATACAACAGCTTATACACAACAGACTATGCGCCTGTTTGAAATCTATTATACATCACATAGGGGCATTTGTCAAGTACTTATAAAAGCTACCTTGCGGCTAGCTTTGTCTAAATATGGAGGTGCTTATGTTAATCAAATTACCCGCTATTGAAAAATGCCGCCTTTGCGGTGGACATGGCAGAATTGTAAAGTCCATGCTTTATGGTACTGCTGCTTACCGCGTAGAATGCGAATTTTGCCACATCTCGACAGAATATGTTCTTGTTGGTTTAAACGGACTACCAGGCTCGTCTTGTGTTTCGTATAACACCCCTTCTATTGCTAAGCATAATGCTGTTGTCCTTTGGAACAGGCTGCCTATTCACAGATATAGCTGTCTTGGTACAGCTGACCGGATAAAAAGCGCCGAACGTCGCGGCATTATTAACATAGGGGGTGCTTCTGCCTAATGAGTGAAATGCTTGACTTTAGTTATAATGGTTCTCCTGTTCGCACTGTTGTTTTGTCTGGTGAACCTTGGTTTGTGGTTCATGATTTGTGCGTTGTTTTTGGAATGAAATCTAACGGTGCTCACGATCTTGTAAAACGGCTTAATACTGATTGGTACGATTCCATCGTACTTATCGACAAGATTGGCAGACGAAAGAAATTCCTTGTTGTGAATGAAAGCGGCTTATATAATATCATTCTTCGCAGCGATAAACCTATTGCAAAACCTTTTCAGGATTGGGTCACAAACGATGTTTTGCCGACAATTCGTAAAACAGGAAAATTTGAACTCATTAAATCCGCCTCTCTATCAATCGGCGATTTAGCAGCTGAGCTACTTCGAATAAATGATCTTTTTCGTTTGTGGCGTGACTCTATTTCAGCCGGGTATGCTCAAACCTTTAAAACAGCAATTTCAGATTTAGTTGATGATTTTTCTGAAAAAATCAAGCGATTTTGATTTGCTTGATTCTTGCCCCCTATATGGGGGCATTTTTTTGTAGGAGGTTTTATGGCGATTGACTATTCAACAACGTTAAATTTTGCTGATTTCTGCAAAACTCTAACCATTTATCACATAACCCCGCCAATGGGTCGTGGTGATGAAACTTACACACGTTACGTTTTGCATAATTGTTATTGGGAACGTTCCGAAACTTTATATATAGGTCGCGGTCCTAACGGAAACATTTGCAAGTATCCAACAAAAAAACGCAGGTTAATTTTTTACATTCATGCACGTGATCTTGCTTTACAAACGGGAAATGAATGCTTTAGATTACCTTTTAAATTGGGTGATTTTGTTACACTCGGTGAAACGCCTGTTGTTACTTCGGTCAGTGAGCTTTCTCCATATCGTGATAGCATTTATTTTGACCTTGGTCTTTTTCGCGTTCATGGCATTACTCTTTTTTCAAATTATAATAGTTCTATTACTGATTTGTTCGCAATCGAATGTGTCTAGGGGTGAATTATGAATAAACGTCAGAAAAAAAAGAAATTAAAATCCGCTGTTGTTTTGCCGACAATATTTGATATTTCTTTTGATGTATCAAATGAGCTTGAAAATGCTATTAAGCAATTCGCATCTTGTTTAGTTGAAAGCAGCAACCCGCGTCATTTTTCGGTTTCGGCTTTGCCGAAATTGATGTCCCAATCCGGGACATCAAAGAAAAATGATGCTGTTCAGCTACAACGCTCTGCAGCTTCGCTGCAGCAAGCGTTGCCTGAACCGGAGGAAGCCAAAAAGCAGGCTGAGAAAGCAGCACAGGAAGCCGCAGCAGCCCGCAAGCAGGCATACACCAACGAGAAATCCGAGCTGGAATTTCAGCTGAAAACCAAGAAGATCACCGAAAAGGAATATTACGCAGCCCTGGACAAGATCCGGGACAAGTACCTTGACAAGAACACCTCGGAATGGCGCAGTGCGTTCCTTGAAACCTACGAATACAACCAGAAGATAATCCAGGCGAACAAGGACGCTCTGGAGAAGCTGCTCAGCGATACCAGCGATTCCACGCTGACCGCTCTGGAAAAGATCACGTCCGCGCGGGACAGCCTGACCGCCAAGCTTACGGATTTCAACAAGACCTTTGAAAAGGTAACTGAAACCATTCCTGAAACCGTCGCTGTCAAGGGTGATTTCACCATCACCACCGCCGAGCACGACGAGGAATCCTACAAAATGGGAGCCGACAGCATTGAGGATAACATCAGGGTTCTGGAAAAGTACGGCGACATGCTGGACGCGCTCAAAGCCCGCGGCGCTGATGAGAGCACGCTCAGCTCGATACTGGACATGGATATCGAAGAGGGCATGAAGTTCGGAGCGAAGCTCCTGCAGATGTCGGATTCCGAGTGGAACGGCTATTTTGCCAGCCTTGAAAAGCTTAATCAGACTGCTGCAGAAATATCTAAAAAGTACTACCAGAATCAGGTCGATGATCTAAAAGAGAATTTCGTGGACAAGCTCCGCAGCGTGTTCACCGGAATGAACAGCGACATGTATCAGGTCGGGGTTGATTCCGCAAAGGAATTCGTCAAGGGCTGGAACGAAAAAATGGGCACCACTGACCTTACCCTCGGCGATATCATGAACTCGGTCAAGGGCGGCACCATGGCGACTGCTCCGACAGCCGCAAAGTCCATGTCCGTGCTCGATATCGTCAAACTTCCGTCGGATATTCCCTCGCTCAAAGCGAATATCCCGATATACATCGGCACGCAGAAGCTGGTAGACCTTATCGTTGACCTTACCAACGGAAAGATAATCCAGACCGGAAAAAACGTCCTTATGACATGAGAGGTGATGAAAAATGATGTGGTGGAACGATATTCCGCTGCCGGTTCCGTCCCCGGGAATATCCTACGATTACCGCATTATCGAGGGAACAAACAGCGGACAGACCCTCGGTGGTACCTATTCCAAAAAGATAATCGCACGCAAGGAAGATCTTTCCGTGAACTGGGAAAACCTTTCCGCAGAGGAATGCGCGGTGATCGGTATTATCAACAACAGCACCTACGGGGATCTGACGTACTACAGTCCCGCTGCCAAAAGGTACGTTACAAAAACAATGCACGTCGAAAATCACACCGAAGAAATATCCGAAGCGGCTCTGGACAGCGGAAGAATGAGCGGCTCGTTCAATGTTTCGGTGCAGTTTAAGGAGCGTTAAAGGAGGTTTAAAAATGTATTCGCTGACTTTTTCAAAAGCAGGTCGTGAGGATATAGTCCTGACTGAGGACGACCTCTTCGACTTCCACTATGAAGCAAGCTGCTTTTCCGGAGAAAGCTTCGAACTCGGAGGCGTGAATGCTGCAAAGCTGTATCTTCTCATTGATAATAATACGCAGCGCTTTTCCCGCGGGACTTTCGCGAACGCCCGTATAAAGCTGGAGATCGACGGCGAGTTCATCGGGAATTTCACAGCGGAGCTTCCGAAGCGCCGGAACGGCGTGATCGAGCTTACGGCATATGATGATATGATAAAGCTTGATGTGGAATACCCGTCGGACTATCAGTTCCCGCAGGTGTTCTGGAACGTGTACGCACAGTGCGCGTTCGAAGCGGGGCTTGCTCCCGATACGTCGCTGGATAACGTCGTTCTCAACGGCGTCTGGAACAACGGAATAATCTCGCATGAATACACCGACTACATCTACGCGAATTCCTGCAGGAAGCTTGTTTCCGGCATGGCTGAATGGAACGGTGGATATGCCCGCATCAACGACGATGGAAAGCTGCAGATCGACAAGTTCTCAAAAACTGTGACGAAGCAGTATTCCTCCGGCGACCTGATGGAATTCGACTACAGCGACGAAACTGTGACGTTCTCAAAAATCAAATCCTCGCAGAAAAACAAGACCTACGAAAAGGGCACGGACGACGGCTACACGCTTGTAATAAACAACCAGTACATAAGCTACGGGCTTGAGGACGGCGCTTTTGAGCAGTATTTTGACCTGCTCTATGAGTATTACAGAGGATTTTCCCTGACGCCGATGAGCTTCACCCTTGCAGACCCTGACTTCGACCTGAAAATCGGAGACCGCATCGAGGTTTACGACGAGGAGGAAAACGTCACTGTAACAGGAAACGTTTCAAAAATAGAGATCGACGGAAACTGCTCCATGACCGTCACCTGCGGGGGCTTTGAGAACGTATCCAGCGTCAGCAACTACACCCCGACATCTTTCAGTCAGACGCAGCAGAGCAAGCAGTCCGCGATCAACGAGCCTGGAATTGCCACAAAGCTTGTAAATACGCCGACAGAAGCATATCCGCAAAAGTTTTCGATGGTTTTAGGTAAGGGAAGCGGTGCTGGGAATGTTCAAATATATGATAATTGGTCAGATACACCCGTTGAAATGGGAAACATGACGTTTGGAGGAACATACTTCAATATTCAGGCAGGCAGCGCACGCATGGGCGTTGATAATGATACTGTCACGGTCAGAGGGAACAACTTTAATCTGGAGATAAACAATTCCAGCGGCTCGAAAACTCTGAACTATTACTACGGAAACACGATAGCGTATAAGCGAAATCCGCTGCTGAAAATGGTGATGACAGACACATATGTTGAAATCACCATGGGCAGGCAGTCTGACGGAAGTCAGGGCAAGCTGAAGCTTGCAGCGGACGGGTTGTACTTCAACGGCAAAAAGGTACTCACGGAATAAGGAGGAAATATGAGCGAACTCACTATCACCCTCGCAGGCAGCGAGGAAAAGGCAGAATTCAGCGGAGGCAACGCATGGCTGCGCAACGACGGCACGGACACCATTTACGCAGCGAAATCTGCGGGAGTTACCGCAGGCGCGGACGGCGTGATTGCCATTCCCGCAGGGCAGTCTGCTCCGGTTTACGGCGCGAATGGAACGGTGTTCCTGCTGGGAACGGGTTCCGTACAGCTCATCGGCAGCGATTACAGCACGAACCCTTTTAAGACTTCCGCACAGTCCGGCGGCTCGGGTGCGGATAGCGTGGCGAGAGCCGCTATTTCGGCGCACGCGGGGAACACGGATATCCACGTCACTGCCGCTGAAAAGGCTATATGGAACGACAAGGCGGATTTGAACCAAACTTTACGCAATTTAACATTTTGGTCAGAAGGCGATATCAAGGACAAGTCTCTGGCAAGCGCGTCCGGGTTCGTTTTTGTCGGAAACGAAGTAACCGGTATGCCGTATGACAACACATATTGGTTTGCTTCCATTGAACACACCACAAATCACTGCAAAATCACAGCGACGGACATCAACAATCATCGTAAAACATTCAATATAGTGTACAGTGACACTTTAAAAAAGTGGGACGAGTGGATTAATATTGCCGACGGCGGCAACGCCGACACCCTTAACGGACTTCACGCGAATGAGATAGCAAGCAATCCGAACCTGCTGATAAATCCGGATTTCCGTATAAATCAGCGCGGGGAGACTTCCTACACGGCGGCTGGATATACCGTCGATGGCTGGTACACGAACGGCGGCGCGGTCGATGTCACGGAGAACGGCGTGGAATTGACCAACTCCGGAACCAGCGCAGTGCGTTTCAGACAGAACAGCGAGATTACTCACGCACAGCTTGCTGGCAGGGATATCACGCTTTCTGCAGGCGTTGGAGGAACGACATATAGTGCGTCAGGCAAGGTTCCTGAAACGAAGCCTGCGAATGATATTCAAATTGTTTCGCTGACTACCGCAGACGCAGATGTCGGAATATATCTGAATTATTCGCCGACGCGGGATATGTTTTATACTTATGCATATGTTCCCGCAGGGAAGTCGGCTGTGCTCAACTGGGTAAAAGCGGAAATCGGCAGCGTAGCGACGCTGTTCGTCCCACCCGACCCAGCGACGGAACTTGCGAAGTGCCAGAGGTATCTGACAGTGCTCCCCAGCGGGCGGTATGGTCGCGCGGTATTTGTCGGCACAAATGCAATGCAATTCGAGTGCGATCTGCCTGTGACTATGCGCATTAAACCGACGGTCGTTTCCGGCACATTCGGGACGATAGCGCTAAATCAGTCCAGTACGTCGCAGGCGGTCACGGATTACACCACCGAGATATTATCGCTAAAAAACAACTTGCTGCTGTTACAGCTCAGCAAAACTAACGGTGCAAGCGACTGCGCTCTGTTTGCTACCGATAAGATTTTACTTTCGGCGGAATTATAAGGGGGATTTATGGACGATTATATTGTGTATGCGCAAACGGACGAAAACGGCGTTATCACCGCAATCAACTCCAGCGCGTTTATTTCCGGAGAGGGCTGGGCAGAAATTGACTGCGGGACTGGCGACATATACCACCACGCCCAGAGCAGCTACCTGGAACAGGGACTTACGGACGGGGACGGTATCTACAACTACAGGCTCGCTGATGGCAAGATAGTTCTGCGTTCCGATGAGGAAAAAGCGCCGGAACGTGCTAGAATTTCGGCAGCGGTCGAAATCGCGGAATTAAAGCGTAAACTCGCAGAAACCGACTACATTTCCGCAAAAATCGCGGAAGGTGCGGCGACCCGCGAGGAATACGCGGAAAAGCTGGCTGAACGCGCTTCCTGGCGGGCACGGATAAATGAACTGGCTGAATTAATTAAGGAGGAACAATCATGAAAATCAACTGGAAGAGAAAGCTTACATCGCGCAAGCTGTGGGTAGCAACTGCAGGATTTGTCGCAGGACTTATCATAGCGCTTGGAGGCAGCCAGGGAACGGCAGAAACCGTTTCAGGGTGCATAATGTCCGGCGCCGCAGTTGTAGGTTACGTTATCGGAGAGGGGCTCACTGATGCCGCTCATAAGGAGGATAATGATGGCTAAATACGCAGGTATCGACCTTTCCCGTTGGAACGGCGCCGTTGATTTCAAAAAGCTGAAATCTGGAAAGATACTCGGAAGTCCCGTGAAATTCGTCATGCTTCGGCTTGGTTATGGCACTAAACTTGATGACAGGTTCAGGCAGTACTATACGGCTGCAAAGTCAGCAGGGCTGCATATTGGCGTGTACTTATACAGTATTGCAGATACTGTGTCGGCTGCGCGTTCCGAAGCCGACTGGGCGCTTGAGCAGCTCAAGGGGCTTGATATTGATTACCCCGTCGCTTTTGATTTTGAGCACAAGGCAGTACTTGACAAGAAGCTTTCCAAAGAGCAGTACACGGCGATTTGCAGGGCTTTTCTTGACCGTATTCGCAAGGGTGGTTATTACCCGATTTTATACACTGCTCCTGTGGTGATAAAAGGGTATATAGACCTTGAAAAGCTTTCAGACTACGACCTGTGGCTTGCGCAGTACACTCGTTCAGGAACTGAGCAGCAGTACGGACAGACGATGTGGCAGTTTTCGGTCGCTGGCGGCGCGAACGACTACAACAAGGTCGGCAAGGTGCCTGGCGTTTCCGGTGAATGTGACTGCAACTGGAGCTATGTGGGCTATGCCGCAAAGATAAAGCGGCTGGGTCTCAACGGCAAGAAACAGGTTCGCCTGACTGCAGAAGTTTCAGTTGAAGCCAGCAAGGCTGACAAGGTTGCAGCAGAGCTTAAAGCACTCGGCTGCACGGTTAAAATCAGCACATAATAATTACAGCCTCGGAGTTTTCCGGGGCTGTTTTTCTTTTAAATGGCAGTTAAGCGGGCTTTAATTATCGTTTTATCGTTTTTGTAGAGAATGCACAAAAGCACCGTTCTAGCTGATAAATCACTGGTAAAGGGCTATGCTACCGAGTGATTTGCACTTAAGATGGCTTTGTAATGCCGATTATCGCGTTTTTACGAAAATGAGATTTTTGTATTTTGCTTGTCAGTTTTTCGCGTTTTGCGTGGCAGACTACATCGGCACGGGTGAAAAATGCTGAAAAGAGAGAAAATGCGTTTTTCTCAGACAGTTCTGCGAGGTTCAGCACCGCGCTGTTTTCAAAACTGCTCCTTGTGGTGAAAAGCACCCGGCAGCGCAGACGCATTATCTCGGCAAGCTCGGGTTCTTCGGCGGCGACCGTGTCAAAGCCGTCTATTATAATAAGTGTGCTGTACGACAGTGTTTTCAGCAAGCGGAGGTGATTAGAATAGCGGTCGGAAACCGTCATCAGTCCGCCATCTCCGGCGAAAACCGGCGCGGCGATTGTTTCGGCAAGACTACTGCGAAAGTTCAGAAATAAGATGTTCGTGTAGTCCTTCTTGTGTGCCTTTGCGTAGGCTTTGACAAGCTCTGTTTTGCCCATTCCGGCGATTCCGCTGATGAACACCTTGCCGTTCTCGGTGAGCAGATCGTGGAGTTTTTGCAGTTCGCTTTCTCTGCCGCAGAAGTGCGGGCAGACTTTCGGTACATCACAGCCGAACACCATTCCGGAAAGCACGGGCGAAGCGCTCTCAGAGTACTTCCGGAGGTCGGAAATTCCGCGCTGCATAGCGAACAGCAGGACTTTTGCGATGAACTCCGCGCACGAATAATCGTTGTCGGGATTCAGTCCGCAGAGCAGTTCGGATTTCTTGTTTTCAGAAATCCCGGTGTCGTAAAGCACTAAATCGCGAATTTCATTGACAGCCTGCCAGCGGTCGGAAAGGACGGGGAAAATGTTCGTTAGAATGTCCGTGCATAGGGAATTCAGATTTTCCGAGTAGAAAGCCGCATAGCGTTCGGGGACGCGTTCATCTCCGTTCACCCAGCGGCTGACCTGTCCGTCGTCTACGGAAGCGTCGCTCTTTTCATAGAATGTGCTGAACAGTTCCGCGATAAACTCGCCCTGCGAAAAGCTCTCGCTCAGGCTACGATAGCTGAGCAGGATTTTTATTACGCTGCTGAAATCTACTCTTTTCACATCATCACTTCCCAACACTTTTTTCATTATACCATAACCGCGAGGTTATGGTATAATTGTCCGATACGCACGGAGCAAATCTATGATTTGCGTATGTGCGAGGACGTTTTGATGTATAATAAACGCTTTGCGTTTATTATACCACAGAACCAAATCTTTTACAACGGTAAACAGTATCAAATTTGCAGCTTTTACGCTTTAGCGTCTTGAATTTTATTTGAGAATAGTGTATAATATAAAGTGCAAATATTCCGATTCTGTCTGCTGAAAGAAAGGACGGTTATTATGAACATACAGCAGAACAGGATTACAGCGCTTTATTGCAGGCTCAGCCGAGATGATGATTTCGGTGGTGACAGCGCGAGCATACAGACCCAGAAAACTATGCTTTCGCAGTATGCGCGGGACAATGGCTTTACCGTAACAGAATTCTATGTTGATGACGGTTACAGCGGGACGAATTTTGACAGACCCGATTTTTGTCGCATGATTGATGATATTGAGCGCGGCAAGATAGGGGCGGTCATTGTAAAAGACCTTTCCAGACTTGGGCGTGAGTACCTCAAAACCGGCTACTACACCGAGATATTCTTTCCGGAACATGACGTGCGGTTCATTGCAGTGAACGACAATGTTGACTCCGACCACGGCGAAAACGAGTTTGCGCCGTTTAAGAACATAATCAACGAGTGGTACGCAAAGGATTGCAGCCGGAAGATAAAGTCCGCTCTGCACCTTAAAGCAAGGAACGGTGAATTCCTCGGAGGTTATCCCGCATACGGTTACAGACGGTCTAACGGTGACAGACACAGCATTGTTCCGGACGAAAATGCGCCGATAGTGAAACAGATTTTCGAGCTTCTTTTAGAGGGCAAAAGCTGTTATGAGGTTGCAAAATACCTCGAACAGAACCTTATATTGACTCCGAGGGCGTTTCTTGCTGAAAAGTACGGCGTGTACAAAAATTCGGCTTCCGCGAAGCACCCTTACGCATGGGAGGACAGGAGCGTTTATTCGATTGCGACAAATCCGGTTTATGTAGGAGATTTGGTGAACGGGCGAAGAAAATGCAAGTCTTTCAAGAGCAAAAAGGTGTGCAAGACCTCCGAGGACGAATGGATTGTGGTTCGTGACAACCATGAGCCGCTGGTTTCCCGCGAGGATTTTGAGGCGGTCGGGCAGAGGCTTGCTGTAAAGCAGCACCGAAAGGTCGAAAATCCCGACAATATCTTTCGCGGACTTATGGTCTGCGGGGAGTGCGGGCGAAAAATGGTGTTCAGCAAAAGCGGAAAATCCGGACGGTATTCTTGCGCAATTTACAAGCGGTACGGCAAGTCCGAGTGCTCGCGGCACAGCATCACGCTGAAACAGATAAAGCAGGTGGTTTTGACGAGTATCCAGCGTAACGCGGCACTTTCCTCCGAAGGCAAGGACCGGTTCGTTGAACAGATGTTAAGTGCTTCCAGCAGCAAAAAAAGTGCGGAGCTTTCCGCTCTGAAGAAAGAAGCGGAAAAGCTTACCGCACGAAAACTGGCGTTAGCCAAAATATTTCAGAGCCTTTACGAGGACAAGGCACTCGGGAAGCTCAGCGAGGAGGTTTATTCTGAGCTAAGCGGTAATGTTGAGCGTGAGCGCACGGAGATCCAGGAAAGGCTCAGACAGATTTCCGAACAGCTGGGTAAGTCCCAACTGCTCACCGAAAATGCTGAGAAATTCGCGGAACTGATTCGGCGATACACCGACATTACGGAGCTTTCGGAAGAGCTGGTTCACCTGCTGATTGAAAAAATCGTTGTTCACGAGCGTGACTGCGTAACTAATACAATGCGGGTAGAGATTTATTACAGATTTATTGGGAAAGTCGATTAGTGTGCGCTTTGGGTATCGCTCTAGAGTTTTCCCCCACAAGCAACATATAAAATCTAGTCGTGACTATCCTCCGAAACAGTCCGGCGGACTGTTTCGGAAGAACATTACACATCTAAATTATAGTTTGTCACAATCCCAACTGGCATGCCTATCATTAAGGATCCCACAAACTACGCCTGTAATTTTATCTCACACATTAAATACCGTTCCGACAAACAGCGGCTGACCATCAAGCCCGGTTATCACGAACAGGAATGGTCTGTCGAGCACGAAATCTATCTCCTGGATATTCTCCGGCTGGCATGCGGAGCCGCACAGCAGCATTTCCGTGAACGCCGCCGCTGTACAGCCTTCCTCGTCAATAGTGACCCTTGCCGACTGCCGCGCGCTGTTAACGTACAGCTCCGAGGAACACAGCTCCGAGAAATCCGCGTTTTCGCTGAACACATCGGTGATGCCCAGCTCCGTCAGACCTTCCCTGAGGTCGATGGTGGAGGTAACGTCGAATTTCGGCAGTGCGAGATTCACCTTCATGGTTCGCGAGTTTTCGTAGTCGTAGCCATCGGTCAGCAGGCTAAGGTAATTCCCGGAATCCAGCACATCGCTGACGGATTTGTCCTCGTCGGGGAGTATCAGCCACATATCGCACCCGCTTACGAACGGCTGCTTCACTGCGCCGAAGTCCTCGCCCCAGTAGTAGCTGCGGTCGAACGACTGGTTCATGAACTCCGCCTGGACATCTCCGGAGGGAGCGTGGAACGTGCGCGTATCATTGAGCTGCTTATTGAATTCGTTATCCCAGCGCCCTTTGAACCACAGCGTGGAATACAGCGCCATCAGCGTTGAGGCGTCCGGGGCGACATCGGACACAGCGTCATTCAGCATGCCGCCGGTCTGCTCGTTGAGCCAGCTGCGAATAGCCTGAGTCATTTCATCAGAGCCGAACTCCCCGGAATGCGCGGAGGCGTAGTAGCTCTTTGCGAGAGTGCCGATGGTCCCGCTGTTGGTTTCGAGGCTGTCAGAGAGCCACACTGAGTTCGCTAGGACGCTCTTTATCGCGCCGTCGTCGCAGTAATTTGCGTTCCAGACCTGCCCCGCCTAGGTGCGGAGTGTCTCAATATCCGGGGCGTTCATCAGGCTGAGTATCTGGCTGCGGCTCTCGCCGGAGGTGCACTCCGCGAGCATGGACAGAGCCATATACAGGCTCACCGGGGAGTACGCGCGGTTCTCCTGGGTGCTGGAAAGGTAGGTGCGGGAGCTGTCGCCGTAGAAGCTCCACAGGCTGTCGCAGTAGCCCTCCGGGGCGCTGAGCTGCTTCCTCCGGGAGGAGTTCCACTTGTCCCAGCCGTTTTCGTCCTCGCCGGGGTACTGAGCCATCTTCGGGTAGACCGGCTCGGTGGATTTAACTGCGCCTGCATTGACGCAGCCCGGAACATTCGTGAGCGTAACGGCTGCAAGAAAAACGGCCGACATGGATTTTGCCGCCTGGGTCAGGAGTTTATTTTTCATATAGTATTCCTTTCTGCGTAGGTTCGGAGGTCTTTTGTATGTAATACCGCTTACGGAAGTAAAAGGTTGCAGAAATCAGTTATAAAAAATGGCGCTGTAAAAAAACAAACCCCACAAGAACATTATACAGCATATCAGCTGAA
>ULRE01049017.1_pt1 | contig 17559 bp, 14 predicted proteins | sample 1955141 | NCBI WGS metagenome assembly ULRE01 (sample SAMEA4835674, study PRJEB28245) | human gut metagenome | biome: gut microbiome; material: fecal sample | place: Denmark | collected 2008
GACGGAGAGCCGCTTGTCGCCGATGAGTTTCCGCTGGTCTGGCCGCGGTAGCGGGCCCAGACCACGTTGCGGATAGCGGTTTTCACTCACTGACTGAGGGGATTGAAGCCCATTCCCTCTTTTATTTTTTCAACATTCGCTCTGGGTGTCAGTTTTTCTATTAAAGTCACTGCCAGATTGAGAGCGGTCGCCGCTATGTTGATATACAGTTTATGACGTCAGCCGATAGTGCGACTGCACCAGTCCCGAAGGAAAGCTACGGCTTGATAACAGAGTCAAATCGATATCCCTGGTCAGGGAACCGAACAGCGGTTTTCCCGAACCGAGCAGGACAGGAACGGTAGTGATAATCATATCGGCGACCAGCCCTTCGCGCAGGAACGACTGTATTACTTTCCCGCCATCTATATAGACGCGATGCGCGTTCTGTACCGTCAGGTCAGCAAGCACTTCCCCTGGCGTGCGGCTTGAGAACTGCACTTTGTCCTTCAACGCCTCGGGCACGGCGGTCGCGGTTAGCTGTCGGGAGAGAACCAGCACGGGGCGATCGTAAGGCCACTGGTCAAAGGTCAGCGCCTTCTCATAGCTGCCCCGACCCATAACGATCCAATCTTTGTCCGCGATGAATGCGGCATAGCCGTGATCTTCTGTCGGGTCATCGCGCTGCAACAGCCAGTCGATATCGTCATCCTGTCGGGCGATATAACCATCAAGACTGACCGCGATAAAAACATGTGTGGTGACCATCAAGTGCTCCGTATACAGCTTGTATTTATGCCGTTGAGTTTAGGGATGTTAGCGATAATGACCTACTCCCTGTAGGAAAACGTAGCATAAGAGCCGCAACGTCCCCTTAGTGGATTAAGGCACAATGGAAACGCTGGCGGATAACCCTGCCACCAGCTCAATCCCCTCTGGTATCTTATCTAGCTGGATACGGACGGGGACACGCTGCGCAAGCCGCACCCAGCTGAAGGTGGGATTGACATCCGGCAGTCCCAGCCCGCCCGTCGCGTCATTGTTATCGTCGATCCCCCGGCCGATACTCTCCACATGCCCGGTAATGAGCGGGTCAAACCCCATCAGCGAAATGCGCGCGGCGCTGCCGATGCGAATATGACGCAGCTTGGTCTCTTCAAAATAGCCCACCACCCAGAAACTGTGCGCATCGACCACGGCGACCTTTGTCTCTCCCGCCGTGGCGTAATCGCCGGGGCGAAGCCGAAGATGTGTGACGTAGCCGGCAACCGGTGCGCGCACCGTCGCATGGGATAAATTCAGCTGCGCCAGTTCCAGCGCTGCCAGCGCCCCCTGGTAATTGGCCGCCGCGACGCGCGCTGCGCTGCCTGTTTGCTGGATGTCCTCGCTGGAAATGACCCCTTTGATAAGGGCGCGTCGCCTGGCCGCATCCTGGCGCATCACCATCTCATGACGCTTTGCCTCGACGTCGGCCTGCGCGCTGAGCACCGCCAGCTTTAGCCAGCGCGGGTCGATGGCGTAAAGTACATCGCCACGGTTAACCCACTGATTATCCCGCACCGCTACGCTGGTTACCGGCCCGGAAACGTCCGGCGCAATCTGCACCACATCTGCCCGAACGCGGCCATCGCGCGTCCAGGGCGTCTGCGCATACTGTTTCCAGAAAATAAACGCCACGAAAGCCGCCACCGCCACTGCGATTAACGTCAGCGCGTAACGGCCGAGCAAAGAGAGTAAAGATTTCATGCGAATAACCCCAGTGTGGTCAGGCCCTGCAACAGCAGGAAAAAGGTCACGATATAGGTTGAGACATCAAGCAGCGGGCGTAAGGGCAGGCGGCGGTACAGCCTGCTGACAGAGAAAAGCGGCACGAGTAACAGCGTACAGACCAGGGCAATGAGCGCGGTCAGCAGCAGTCCGGGGATAAAAACCCCTCCGATATTGATGTCATTGATCATGCGTCGGTTCCTCGTTCTGCGCCCGTAACGCGCAGTGCAGATCGACCAGCCTGTCGACAAACTGGCGTGAATGTTCATCCGTCGCGGGCAAGCAGCGCTCCGTCATGGCGGCAATGCGCTCGCGTAAGGCTTCGGTCTCCGTTGTGCGGGTAAGGGGATAAAGCACCTCGTGGATATCGCTGCCGGCGGGCGTTTCGCAGCGGCGCAGGCGCATTACGCAGAGGCCAAGGCGCAGAAAGCGCAGCAGGTGTTCAAGCGCCCGCGCGGATGACCGCCCGCTGCGCGGCAAGCGCGGCAGCAGCAGGGCGGCCCGGTCGATCATCAGATTGGTCCAGTGCGTTTCATCGCCTCTAAACGCGTCGTTCACGCTGCGGCGAATATCGCGTTGGCACAGTTTCAGCAGACGGTTTATCGCCGCGTCCGCCTGCACGGTTTGCAGCAGACTCATACCGATAACCGCAAAACCGGTCGCCAAAAACAGGGCGATCGCGGTGTTGGCCGCCTCGGCAAAGTCGCCGCTGTAGCGCGCGCCCAGCTCGCAGAGCACAGGTAGCGTCAGGGTGATCCCCATCGCCATAAAGGTGGTGGGGGGCCGCGCCTGTAGCGATCCGGCAAGCAGATAGGCCGGGGCAAGCGCCGCCGCCAGTACGGGGAAGTCGCTGAGCGGAGGAAGCAGGGCGAAGCTATAGAGCAGGCTTATTACGACGCCCCAGAAAGAGCCGATAATGTATTTCACAATATGCGGAGCCGGGGTGTCGAAACTGCCAAACAGCGTGCAGCAAACCCCCAGAATCGACACCGCCGTGCCGCCATCCGGCCAGGCGGAATAAATCCATGCCAGACAGCCGCTCAGGATGATGACAAACGCGCCCAGCGCCGTTCGGGCGGCACTGAGGGGATCGCGATGGAAAACGTATCCTTTCGCCGCACGGTCTTCCGCCTGCATTGTTGCGGGTCTGGAGTGATGGATGGCCTCCGAAAGTCGCCCACACTGCTGCAGGAGGGCAATCGACTCAGCGAGGTAGCGTAAGAAATTCACCTGCAGCGCATCTTCAAAGGTCAGCGCCTGCGCGGCGTACCGCTGCGCTAACCGCTCGCCGCGTTGCTGTAGCGCATCGGCTGCGCTGTTGCATTTTCCGCTATCGTCGCAGGTCAGCCAGGCCTGAACATCATTCAGCAACGTCCGCGTATCAGCGGGCATCAGCGCGATCGCCTGCAAACGATCGCGTAATTCAACATTGACAATGACTAACCGCGCCAGCCGGTCATGGAGCGCTTTCCTGGCCTGGCGGACCGGTACCGAAAGAGCGAAATCATACGGGATGTGGTGGCTGATGCCCTGCAGAAACTGCAGCGCCAGCGCCAGATGCAGCGGTTCTGACTGTGCGTCGGACTTGCCTGCCAGCGTGTCGGCAATCCGCTGCCGCGCGGCCCCAAGCGTCTGCGCTAATTTGCTGTTGAACACCCCTGATATCCGGGTAGGCAGAATGTAGCGGTGAATCAGCGCGGCGCAGACGATACCGATCGCGATCTCCTGTACCCGGATGATGGCGATGTTAAACACCGTGTCTGGGTCGGCGACGGCGGGAAAACCAATCAGGCTTGCGGTGTAACCGGCCAGCACAAAAGCATAGGCGCGAGGCGTGCGTTCAAGCAGGGACAAATAGAGGCAGAAGGTGATCCAGCCTGTCAGCATCACGCTGCATAAAATCGGCGTATTCACAAACGTGGGCACAATCAACACCGTGGCCCCCGCGCCGGCCACGGTACCCGCCAGGCGATAGAGGCTCCTGCTCAGGGAGGCGCCCACCGAGGTTTGCGACACGATATAGACGGTAATGATGGCCCACGAGGGGCGTTCAAGGCCAATCGCCAGGGCGAGGTAATAGGCGAGCATCGCGGCGGCAAAACTCCTGACCGAATAGAGCAGGGCATGGGCGTCGCTTAGCAGCGCGGGTGTGGCCATGCGGCCTGGCCAACGGCTTATCGCGTGCAAAAAATGGCTGTGAGGGGAAGTTAATTTATTCATGGCGGGAATTATTCCCGCTTTGCGTACGTCCTTAAATACCCTATTCTGTCAAAAAATACCTAAATGTTGCCAATGAGATGCCATCCAGACTCGCCCATACCCTGTTTGATCCCGATAGTACGCCGAGCCCGGCCGTCGCGCGGCATATCGATTTCGTTGATTACGCGGCAGAAGTGCCGGTTCATACTCACCGCAAAGGCCAGCTGATCGTGGCCCTGTACGGGGCGGTGATTTGTCGCGCGGAAAATGATATCTGGATAGTGCCGCCAGACTGCGCGGTGTGGATCCCCGGCGGGATCCCGCATAGCGCCAAAGCGACCTGGAATGCGCATCTCAACTATTTGTTTATTGAACCCGGCGCCGCCGCGCTGCCGGAGAAATGCTGCACCCTGGCGATTTCGCCGCTGATTAAAGAGCTCGTCGACCGCTTAACGAATGAGGAGGTTGATTACCCGGCGGAGAGCCACGTCGGCCGATTGATCAGAGTGACGCTCGATGAACTTGCCGCCATGCCGCAGCAGAAATTAAGCCTGCCGGTTTCGGCGCACCCTAAGATCCGCGCCATGGCGGATGCGCTGGTCAGCCACCCAGAGGATCGCAGCACCTTTAAAGTTTGGGCAAAACGGCTGGCGCTCAGCGAGCGCTCATTAGCCCGCCTGATGCTGCGTGAAACCGGGCTGACCTTCGGGCGATGGCGTCAGCAGCTGCATTTGATTATTGCCCTTCGGGAGCTGGCAAGCGGGGTATCGGTGCAAAACGTGGCGGCTAATCTGGGCTATGAGTCGGTCAACGCGTTTATCACTATGTTCAGAAAAACGATGGGCAGCACGCCCGCGCACTACTTTGCCGGTCGAAGAGCGGCAGAGTCCGCAGTGACGCCCATCTTTGATAAGGCGTGAGGCAAAGCTGGCAGTAAGCCGCCAGCCAAAATGTTCGGGGTAGGGACTGCAACGGGGTTAACGCTGCGAGCGTAAACCTTTTTCCGATAAGGGCGCTGATTGCTGGCGTAACCCCTGCGTTTGCGCGCAGCCGATGCTGCGACGCCATGCGCCGGGCGCCTGGCCAAACTGACGCTTGAAGCTGCGGTTGAAGGACTGCTGGGAGTCAAAGCCCAGGGCAATCGCCACGTTCAAAATCGGTTCGTCGCTTTGGGCTAAACGCTCAACCGATTTTTGCAGCTTTTGCGCGCGAATATACTCGGCGAGAGGATAGCCGGTATGCTCTTTGAATATCCGCTGCAGGTGCCATTTGGAATAGCCGGCTCGCCTGGAGACGGTGTCAATGTCCAGACGGCTATCAAGATTGTTGTCGATCCAGCCGAGTAAATCGTGAATGAATGCGCCAGTGTTCATCTTGTCTCCTCCACGCAGCGTCTTAAAGAGCATCTTTATCTGTTGCATTTAAAGGTGGCCCGTTTTTGAATTAATTGCAAGTTTTATTGTTGCATTTAAATCCCCGGTGAAAACGCGCCTTTTTCCAGTGCCAGGAATAGCACATAAAGTGCAACAATTATTCTTGCACTAAATTTAGCGCCTTCCTACAATCGCCGCGATAGTGTATTCGCAATTGTTACAGTTTTGTGGCGATGAACGTCACAAATGGCCTTAAGCCAGCCCGGACAAAGGAAGTGGCGCGGCGTCTTCCGCTGCGTCTTGCCCGGCGGCTACCAATACCGGAATAAAAATAATGAGCCTGCAAAAAACCTGGGGTAACTTTCATCTGACTGTGCCGGGCGTGATGTTACTCTCCGCGCTCCTCGTCGGATGCGATGAGGGAGTCGCGCAAAACGCCGCGCCGCAAGCGCCCGCGGTCAGCGCCGCTGACGTGGTCGTTAAATCCATCAGTCAGTGGGATAGCTTTAACGGTCGGATTGAAGCGGTGGAAAGCGTTCAGCTCCGTCCCCGCGTCTCCGGCTACATTGATAAAGTGAATTACACCGACGGTCAGGAGGTGAAAAAGGGCGAGGTGCTGTTCACTATCGATGACAGAACCTATCGCGCCGCGCTGGAACAGGCGCAGGCGACGCTGGCGAGAGCCAAAACCCAGGCCAGCCTGGCGCGAAGCGAGGCTAACCGTACCGATAAATTAGTCAATACCAACCTGGTTTCCCGCGAAGAGTGGGAGCAGCGCCGTGCGGCGGCCACCCAGGCGCAGGCCGACATCCGCGCCGCGCAGGCGGCGGTCGACGCCGCGCAGCTTAACCTGGATTTCACCAAAGTGACCGCGCCTATCGATGGCCGCGCCAGCCGCGCGTTGATCACCAGCGGTAACCTGGTCACCGCCGGCGACAGCGCCAGCGTACTGACCACGCTGGTATCGCAGAAGACGGTTTACGTCTACTTTGACGTGGACGAGTCGACCTACCTTCACTATCAAAATCTCGCCCGCAGCGGGCAGGGCGCGTCGAGCAATCACCTGGCGCTCCCGGTGGAGATTGGCCTTGTTGGCGAAGAGGGCTACCCCCATCAGGGTAAAGTGGATTTTCTGGATAATCAGTTAACGCCGAGCACCGGTACGATCCGGATGCGCGCGCTGCTGGATAACGCCCAGCGTCAGTTCACGCCGGGGCTTTTTGCCCGCGTCCGCCTGCCGGGCAGTGCCGAGTTCAACGCCACGCTTATCGATGACAAAGCGGTGTTGACCGATCAGGATCGTAAATATGTTTATGTCGTTGATAAAGAGGGTAAAGCGCAGCGTCGCGATATTACGCCGGGGCGTCTGGCGGACGGTCTGCGTATCGTGCAGCAGGGGCTGAAACCTGGCGATAAAGTCATCGTCGATGGTTTACAAAAAGTGTTTATGCCGGGGATGCCGGTTAACGCGAAAACCGTGGCCATGACCGCCAGCACCGCCCTTAACTGATCCCTTATCTGAGAATCCGACCCATGGACTTTTCCCGCTTTTTTATCGACAGGCCGATTTTCGCCGCGGTGCTGTCGATTCTGATTTTTATCACCGGATTAATCGCCATCCCGCTGCTGCCGGTCAGCGAATATCCTGACGTCGTGCCGCCCAGCGTGCAGGTGCGCGCGGAGTATCCTGGCGCCAACCCGAAAGTGATCGCTGAGACCGTGGCGACGCCGCTGGAAGAGGCGATCAACGGCGTTGAAAACATGATGTACATGAAATCCGTCGCTGGCTCCGACGGCGTGCTGGTGACCACCGTCACCTTCCGTCCGGGTACCGACCCGGATCAGGCGCAGGTCCAGGTGCAAAACCGGGTATCGCAGGCCGAAGCGCGTCTGCCGGAAGATGTGCGGCGTTTAGGGATTACCACCCAGAAACAGTCGCCGACGCTGACGCTGGTGGTACATCTGTTTTCGCCCGGCGGTAAATACGACTCTCTGTATATGCGTAACTACGCCACGCTAAAAGTGAAAGATGAGCTGGCGCGCCTGCCCGGCGTCGGCCAAATTCAGATTTTTGGCTCGGGCGAATACGCGATGCGCGTCTGGCTCGATCCCAATAAAGTGGCGGCGCGCGGGCTGACCGCCTCGGATGTGGTGACGGCGATGCAGGAGCAAAACGTCCAGGTTTCTGCCGGGCAGCTTGGCGCCGAGCCGCTGCCGAAAGAGAGCGATTTCCTGATCTCCATTAACGCCCAGGGGCGCCTGCACACCGAAGAAGAGTTTGGCAATATTATTCTCAAAACGGCGCAGGACGGCTCGCTGGTGCGCCTGCGCGACGTGGCGCGTATCGAAATGGGCTCCGGCAGCTATGCGCTGCGTTCCCAGTTGAACAACAAAGACGCGGTCGGGATTGGTATCTTCCAGTCGCCGGGGGCGAACGCGATCGATCTCTCGAACGCGGTGCGCGCCAAAATGGACGAGCTGTCGAAGCGTTTCCCGCAGGATATGCAATGGGCGGCGCCTTACGATCCGACGGTGTTTGTTCGCGACTCCATTCGCGCGGTCGTGCAAACGCTGCTGGAAGCGGTGGTGCTGGTGGTGCTGGTGGTGATCCTGTTCCTGCAAACCTGGCGCGCGTCGATTATTCCGCTGATCGCGGTGCCGGTCTCGGTGGTGGGGACCTTCAGCATTCTTTATCTGCTGGGCTTCTCGTTGAACACCCTGAGCCTGTTCGGGCTGGTACTGGCTATCGGCATCGTGGTGGATGACGCCATCGTCGTGGTGGAAAACGTCGAGCGAAATATCGAGGAGGGGCTGGCTCCGCTTGCCGCGGCGCATCAGGCGATGCGTGAAGTGTCCGGGCCGATCATCGCCATTGCGCTGGTGCTGTGCGCGGTGTTCGTGCCGATGGCGTTTCTCTCGGGCGTGACCGGTCAGTTCTACAAACAGTTTGCGGTAACGATCGCGATTTCCACGGTGATTTCGGCCATCAACTCGCTGACGCTCTCTCCGGCGCTGGCCGCGCTGCTGTTGAAGCCGCACGGCGCGCCGAAGGACTTCCCGACCCGGCTTATCGATCGTCTGTTCGGCTGGATTTTCCGTCCGTTTAACCGCTTTTTCCACCGCAGCTCGAACGGCTATCAGGGGTTGGTGGGCAAAACGCTTGGACGACGCGGAGCGGTGTTTGCGGTGTATCTGCTGCTGCTCTGCGCCGCGGGCGTCATGTTTAAAATCGTCCCCGGCGGGTTTATTCCGACCCAGGATAAGCTGTACTTAATCGGCGGCGTGAAAATGCCGGAAGGTTCTTCGCTGGCGCGCACCGATGCGGTGATCCGCAAAATGAGCGAAATCGGGATGAATACCGAAGGCGTGGACTATGCGGTCGCGTTCCCGGGGCTCAACGCGCTGCAGTTCACCAACACGCCGAATACCGGGACGGTCTTCTTTGGCCTGAAGCCGTTCGACCAGCGTCATCATTCGGCGGCGGAAATTAACGCCGAGATTAACGCCAAAATCGCGCAAATCCAGCAGGGCTTTGGCTTCTCGATTTTGCCGCCGCCGATTTTAGGACTGGGTCAGGGTTCCGGCTATTCGCTGTATATTCAGGACCGCGCCGGCCTTGGCTACGGCGCGCTGCAAAGCGCGGTGAACGCGATGTCCGGTACGATTATGCAGACGCCGGGGATGCATTTCCCGATCTCAACCTACCAGGCTAACGTTCCGCAGCTGGATGTGCAGGTCGACAGGGATAAGGCGAAAGCGCAGGGCGTGTCGCTGACCGATCTGTTCGGTACGCTGCAAACCTATCTGGGCTCCTCTTATGTCAATGACTTTAACCAGTTCGGGCGTACCTGGCGAGTGATGGCGCAGGCCGACGGTCCGTTCCGCGAAAGCGTGGAGGATATTGCCAATTTGCGCACCCGCAATAATCAGGGCGAAATGGTGCCGATCGGTAGTATGGTGAATATCAGCACCACCTACGGACCGGACCCGGTGATTCGCTACAATGGTTATCCGGCGGCGGATCTGATCGGCGACGCCGACCCTCGCGTACTCTCTTCCTCGCAGGCGATGACGCAGCTTGACGAGATGTCTAAACAGATACTGCCGAACGGGATGAATATTGAATGGACGGACCTGAGCTTCCAGCAGGCCACCCAGGGCAATACGGCGCTGATCGTCTTCCCGGTGGCGGTACTGCTGGCATTCCTGGTGCTGGCGGCGCTGTATGAAAGCTGGACGCTGCCGCTGGCGGTGATCCTTATCGTACCGATGACGATGCTCTCCGCGCTGTTTGGCGTCTGGCTGACCGGCGGCGATAACAACGTGTTCGTGCAGGTGGGGCTGGTGGTGCTGATGGGGCTGGCCTGTAAAAACGCGATTCTGATCGTCGAGTTTGCCCGCGAGCTGGAAATGCAGGGGAAAGGGATCATGGAAGCGGCGCTGGAAGCGTGCCGTCTGCGTTTACGCCCGATCGTGATGACCTCCATCGCCTTTATCGCCGGGACCATCCCGCTGATCCTCGGCCACGGCGCGGGCGCGGAGGTCCGCGGCGTCACCGGGATCACGGTGTTCTCGGGGATGCTGGGCGTGACGCTGTTTGGTCTGTTCCTGACCCCGGTGTTCTATGTGACGCTGCGTAAATTCGTCACACGCGGCAAAGCGGTAAAGGACGTTTCGCCAGCGTAGGGAGCGGCAGATAACAAAAAACCGCCTTCACAGTGAAGGCGGTTTTTTTTGCGCTGAAGGAAAATTAATGAGCTTCTTTATACTTGGCGATAAGTTCAGGCACCGGATCACACCCGCTGGTATCGGCTTTTTTCACTTCTTCCAGCGCGCTTGCCACGGTGTGGCGCGCCAGTACCTGTAGTGAAGCCTGCTCCGCTTCATCGGCGATAGATTTGAAGTACCAGCATGCGTTAGCGCTGACCACGCAGCGGGCAGGGACGTCAGGACGCGACGCCCACAGCTTTTTATCTTCGATGACGGAGACGTAGATATCGCGCAGGGTGATCTCTTCCGCCGGGCGGCCAAGATGAATAGAGCCGTTGCGGCCAAGGGTAGAGACGATAATGCCGTCACGGGTGAGAGGAACCATGAGTTTGCGGATAAAGCTCGGGTTCGCTTCCAGACCGTAGGCCAGAATCGCACTCGTTGAGCGTTCACCCAACTGCTCCGCCATTGCTACGCTGAGAACCATCTGCAAAGCTGTCGGGAAGCGGTAATCTAACATTTTCTTATCCTGGGTAGCGGTGAATCTTGTTCTTTTTGGCACCGCAGAGGTGAGTAAGCAATAAACAAACAATATACCAAATACGGTAATTTTTTTGAAGCAATCTGCGCTATGCCTGCGACTTAAAAAAGCGTTTCCGACCTGAACTGGAGGTTGGCGTCGCCTCCTTCCTGTCCCGGCCAAGGCGGTAAACAATGAAGAGGGGAGAGGGGTATGATGCGAACCAAATGTGGTGCTGTTCAGGTGCCGGCCGCAACAGGATCGGCAAGTATGGCATCGACGATATCCAGCATTGCCCGCAGGCGATCCATATGTCGGAGATCAGAGTGATACCCGACCCATATATCTTTGGATGGCGGTGGCGTCGGCGTGCCAATGCGCTGCAATCCGGAGAGGGCATCGCCAAGAGGCTGCGGTAGCACGGCCATCCCCATTCCCCGCTGACACATCTGCGCCTGAACGGCCCGACTGGTACTGGTGAACACCCCCCGCGACAGGGGGAAGCCGTCAAGCAGCCAGGCAACATCAGAAAAGTGAGATTGCGCCGTATTCATCAAAATAAGCCCCACGGCGGCCGGATCGTGCTGCACCGTCTGCGCGGTTTCCGCTGTTCCATACAGCGCATAGGGCATACTCATCAGGCGGCGCTGGACAATATCCGGTTCGGTAAACGGGACGATGCGAAACGCGATGTCGGCATCGCGGCGCGACAAATTGAGCAAGCGGTAGCTTGCAATGACTTCCGGCACAATGGCCGGGTGGCGGCGCGTCAGTTCGACAAGCACCGGGGCCAGAACATAGTTAGCGAACCATTCTGCTGAAGATATCCTTAATATCCCTTCAAGACGTTCATGATTCCCCGCCAGGCGTCGTTCCATTGCCAGCGCGGAGTTTTCCATCGCCTCAGCCAGCTTAAGAACTCTGTCGCCGGCGTCCGTTAGCACCAGACCCTCCCTTGTACGGCGGAACAGCGCCTGCTGGGCTTCATCTTCCAGCGCTTTTATCCTGCGTCCTACCGTCGGATGACTCACGCCAAGGCTTCGCGCTGCCTCACCGAAGGAGCCTTGACGAAGGACTGCAAGAAATACCCGGACGTCTCCCCATTCCATTTCATGGTCTCACCGTTCAAAAATGAACATCAAATATACAAAAGTGTCAGTTCCAAAACAACTTTGTAGGTATCACTATTGCCTCCTCGACCTAACCCTATGGAGTGTTCTATGTCGACCCATCGCATCACGCAAGCTGAGCCGCGCCGCTGGGCCATGTTCGTCATTTTGCTGGTCGGCGCGTTTTTGCCGCCGCTCGATTTTTTTATCGTCAATGTTGCGCTGCCTGCCATCCAGAGCGAGCTGGGCGCCTCTTTCTCCGCCGAACAGCTGGTCATTTCATCCTATGCGGCTGTGTATGCTGTCACCCTCATTACCGGAGGCCGCCTGGGCGATATTTATGGCCGCGGCAGGATGTTTTTCCTTGGGCTTATCGGTTTTGCTGCTGCATCGTTATTGTGCGGTTTAGCCTGGTCACCGTGGGTGCTGATTATCGGACGCATTTTACAGGGTGCCACGGCTGCGATTATGGCCCCCCAGGCGCTGGCTTCCGTGCAGGCCATTTTCCCGGAAGCGGAAAAACCGTTCGCGCTGAGTCTGTATGGCGCAGTGTTTGGCCTGGCCTCCGTTATCGGCCAGGTATCAGGCGGCATTCTGATCTCAGCGAACCTGTTTGGCCTGGGATGGCGGACTATTTTTCTCGTTAACCTGCCGGTGGCGCTGCTGGTCATCCTCTTTGGCGTGCCGCTGCTGAAAGAGACGCGGGCGCAATCTGCACAGCGGCTGGACCCCGTCGGCACGCTGCTGACAACCGTGATGCTGAGCGCGGTGATTGTGCCGTTGACTGAAGGCCGAGAGGCAGGGTGGCCGTGGTGGACGTGGCTGTCATTGCTTGCTTTCCCACTGCTGGCCCGATTGTTATGGCGCTATGAGGATCGGCTTAGCCAGCATGGCGGTTCGCCGCTACTTAATCCTGCCGTGTTGCGCGCGCCGGGACTGGGCCAGGGACTGGCGATCGTATTGCTGTTTTATTCCATCGGCGCCTTCTTTCTTTTATTTTCCATTTATCTACAAGGCGCGTTGCATTTGAACGCCCTGACCGCGGGCCTGATTTTTCTGCCCTTTGGCGTCGGCTTTCTGATCGGACCGTTGCTGACGCCTTATCTCAGGCGCTTGGTTGGCAATTACCTGAGCGCAATCGGGATGGGATGCGAGACCTTAGGGCTGGCAGGTCTTGCAGGGGTCATTGCCAATACGCCGACGGGCAGTTCTCCCGCCGCGTTGCCGCTCGCCCTATTGCTTTTTGTTACCGGTCTCGGCCAGGGGCTGGCGATGCCAACGCTGGTCAGAATGGTAACCGGCCGCGTTGCGCCGGCGTTTTCGGGAATGATTGCCGGCGTGACCAGCTCGGCGCTGCAGCTCAGCACGGCGCTGAGCGTCGCGGTGATTGGCGGCCTTTTTTACAGCATGTTGGACAACGGGAAAAGCGCGGCGAATATCACCCAGGCTTTTATCGTCGCGCTGGGGGCGATGTCGCTCTGCCTTGCCGCGGGCGCCGGGTTAAGTTTCCGCCTTCTCCGGCGCTCTTCGGATTGGGACCGGCGATAGCGCTAAAAAAATCCACGCCGGGCGTGGATTTTAGAGGGGACATGTGGGCAAGGAGCTAGCCTTCACGCTTTGCCATCAGCAGCGAAAGGTCGACGAGGCGATTGGAGAATCCCCACTCATTGTCGTACCACGCCAGAATTTTGACCATATTGCCGCCAATCACCAGCGTTGACAGACCATCGATAATGGAGGAACGCGGATCGCCCCGGTAGTCGCTTGAGACCAGCGGCTCATCGCTATAGCCGAGGATACCTTTCAGCGGCCCCGTAGCGGCGGCTTCACGAAACGCGTTATTGACCTCTTCAGCCGTGACATCCCGCTCGAGCGTTACGGTCAGATCGACAATCGACACCACCGGAACCGGTACGCGCAGCGAGTAACCGGTTAAGCGGCCGTCCAGCTCAGGGATAACTTTGCCAAGCGCCTTCGCGGCACCGCTGGAGTAGGGCACAATCGACAGCGCGGCGGCGCGGGCGCCACGGAGATCTTTTTCCGGCTGGTCGTGCAGCGCCTGGCTGTTGGTGTAGGCGTGGGTGGTGTTCATCAGGCCATGTTTAATACCGAAATGCTGGTGCAGCACCTGCGCGGCAGGCGCCAGGCCGTTGGTGGTGCAGCTACCGTTGCTGACCACGTAGTGCTTATCCGGTGAATAGAGGCCATCGTTAACACCCATCACGATGGTTAAATCCTCATTTTTACCGGGAGCGGAGATAATCACGCGCCTGGCGCCACCTCTGTGGATGTGTACCGCCGCCTTGTCGCGGTCAGTAAAGAAGCCTGTGGCCTCAATGACAATATCCACCTCGCTCTGACGCCACGGGATGCTCGCCGGGTCGCGTTCGCTGAAGACGGTAATGGTTTTTCCGTCAACCACAAGCTGCCCCTCACCGGCGGTGACGTCGGCGTCGAGTTTACCGAGCAGCGAGTCGTATTTCAGCAGATGGGCCAGCGTTTTACTGTCGGTCAGATCGTTGATGGCCACAATCTGAATATCCGGGTTACCCAGGGCAGCACGCAGTACGTTGCGACCGATACGGCCAAAACCATTAATACCGACCTTTACCATGATCAACTCCTTAGTTGTTGTCTCTGAAGTTAATGTAGGCCGGTCGCTGGTTGGCGTAAATGACGGAAAAAGATCACTTTACGCCATTTTACGGCAATGAAAACGCTGGCGGTATTCACCCGGCGTCAGGTGAAGCTGTTTTTCAAACTGCCGTCGCAGGTTAATGCTGCTGCCAAATCCCGTTTGTTCGGCGATACGATCCAGCGTCTCGGCTGTCTGCTCCAGACGCTGCCGGGCCGCGGCCAGGCGGGCTTCGGCGACGTAGCGCGCCGGCGACGCGCCGGTTTCCCGGGTAAATACGCGGGTGAAATTACGTGGGCTCATGGCCACTTTTTCCGCCAGTTTTTCCACACAGAGGTCGGCGGTGAGGTTCTCAAGCACCCAGGCCAGCAGATCGTTTATGGGGCCCAGGGTACTGGTCTGCTGTAGGTTGTAGCGGCTAAACTGCAGCTGGCCTCCGGGACGGCGCAGGTACATGACGAAGTCCTGGGCGATATCGCGCGCCAGGCTGAAGCCGTAGTCCTCCTCAACCAGCGCTAGCGTCAGGTCAAAGCCGGAACTGACCCCGCCGGAGGTCCAGATATGCTCGTCCTGAATATAGAGCGGGCCGCCTTCCACGCGCACCTGAGGGAATTCCGCCTGCAGGGTTTCCAGCAGCTTCCAGTGGGTAGTGGCGCGTCTGCCGTCCAATAACCCGGTTTGCGCCAGCAGCATCGCGCCGCCGCATATGGACGCAATGCGGCGGGCATGGGGAGCAGCCAGCCGCAGCCAGTCAACGACCGCGATCCCTTCCTGCGGGTTTTGACCTCTGCCGGTAATCATGATGGTATCAAGCGGCTCGCGGGGGTCTATCTCATGCAGGCGATGATCGGCCAGCAGATTTAAACCGGACTGACCATGGATCACCTGATGCGGCTGGGTTGTCGCGAGCTGCACCTGGTAACCGTTGCCCTTAGCGCCTTCCGGGTGCAGGCGGTTGGCCTGCATCAGAATGTCGGCAATACCGGCGGATTCAAACAGCATGCCGCCATCGGGGACAATAATAAGTATCTTCTTCATGTCCTGAAAAGTAATCTTTTTACAGAATAAGTCAACAGAACCGATTGGCCTGGGCGAAGGGCGTTGAACAGAGGCTTGCTCAGCCAGAGAGCGGCAGGGCGCCGGGAAAACCCGGGGGAAATATCGCCATGAATAGCATACAGCCAGCCAGATGCTCGCCTGTCAGCGTTGATAATTCGACGGAAATGTCCGGCGTCAACGGCCCCCGACCAGTTCATGGCATAAGCTACCGAGCTGCTCCACGGCCTGCAAAAGCGCGGGCGTGGGTTCGTTCGCACCGTTCAGGCGCAGGTAGTTTTGCAGTTCAGCTGCGCCCGGGGAAAACAGCGGCCCCGGACTGACGCCAATACCCAGGGCGAGGGCGCGACGATGGACTTCCAGCGCATCGATCCCGGACGGCAGTTTGACCCAAATCAGAAAGCCGGCTTCGGGCGCCGCTACGCGCGTGCCCGGTGGGAAGCAGGCGTCAACCCTGGCGATAATGGCCCGCATACCTTCCGCAATCCGCAGCTTCAGGTGCCGCAGGTGCCGGTCATAATCTCCGCTGGCGAGGATCTCGTTCGCCGCGGCCTCTATCAGCGGCGCGCCCGCCCATTCCCCGGCCATGCGGGCCTGCAACACCGCCGGGTAATAGCGTCCGGCGGCAATCCAGCCAATTCGCCAGCCCGGCGCCAGGGTTTTCGACAGAGAACTGCAATAAATCACATTTCCGCCCTTGTCGAAGGCTTTACACGCGGGCGGACGCTGCGCGCCACCGGCCAGATCGCCGTAGACATCGTCCTCAATTAAAGGGATGCCCTGATCGGCAAGCAGGCCCACCAGCGCCTGCTTGCGCGCGACGGGCATGCTGGCGCCCAGCGGATTTTGCACCGTGGGTGAGGCCAGAACGGCTGCCGGACGGTGGTGCTTAATGGCCTCTTTAAGCGGCGCCAGTAATAACCCTTTAATCGGGTCCGTGGGGATCTGTAACGCCTTCAGCCCCAGATCTTCCAGCAGCAGAAGCGTGCCGAAATAGGCGGGCTGCTCAATCGCCACCGCATCGCCCGGCTGGCATACCGCGCGGAGCGCCAGGCGTAGCGCCTGGGTTGCGCCTGCGGTGATGATAAGGTCATCGGCGCCAAAAAGGGCGCCCCACTGCGCCGCGCGGGCGGCAATCTTTCTGCGCAGGTCCGCTCTTCCCGGGGGCAGGCTGTAGCTCTGCCCGCGCGCATCAAGCCGACGACCGGCAGTGTGCAACGCCCGCTGCAAAGCCTCGACGGGAAGCCAGGCGGGATCGGGTAGCGCGGCGCCAAGCGGCACCAGACGCGCTTCAGCGCTACCGAACAACGAGCGGGCGATGGCGGACATGGTCACCGGCACCGGGCCGGATAAAGATGCTGCGCGTTGTCCGTCTTTGGCGGTGTTTATCTGGCGGACAAAGTAGCCTGAACGCGGTCGGGCGACGATCAGCCCCTCCGCCTCAAGATGACGCAGGGCTTCCAGCGCCGTGGGAAGGCTGACCTGCTCGCGCTCGGCCAGTTTGCGCGCGGAGATAATGCGATCGCCTGCCCGCAAAGCGCCTGAAGTAAGCGTCAGCCGCAGCATATCGGCTATTCGGCGGTAGTGGGGAATCGGCGGGAGAGGGTCGGACATCGTCATCTGTATAGTCTGATTTTTGATAAATCTGACTATACAGGCGTTTCGGGGCGCCATCTATAGTGGGCTCAACACAATCCAGCCAAGGAAATAACATGCACAGCGACAGTTTTGACCTTTCCCTTTACTTCCGCCGCATAGGCTATAGCGGGCCTGCGGCTGCCGATACCGCGACGCTGCACGCGCTCATGCGCCACCAGCTCTTTTCGATCCCCTTCGAGAACCTGGACGTACAGGCAGGTAAAATCGTTTCGATGGAGCCCGATGATATTGCCAACAAGCTCTTACGGCAGAGACGGGGCGGCTACTGCTATGAACTCAACGGGCTGTTTACGATGGCGCTGGAAGCGCTGGGTATTGCCTGGCGGTTTGTCGCGGCGCGGCCCATGTTCTATCCTGCGCGCCGGCCTAAAACCCATATGGCGGTGGTCGCGGAAGTTGATGGCCGTCAGTGGCTTTGCGACCTTGGCTTTGGGAGCTACGGTATCCGCGCGCCGCTGGCCCTGGACGAACTTGATACGGACATCATCCAGGATTTTGATACGTTCCGGGGCTTTGTTGAATAAATCGAACTTTTGCTGAGTTGAAGGATCA
>ULRE01033755.1_pt1 | contig 17492 bp, 18 predicted proteins | sample 1955141 | NCBI WGS metagenome assembly ULRE01 (sample SAMEA4835674, study PRJEB28245) | human gut metagenome | biome: gut microbiome; material: fecal sample | place: Denmark | collected 2008
TAGAAAAACTAATCCCATGCCAGTCGAGTGCAAAGGTTTTTCCACCTATTACGTAGTCCATGTATGGTTTTAGCGCAAAAGCTGTGACCCCGTCTAGCAAGCCTAATGGAATTGCTACTAAAAATCCTAGTAATATTCTAAACCAATATGGTTTTATATACGGCCATATTCTTGATAATAACCAGCCATATTTGAATGAGTTTTTTGCTGTTGTCATGTTTAGCTTCATCGTATATATTCCTTTATGTTTCATGCTACATTTTTTATCGCTGTTTTATGAGCTGATAGGAGGATTACTCTCTACAACCATATGTGTTTCAGGCATTGGCTCAGATAAATAGTTTTTAAAATTATTTTGAATAATATATCTATGATTTGCAGGATTATCCAAATCATGTATTCCTAAAAATTTCTTTTCTTTTACCAGTTTTTCATATAAATCTTTATTTCTCCAACCAATTATTTTTGCGGGATTCCCTCCCACAATTGCACATTTAGGTACTGATTTTGTAACAACAGAACCAGCTGCTACAATAACTCCTTCATCTATTTTAACTCCTGGTAAAATAATTACTCTCATTCCTATCCATACATTATTGCCAATTTCAATAGGTTGTGAAATATGTTCATTATTAAAAGGCAAGTTATCATTATTATCATATTTGTGATTATTGTTAAAAATATTACAACCTAAAGCAATATATACATTGTTTCCGATTTTAATAGGAGCTGGTCCACCTACAATTTCACAATTCGGCCCAATCCAGCAATTATTTCCAATGTCAATAAATTGCTCGCCTCCTATTATAGTTCCCTCACAAACCCATAAATCTTTTCTTTGAAATTTTTGAGGTATAAAGCTTTTATTATTGCGATTGAACAATAGCTCATGTAATTGCTCACATTTTTTAGCATAATGCTGTTTCTTTTTAGCAATACATAATTTAGATAAAATTTCGTATTTTATTAATTTTAAAATCATTGATAAATCCTTCTTTATTTTGCTTCAGTCTTATTTTTAATTTCTATTTCATAAGAAGATAGTATGCTATTTAAAGATTTTAAGCTTTCTTCTTTATTAATACCCGTTTTAAAAATCACAATGTCATCTTTTATTGGTATTGTTTGCATATATTTGTCATCATTAATTGAATTCGCAAGAGGAAAATGCAATTGATTATTAAATTCTACTTGTATAAGCCTTGTTAACTCTATTGGTGTTGCAAATCCCCAATGAGCAAAATATAAGTTATCAATATTAAAAGTTTTTGCATTTATTATTTTATTGTCTCTTAAGTAGGTAAAATACCAATCTAGATTATAATCTCCAAAAAGTTTTTGCAAACCAGAATAATTATCTTGCCATTTTTTTGATTTTGTATTTTTCATAATATTAAAAATTTTTGATACATTTCTTGTATATGTTATTCCAAAGCTCCAATGTTTATTATTAAAACGTGTAGCATGCATATCATAAGAAAACACGTCTATGTCATTTGTTTTAGCATATTCCATTACCTGTCTTAATGCGTTGGCAATGTTCTTAGGACTATCAAAAAAGGTTGTATCATCCACATCAATATTCCAAAATTCATTAATATTATTTTTCTTCGCATGAGAAAATGTTGTTAAATGAGAATACCCCGCATTTATCCAACTATTATCACAGATGTTTTTGATATTATTTTTAAAAGTAGTTCTATCACTTTTTATAAATTTCTTATTAGTATCCTCCCAAATTGTGTGCTTAATAATTTTACTTTCCAAAGCTGGGTTGTCACAAATTATTAAATATGTTCCTCCGAAATAGTTAATTGTTTCTATCCACTTATGCAAACACCATATACTGTGAAAATTTTGAGAATTATATTTTAAATAAAACATTAGTGATAAACTTTTATTTTTACGTAAAAATGGAATTTTTAAACTAATTTTATTTTTATTTGATTTAATGTATTGTAAAAAAGGAATATTAAAAAATTTAATTTGCCAGCTGGTTCCATCTACATAATTATATTTTTGTATTTTAAAAAACATCTCAAAACCTCCTTTTATTTCAATTGATTTAAAATATTGTTTAATACTTTTTTAGCATCTTTAGAATTAATACCTGTATTTATTCTTATTTCATTTACTTTGTACGGTAATTTAAAAATTTTATTCATATAAAAATAATCTTGATAAATATCTTCGGTTGAAAATACAAAGCAATTTTTGGAAACATTTGCTAATATATCTGCTAAACCACTTCGTATAGTAAAAACAGCCTTCGCATTCTTGGAAATTGCAATAAAATCATATAATGAAAAATTAAAATAATTCGCAAATTTTATTTTATGATGCCTATTTACAGAATTTACAATAACTGAATATCCTTTTAGGGTTAACTGTTCTGCTAATAAGTTCCAAAATTCAATGTTAATTTCTTTACAAGAATTTGCTTCTGGAGCAAAACAAATAATCTTATTTAAATCAATGTTGTTAAGTTTATTCAGCACTTCATTTGATAGCTTGATATTTAGTTTTGAAGCTGACACCTGTTTTATATCCAATCCCAACATAATACTCCAACCATGTATAAAATTTTTGTATGGACATCTATTTTTTATATAATCAATCGGATTACAAATAAAAGGGGTATTTATTAATGGAATCGATGGAAATAAATTTATATAAAGATTCTCTTCTATTTTGTCAATGTATTGAGTTTTAGAAATATCCGTTTCTGTTGTGTAATCCCTTATATCTAAAAATTTTGTGATATCAAAAACTGTATAATTTTCAATACTAAAAATTTTCATTAATATTTCTTGTCTTGGTTTTACAAAAAAATATAATTTTTTTCCATACTTTTTTTCAAAATAGTCTTTTAAACATAACAACACAAAAGAATCTCCTAAATGCCTATGCAAAACTAAATTAAAACAATCACTTTGACAATGATTAATTATATAGTTATAAAACTGTTTTACATTACAAAGCATTTCATCAATATCATATTGACTATCTGATGTTAAACATTGTTGGGATTTATTAAATTTTTTTCTTATTGTTATGCCTAAAATTTTACACTTAATTATTCCTGAATTTGCATCTAATATTTCAGAATATAAACCAAATAAATACTTTTTTTTATTTTTCATTGTTAATATTTTCCTAAAGCTTTTACAAATTTTACTTGTTTTTCTAAATTACCCACTTGTTTTACTTTAAAAACAGGTATAAGATTAAATAGATAATATTTATTAGTATTATTGTTTCGTTTTATTTTTAAAACTGGAATGTTAATAATACTCCAGTATTCTGTTGTGTAACAATTAGAAATTTTAAAAATTGGTAATAAACAAAATAAATAAAAGTATTTATATGCAATTATTCGTTTTTCTTTAAAACTCGAATATTTTTTCCTGATTTTACTAGGAATTGTCCTTATAATATCAAAATACTTTTCTGAGGCTATATGTATATTAGTAGACCACCATGGCTTATTAAAAATATAATGAATTATTACAGCATCTTCTATATTCGTAACACCATGTTCTTCAAAATATTCATTCTTATCCCAATTCCAACACCAATTATATTTATAATCTAACTCTAAAATTCTGTTATCTAAAATTACATTTATTGGATCCTGATCGGGATATATTATTGAAGCTTGATTTGTTTTATAATAAGATATTAGTTTTTCGGATATATTTTCTTTTCTAAATAATTCTAAATTAAAAAGGCACACTCCAGTGTTAAAATACGGTTGTTTTTTCTTTGGAAATCTTTTATTTTGCTTTTTATACCAAATATCTGGTACCATCGCAATAATATTATTACCTAAGTCAATATTATATAATTCTGCAATTGATTTATTTACAATAATATCACAATCCAAATATAAAACTTTATCATAATTTTTTAATAAGCTATCTATTTTAAATCTATATGTTGCAGATGTTTTCCAAGCTTCAGTGTAATATTCAGAGAATTCTTTATCATTTACTTTTACAAATTCTACAATAGCATTTTTATGTAAATCTATTATTTGAGTTATTATATTTTTATTATCATCAGTTAACCCTCCATCCAATATCAAAAATTTTACAGATATATCATTACTTATGGTATTCATTACAGACTGTATTGATATAGAACATGGGATTGCATAATTATTATCTGGGGCATAACATATTTTTATATTTGGCATATTATTAACTCCTATAATTTCTCGATATAACCTATAACTTACTGATCATTTTTTCAACTATGTCATAAAAATTTTCTAATTCACTTTTTGATTTTTGTTTTATAGTATCCATATTTTCTCCTTCTTTATTGCTTCATGTCTATAATTTCCTTCAAACAGGTACTTTGTGATATTTCAAACATATTAAATTCTCTTATTTTTTCTTTATCAACAAATGGCAGTTGAGTTAGTCCAAATCCTGACATAACGTGATAAATGTCCATATCGTCAAAGAAATGTCTATGTCTGAATTTAGTATACAAAACGTCAATTGGAACACCTGTTTGTAATAAAAATTCTGTAAAACCACTTCTTAATGAAACAATTTTTTTAGATCGTCTTGCGAGTGCAAATACTTCTGCGAAATTTAAATCACAAGTTTTGTAATCAATTGCAGATTTAAGTCTTACATCGTCTTCTACTAAATTTACAAATACATCATAACCTTTTGCTTGGAACTGGTTTATCAATTCACACCAAAAATCTTCATCATAAAGTTTACAAGATTGAGCTTCCGGAGCAATAAATACAAATTTGTCTAAATTTAATCCAGTCTTTGAAACTTTTTCAAGCATACTACGTTCATCTTCCAGATGAATCATAACTTTACGATACGTCAAATCAGACTCCGTCATGCCTAATTTATTCATTATTGATTTAAAATAATGAGCTTCACCAAGAGGGCTATGTTTTATATCAGTTTCTACGGTTTTAAAATGAGTGGGATCAAATAATAAGAAAAATCGTTTATTATTAATATGAAATTCCTGTCCCTGAATTTTAATTCGTAATTTTTTTATATATACATATGGAATTTCAGGACAAATCATTTTTATCATATCAACGTGATATTTTAATGTTGCAACCAAAAGAGGTTTTTTGCTTTGATTGCGTTTTATTAAAGAATCTAAAACATAAGTAAGTGTAAGATAACTTTCGCCACTATTTGCTCTTAAAATATAAATATCATCGTAATCACCTTCAAAAAATTTAGAATATTGTTTCTTGAAGGTTTCAATTAAAGATATTTTTCTAACAACTTTACCTAAAACGTAATAATTTCGGTAATTATTTTCTTCTATTCGTCTAATTATGGAGTGTCCGAAAAGTTTAATTTCTTTTTTTGAACAATCAGATGTAGGATCATTCGTTTTATAAGTAGTAACAATGCCACCTAAAAACTTCTGCAACCTTTCTGCTGTCATATAATCAGAAGTTTGCTCCATTATTGGAATCCCAAATAATTTTGCTGCTCTTTCATTTTCGCCTTTAATATATTCGTAAATTTTCATTAGGCAACCCCATTATTCAATAGATCGTGGATATGTATTACGCCAATTGGTTTGTTATCTTCTATCACAAAAATATTTGTAATCTTTTTATCGTGCATAATTTTCATAGCTTCTGATGCTAAGGTGTCTTTAGAAATTGTTTTTGGATTTTTAGTCATTAAATCAATCGCCTTTTTATTCAAAATTTCTGGACATAAGCATCGTCTTAAATCCCCATCAGTAAGCATACCTGTAAATATACCCTCTGTATTTACAAAGCCTACACAACCTAGGCGTTTTGAAGTCATTTCTAAAAGAACTCGTTGCATATTTGAATGTTCTTCCAATATTGGCATTTCAGAATTTTTATGCATCAAATCAGAAACCCTTTGCAAAATTGAACCCAGTTTTCCTCCTGGGTGTCTTTGGTTAAAATCTGATTTTGTAAAACCTTTTCTTTGGATTAATCCTGCTGTCAAAATATCGCCCAAAACAAGTGTTGCTGTCGTAGAATTTGTTGGTGCAAGTCCAAGTGGGCAAGCTTCTCCATTATTTGGAAGCAACAAAACTATATCTCCGGCTTTTCCTAGTGTACTTTTAGCATTTTTTGTAATTGAAATTAATTTAATTCCAAAGCGTTTGCAATAATTTATAATATCTACAAGTTCTCTTGATTCGCCACTGTTTGAAATTGCAATTACAACATCATCTTCTGTTATCATTCCCAAATCTCCATGGCTTGCTTCTGCTGGGTGTACAAAAAATGACGGTGTCCCAGTTGATGCTAAAGATGCCGCAATCTTTTTTCCAATATGACCAGATTTCCCCATACCTGTTAAAATAATTCTACCTTTAGCATTTTGCATAACATCTAGCGCCTTAGTTAGACTTGAATCTAAGCTATCACGCAATTTAATAATTGTATCAATTTCACTATTTATAGTATGAATTGCACAATTTTTATCCAAATTTTCTTGTATTGAAATTTCTTTTTTTAATAAATTATTCATATTACCAACCTATTTATATAATTCAAATTCTGCATCAATTTGCTTAATTGTTGTTTGAAAATAATCTTGTTCAATATTTGAAACAATTATTTGTTCATCATCTGGATCTGCATCTGCAACAAAATTTTCATTTAATTGAATAGGTTTTTTTAAAAGGTTTTCTAATAAGTCTTTTTCTTTATTAAAATTTTTACCTGTTATTTTTTCTAATTTTAAAACTTTTGCTAAAGTTGTTTTTACTAGATTCTTACTAATTGTCATTATTTATACCCTTTCTTGTATTATTGTTAATTTCTTTTACATTAGTTAAAATTTCTTGAGTTAGGTCTAGATTTATCTTGGCTAAGTTAAGAATTTCTTTTATGCTATTTCTTATTTCAAAGGTCTTCTTGTTTACTTCTGAAATTCCCTTATAAATTTTTACCAAAATATCTAATATACTATTTCTAATATTTTTTAAAATTTGAAAAATACCGTTTTCGTTTGAATTAAGTACAAATTTTTCAAACTCAATATAAGATATGTCATTGCCATCTATCCACATTGATGCTGGCAAATTATCGTTTTTCTCATCTATTGACGAGATTTTTGTTAAATACAAGTCTTTATTTTCTATTGAACTAGAAACTCTTGAGGGTTTTGCAAATTTACCTTTTATAATCTTTGAATTTTTGAGGGTAATTGTTATGTTGTCACAAATGCTTTGTGAAAAAATTTCCTCCCAAGCTGATAAAGTATTTGTTTCAATATGTAATCCAAAAATTAAAGCTACTCGTTCTAATAAATGTTGTTTATCAATAAATGCCAATAAACAACCTAATAATAAAGGAAAAATAAACGTAAATAGAACATATTGAAAAGCATTAATATCTCCAAATTCAAAAACTTTATTGAAACTTAAATGAAAAATTTTTGCAGCAAATGAAAAAACTGCAAAATTGAATACGCTATATCCGATAAAACGAAAAACGTCTTGGAAAAAATTACAATTTATAGGTGTAATCCATCTTCTAATAGTTATCATTATAATTGCAGGCATTAATAAAGTCGCATATACAAAATACTTTTCCAATTCTTCCACGTTATAACTCCTCATTTATTTTGTATGTGATATTTAAAGCCTTATCTCTGTCTTTGTTTACAGAAAATGCCATATCCAAACCACTTGGCTTTCTATCGTTAACTAAAATTCTCTCGCCCATCGGCATATCAGTTAATAACACATCATAACGGATATTATTTTTAGCAAGGAAATCTTTTAGTGCCGGCAAATATTCCTCTTTTCTTGCAGTCAAAAGGACAACTTTATCATCAGACGAGAGTTTTTTAAAAAATTCCTTAACGCCATCTAGCAAAGTATCATGTCCGTCAATTAAATACCCGTTATGCTTAACAAGTGTTCCGTCTATATCCAAAATCCAAGTTTTGCTCAATGGTGAAAATTCCAGCTTTGTCATTTTTTATAGCACCTCATTAAGTTTTATTATGCCGTTATAGAATGCTCCGCAAATTGAGTCATAATCTTCCCAAGCATAAGTTGTAAGACTCAGCCAAATAATTGCATGTAAAAGTCTTATTTTGAATTTATTAACATTTGGCAAACAATCAAAGAAAAATTCTTCCATATCAGCCCAGTTATTAGGTTTGATGGCTAGTTCAATATCTTTTTTTCTAATATCAAGAGTGAATTTCTTACGATTGAATTGATCATACTCACCCTTTAATGAATAATACAATTTCGCCCAGTCATAATCCACATCACCGTAGAGTTTGGTTTTACCAAAATATCCTCTTGGATCAATCAAAATCGCCTTCATATTGAAAGTATCAAACATCAAGTTTGAAAAAGTACAATCACCATGAATTAATCGGAATTCTTTTGGATAAACGGTTTGAACTGCTTCCTTTAATTCTTCTTTATTAAAGAAAACATTCTTGTAATAATTTCCATTAATCTTGATAAACTCCTTATCCGCAAATGGAACAAGTTTTTCGACTTTAGATAATCTATCGAAAGTCTTGTTCAAGAAATTATCTTCAACATCTTGGATATTCACAGGTTGAGCCGGTTCAAGATTATGCAAATCTTTTAATGCTTCAATAAGTTTTCTCAGAATTTCTCGTTTTTGTGATTTGGTCAAACAATCATATTCAAAAATATTTTTGCCTTGAACTTTTTTCATAGTTAAAGGTTCATAATCAAAAATTTCTGGAATATTTGAGTAACCTAATTCTTTAACATGTTTATACCAAGCAATTTCATCAACTGCAATCTTTTTACCTTGCTCATTAATACCACGTTTTACAATAATGTCTCCATTAAATTCCATTGAATTAAATGGTCTACAACGAGGAGTATCATCAGTATTATCTGCATAAGAAAGCAAAGTACCGATTTCTTTTGAACCATACAAATCAAGTCTGTTAAATTTTATATCTTGATTTTGCAGCCAGCCAACCAAAGCTCCTTCATCTGCAATATTTTCAAGAGCTTTTTTGTTTTCAAAAATAAACAAGCCGGCAACACCGTTTTCTTTAGATGGGGTTTTTACAAATTTGTCGTCAAGATAAGACCAACGACATTCAAAATCTTTTGAAATACCGATATAATTACCTTTTGTAGAAGGCATTTCAAAATTCTCTGACAAAATCAAATCGCACCACATAATCATAAATGGCTCATTTTCATCATAATCAGAAATTGCTTCTTTGATACCTGATATTGTACCTTTTTTATTAGCTTTAACAATTTTGAAGTTGTACTGAGAACCAAATGCGTTCAAATATTTTTCAAGTACATCAGTTTTGTAGTCTGCAATAATTGTAAAATCGGCATCTTTGAACTTTTGAAAAGCATAAAAAATTATCGGCAAATTATTAACAGGAACTAAACATTTTGGCTTATTTCTTGTCAAACCTTCTAACCTTGTACCTTTACCACCAGCTTGGATTATTATTTTCACAATAAGCACTCCTTTTTATTCAACATAATTTCTAATGAATCTATTACTTGTCTAACTAACTCATCTTCGTTTTTATACAATATATCATTCATTTTTATGAAATCTGTACGATATGCTCTATTCCAAATGGCGAGACAAAAATCTCTAAACATTCCTTTTTTAAAGATGCGCCAATTAAAAAATCCTTTTTTCTTTAAATTATATGCATATTTTTTCTGTGCTAATTTATGGATTATACGTTGTTTGCGTTTTTTGGTTAAATCATTGTATATCTCATAATTAAACTGTACAATATTAGCATCCGTTGCTTCTGCTTTATTCCATATTTGTTCTAAGGCATTTGTCTCTATCCAATCATCTGGGTCAACAAATAACAAGTATTTCCCCTGTGCAATATCTATTGCATTATTTCTTGCGACACCTTGACCTTGATTTTCTTGAGATATAATTTTAATTCGAGAATCCTTATTTGCATATTCATTTAATATCTCTAATGAATTATCTGTTGAACCATCATTTACACAAATAACCTCAAAATCTTTGAATGTTTGAGCAACAATACTATCAAGGCTTTCTCGTAAAAATTTTTCAACATTATAAACAGGTACTATTATTGAAAATTTTATATTTGAATTTTCACACTCTTTTCTAAAATCTGTATCCATCTATAATTCTACTCCATCTCTAAATCTTAAATTCATATTCTCATCTATACCGATATACTTTAAAGTTTGTTCGACTGTTGATTGATTAAACAACCATTGTAAATAAGACAAATCTTTATACTTTTGGTAATAGTGATATGCAAATGTTTTCCGCCAAGAGGCTACAGAATATTTATCCTCAACTCCCAATTCCGTACAAATTGATTTGAAAATATAAAATGTTGAGGTTCTATCCAAAGGTCGACCAAATCTCCCTTTAAAAAGAGGTTCCTCTGCTTTACAACCATCTACTACTTTTTCTATTAGAGCTTGAATTTCATTATTCAATGGTACAGATTTATTTTGCCCCAATTTCAAGTATTGTTTATTTTTTACATCTTTAACTCGCAAACCCAAAAGATCCTTTAAATTAATTCCGGTATTAATTGACAAAATAAATAGTAAATAATCTCTAATTTGACCTTTGCTCAAAAACAAATTTTTCATCTTACTTACAGTATCCATCTCTTTAATCGGAAGACTCGCCATCTCGTTCTATCAAATTCCCTAAATATTTTCTCTATCAATAAATTATTTATTATGCTAGATAAAAAGCTTAATAATAATTTCTGTTACTCTTTGTATTCTAAGCAAACCAATAAAAATAATAAATTAGCCATATGGCTAATGACATATTTGATATAACGTTTAAAATATGTCTTAAATTTAGTTATAGCCGGAAGTAATACGTATTAAAAAGTGATACGTAATAAGTAATTCGTATTTAACTAATTTCGAATTGACTCTACCACCCACCATAATATACATCGTTCTCTTAAATCCAATACCTTTATAAAGAGAGGGATAGATATAAACACACTGTGCAATGTAAAGTTAAAGAATTTTAAAATTGGGTTCAATTTAAAGTATAAAAAATTTTTAAAAGTCAAAAATGTTTAAGGTATAGCAAAAACAATTCTTTATCAGTTATAACTTGAAATTTACTTCTCTCTAGTATAAAGTAATTATTTGCACTTTTTCAATTCTTGCTATTACGTACATTTAGTTAAAAAAACGAAATGGTTATGACCCACAAAATCCACTTCCTCTTAATCTCCAAACAGAAAAACAGAGAGGGCGGGATTCGAACCCGCGGTGGAGTTACCCCCACACAACCTTTCCAAGATTGCACCTTAAGCCGCTCGGACACCTCTCCATTTCTATCTTAAAAATTATTTAGTTCTAATTATCCTCTAAATGTTGAGTTTCGTCAAGTTCCAAAACTTCCTGTTGATAATACTCTTCAGTCTTATCAATACTATAAATCTTTGCATCAGCTAATTTTGCCAAAACTTTTGCATAATCAGTACATCTTTTACCTTTTATGCCCTCTGTTTCCATTTGAATTGTTCCGTCAGGAAATAATCTGATTTTCATTTTACCCATTTTTTATCTCCTAAACCTCAATCGTCAAAACGATTGAATTATCTTCCAAAACAGATTCACTTTCTAATCGCATATTTTCTTTGTCCAATCGCTCTTTAATTTTGTTGTATGTCATCTCCTGAATATTCAATCCATATTCTTCATTCAAATCGTTTATCATATCCTGACATTCACCTTTATCTGAAACTTGCGTAATATCAAGAGTATAAGCATCTGAGCTATTTTGCCTGTGATAAATCATTTCCATTCCGAATAACTTGCAGGAAATTTCACCATTTTCTTGAAAGATTTCAGTTGCTCCGTGTTCAGTCAAAGTATTCAACAACATTTCCTTATCGGTATAATTTGTTGTATATGTATAAACAATTGTGGATTGCTCATTTATCAATCTCAAATCTCGACCGGCAGCAATATTCATTTTTCTAAACAATATTTCGGCTTCTTTTATTATTGCAGAATTATTTGAACCGGAAAACTCTGCAACGTAAAAACCATCTTTTAAAATCCAATTAAGAGTTGCTTCACTGTTCTTCAATGGAGTTTGAGAATTTCCCTCATAATATAAATAGTTTGAAGCTTTTAAAAATGTTTTTAATTCTTCCGGTTTAATGTTTGTTTGAATTCTCAAATCTGTTAAACCACCAAATGAAACATTTGTTCCTTGAGTATCAGAGCCCATTCCGATATTCATAATAGTAACTTTTTGTTCTACTTCAAGGGTATATTTTTGCTCGCCGGTAATTTTAAAATACCTGACATTTTGCCCATCAACTTGTGCAACAACTTCATCATCAGCAGTTGTATAGATCTGTTTTGCACCTTCATTTTTCAAGTTGGTATAGATATCTTTCAAACTACTATATGAAGTTTCATAGTTGTAATAAAAGAATTCACTTGAATCAATAAGACGAACATTACTCATTGCAACGGCATCTAAATTTTGAAAATATTCTTCTCCCAGTTTTTGCAAAACTTGAGAATCAGAAATTCCATAAAGAGTTGCTGAAGAGAATTTTCCTTGTGCTTTCCAATCAACTCTTAAACCGGTTGAGAAAGAATAGTTATATTCTCCAAGAGGTAAATTTGGGATTTGAAGCATCAATCCCTTGACTTGTGGCAACATAAGATTAGTCAAAACTCGAATTGAACGTAGGGTTTTGCTTGCAACTTTTTCGTTAATCTTATCATCAGCAGCTCGTCTGAGTTTTTCTTTTTTTGCTTGCTCCGGACTTATCAAAAAAGCCATAGGGTAAGCCATCAAAGTAATTGACACCTGTACTCAATCCTTTCTTTTACACATCTAAAGCTCTTCCGCCACGAGAAGAATTTACATCATCTTCGCTATCTGCTTTTGAGCTATATTCAACCATATCATCTTTTTTAGTTGCGGCGACAGCACGAATATTTGCCCATTGACGAATTGCCAAAATTTGCTCTTTTTGAGTAACAGACAATGGTACAACATTTTTAATTGTGTTTGCCAAATCAGAAAATTCCAAAGGCCTTTTATTGAAAAATGCTTCATACAAAGCAGAAATCACAACCTGCTCAATTTCTGCACCGACAAAACCCTCTGTCATTTGAGCTAATTGTTTGTAAAGATCACTATTAATTTCAATTTTACTTGCAACATCTTTGTCTTTAAGTCTTTTTGACAAATGGAGTTTAAAAATTTCTTCACGTTCCCTTTGAGTTGGCAAATCTACAAAGAAAATTTCATCAAAACGACCTTTTCTCAAAAGTTCTGCAGGAAGACTGTTAATATTGTTAGCAGTCGCAATTACAAAAACAGGAGCTGTTTTTTCTTGCATCCAAGTCAAAAAAGTACCGAAGATTCTGGAAGAAGTTCCACTATCACCATTTGAATTTAATCCACTCAAACTTTTTTCTATTTCATCTACCCAAAGAATAGATGGAGCAACCGCTTCCGCTGTTTTAATTGCTTTTCTCATATTTTCTTCTGAACTACCAACAATTCCTGAGAAGATTTTACCAAAATCTAATTTTAGCAATGGTAATTGCCAAGCAGCACTCATCGCCTTTGCAGTCAAACTCTTACCACAACCGGGAACACCTGTAATCAAAACACCTTTAGGTGCAGGAAGACAATATTTTTTTGCAGACTCAGACCACGAATTATTTCTTTTGTTCAACCAACTTTTAAGATTCTCCAAACCTCCGACATCTGATATTTTTATATCAGTATTGATAAATTCCAAAATACCGGTTTTCTTAATAACCTGCATTTTTTCACTCAAAATAATATCCAAGTCACTTACATCAACCTTTCCATCATTTACCATCGCAAGTGCAAAAGCATTTTCTGCTTCTTGCAAAGTCAAACCCATTGCAGCCTTGCAAAGTTTTTCTTTACCTTCTTCATCTAAACCTGAAGTATCAATTTGAGCATTTTGGGTAATCATTTTGTCAAATTTTGCTTTAATTTCAGACAAAGTAGGAAGTGGCATATCAAGAATTGTAATTTCTTTTTGCATAGTTTCAGGAATTAATAATTCCGAAGCCAAGAAAATAACATTTTTTCTAAACTTGCTTGTCTTTAAATCGGACAAATTATCTCTTAAACGTCGTACTACGTTGTAATCAACTTGACGCCCCTTCACCCCAAAGAGAACATGAAAATCGCACATTACAAATACTGAATTTTTGTTACAATCCCTGATGAAATCAATCGCTTTATCCGGACTTTGAGTTCCGTCAATTTTTTGTCCATCAACAACAAATCCGTTAGTTTGAGTCCAAACATAGACTTCACGTGCAACACGTATAAGCTTTTCTGATTTTGAAATTTTCTTAATAAGACTTATTGCTCTTTCTTCTTCCCAAGTCGTAATATAAATATATGGGAATCTTGCTCTAAAAAGACGTGATAATTGTACAACGATTCTATTTTCCATTATATAATGCCCTCATTTGATATTTATTTTACATTATCTTTCCCAAGTTGTAAACAAAAATTTTTATTTATACTTGAAAAATCGCCCATTCCATTAATCTCAACTTTTCCATTTTGATTTATATGGACTTCAATTTTGTTTTTGTATTTTTTTATTATTTCCGGATTATAAAAATTCGTCAAAAAATGATACCGTTGATTAGAAGAGCCAACCCACGGGCGAGATAGGTCATAATTTTCTTTTTCAAAACCTCCATCAATTAATAAATCTATTTGTGAAAGAAAATTGTTTACATCATTATTATTTTGTGATTTAAGTTCTTCTATTGTATAACCCGTGAAACACACAATAGAAAGACCTAAAGATTTAATTAGTTTTGAAAGCTCCGCTAAATCTTTTGCCTGTTCAAAAGGTTCTCCACCCAAAAAAGTTACACCCTCAATTGATGATTGCTGATTTTTAATCATTGAAAACAAATCTGCAATGCTGTACTTTTGCCCTATTCCAAAAGCCCAGGTTTCTTTTGCCCAACAATAAGGACAGTGTTTTTTGCAACCTTGAACCCAAATACAGAAACGATTTCCCGGTCCTTCCACAGTTGTATTTTCAAGTATCTTATAAACATCTATCATTATTACTAAATATCAACTATTCTTCCTTGATCGTCATCGCCACCGTTATCTGCTTTCTTTGGTTCTCCGATAACTATCATAGATTTAATTTTTGAAATAAAATGTTCTTTAACATTCGCAACTTTTATGAAATCATCTGCATCTTTAAATAATCCATTTGCAGCTCGATATTCAACAATCTTCTTAGCCATTACAATATTTATCCCAGGAAGAACAGCAATTTCATCTGCGCCACTGTTATTTACATCAATCTTGTTAGGTCCAGCGTCTAAAGCATCACTCAGGTCAATAAATTGAGGAGCTTCAATATCACGTTCCCGAGTTTTTTCTGCTTGGTGGATATTATCAATATTGACAAATTTTTCATCATAAGGTCGCTGGTGTTCAAGCCCTCTGCTATACGGATCTGGTTGGATTGCACCCATCTCAACAAATTTTGCACCTGTATTTGTTGAGTCAATTTTGATGTCATTGTCTTTTTTAGCAAAATCTTTACCGGTTGTAGATTTAATTGTTATTATGTCTACTTTTGTTTCATAGCTATAAAATGAAGCTAATGAATCTAACGAAATAAAGGCATCAAAAATTTTACAAACTTCATTCCAGCATTTATTAACATTAACTTTATTTTTTTCTTTGGTTATAGTAAATGTTCGTTTTTCAAGTTTTTTGTTTGCAACATTATCAAGAACTACAATTTTTTCATCTTGAAAATATTTGACAGTACAATGTTCATTATAAATCGTATTTTTATTGAATACAAAACGTTTAGGAACAATACTTATACTTCCTTTGTATAAGGAATCCATAAAAAAGTATCGCAATATCAATGCAGGAATTAATAATATAAAAAACACAGCTAAACAAAAATTTGCAATTTGCGGTGAAACAAAATACAAACCAATGTATATTGCAATAATACTTCCAAAAAATGTTTGACCTCTTCTATACATAATTTGATTATGACACCATAAATATAGAATTATCAATTATATAAATAGATGATTTTATGCTAATATCTAGCTATGAAAAAAGTAGTTAAACAAAATTTTAATAGCCTAAAAGGGACTCTTACAATTCCTGCAGATAAATCAATGTCCCATAGAGCAATTATTTTCCCGTCATTAGCTAAAGGGAAATCCATTATCCGAAGCTTTTCAACAGGACAAGACCCCCATTCAACCCTAAATATTTTTAAAAATTTAGGAGTTAATATTGAATTAATTGATGATACAACAGTTGAAATTAATTCAACAGGAAAACTTTCAGCTCCAAACATTGATTTAGACTGTGGAAATTCCGGAACAACAATGAGATTATTGACGGGAGTTTTAGCAAGTCGAGATTTCAAATCAACACTTGTTGGAGATGAGAGCCTTTCTAAAAGACCAATGAAAAGAGTAATTGAACCACTAACTCAAATGGGCGCACAAATCACATCGAATAATCATAAAGCACCATTAAATATTGTAGGACAAAAACTCCATTCAATAAATTTTCAATCAAAAATAGCATCCGCACAAGTGAAATCTTGTATCTTGCTTGCAGGATTAAACACAGAGGGAACAACCACAGTTACAGAACCGTTTATTTCTCGAAACCATACCGAAATTTTACTTAAACACATGGGGGCAAAAATTTCTACAAAAGGCACAACCGTATCTATTGAAAAATCAGAACTTCAACCGGTAGAAATCAATATTTTCGGAGATATTTCATCTGCAGCTTATTTTATTGTCGCAGGATTGATTGTACCGAATTCAGAAATAATTTTGAAAAATGTCGGATTAAATCCAACAAGAACAGGAATTCTTGAAGTAGTAAAAAAAATGGGTGGAAATATTGAAATTCTTGATGAACACGAAACTTGCGGAGAACTTGTTGGAGATATTAAAGTTAAATACTCTCCGGAACTAAAAGGTTGTGAAATTTCCGGTGAAATTATACCAAAATTAATTGATGAAATTCCAATTATTGCAGTCTTAGCAACACAAGCCAAGGGTCAGACAACAATCTCTGATGCTCAAGATTTGAGGAATAAAGAATCGGATAGGATTACTGCGGTTGTTACGGAACTAAAAAAACTCGGTGCAGATATTGAAGAAAAACCTGACGGAATGATTATTTGCGGAAAAACTGATTTGTTAGGAGACTGTGAAATTGAAACTTACCACGACCATAGACTCGCAATGAGTTTATATGTTGCGGGGCTAATTTGCAAAAAAGAGATTGCTATTAATGGATTTGAATGGGTAAATATTTCATTCCCCGAATTTGAAAAGATGTTTGAAAAGTTGAAAAATAATTAATACGTTGGATTACATACAACACAACATGTCCACCCCTTGCGGGAGGACCGAAATCTTTGATTTCG
>ULRE01022909.1_pt1 | contig 17395 bp, 15 predicted proteins | sample 1955141 | NCBI WGS metagenome assembly ULRE01 (sample SAMEA4835674, study PRJEB28245) | human gut metagenome | biome: gut microbiome; material: fecal sample | place: Denmark | collected 2008
CGATCTTCTGTTATCAAGAGGGTATTTTGACACACCCTCATTTCTATTTACACAAAATATTTTATAGTGCTCTGAGAAACAAAACATTATTTATAAATCTTAGGTGTCTTCCGGGTCTTCACTTTATAAGATTTCACATGAATCCCATAATACGATTTGAGTATTCCGTCGTCATTGGAGGGAATCAGGTCAGTAGACATGGGTTGTTCGATGATATTGATTACCTCCACTCTTCTTTTCAGTTTCGGAAAACGGAGCGTGATAAAAATGTATTCTCCCCGATGACCTTTTACAATCAACAGGCGGTCATTGGGCAATCCGCCATCATAACCTCTACTCAAATACTGGTCTCCCGTCTTCACATCCACGAGTTTAAACCCTTTTCCATAATGCAACCACTGACTGTCAAAATAAATGGGTTGCAGGAATGTGACTTTTGTCTCATCCTTATCGCTCTCAATGGAATATAGGCGTGGCTTTGTGTCTGTGCCTCTCTCGTAGGCCAAATGAGCAGGACGAATATCTTTCTCCGTCATTACATAGCCCTCGTCAAACATTTTCAGGTCTTTATCAGTGAAACTTTGTGAAAACGCCAAAGTCGACATGCAGAGAAATGCTGCAATAAAGATACTAAAGGATTTTAAATGTAGCATAGGTTTTGTTTTTATAGGTGATTAAAAAAATCTTCGTGAAAACTGAATTCTTTTCCATGGTCATGTATATGGTTCTTAGATGGTTTGTGGGTATCGAATATTGCAAAAATATGTTTTTTTTCAATATTATGCTCTTTTTAGGAATATTATTTCTTTCAAAGGTAAGAATTAAAAGGTTTCATAGACGGAATATGTTGAAGAAAGTTTTATTCAGGAATTCATTATCTCCATATTCCATAGTCGTTAAGATCAAGTTTCAGTGTTGTCTAGAGTAGCAGGTCAATGATCAATGTGGTTTACAGCTCATTGAACTTGTAAGACAATATGTTATTATCTGTGTCATCTTTTCCTCTCGTTTTTAATTGGAGTAGGGCAGTATTCAATGCTTCACGCAAACAAAAAAACTCCCCGCAACTCTACGAGTTACAGGGAGTTATATTCTGATTCAGTATTTTGATTACTTGTTCAGAGCAGTAGCAGCGTCAACGGCGCAAGCTACAGTACAACCTACCATTGGGTTGTTACCGATTCCCAGGAATCCCATCATCTCAACGTGAGCAGGAACTGAAGAAGAACCTGCGAACTGAGCGTCTGAGTGCATACGACCCATAGTATCGGTCATACCATAAGAAGCAGGACCAGCAGCCATGTTATCTGGGTGCAGAGTACGACCTGTACCACCACCTGAAGCTACTGAGAAGTATGGCTTACCAGCCAATACACGCTCCTTCTTGTAAGTACCAGCTACTGGGTGCTGGAAACGGGTTGGGTTAGTAGAGTTACCAGTGATTGATACGTCTACGCCTTCCTTCCACATGATAGCAACACCTTCGCGAACATCGTCAGCACCGTAGCACTTAACCTTTGCACGAGGACCGTCAGAGTAAGCGATTTCCTGAACAACCTTCAATTCGCCAGTGTAGTAGTCGAACTGAGTCTGAACGTAAGTGAAACCGTTGATACGAGAGATGATCTGAGCAGCATCCTTACCCAAACCGTTTAGGATACAACGCAGAGGCTCTTTACGTACCTTGTCAGCCTTAGCAGCGATCTTGATAGCACCCTCAGCAGCAGCGAAAGACTCGTGACCAGCCAAGAAAGCGAAGCACTTAGTCTCCTCGCGCAGCAACATAGCTGCCAAGTTACCGTGACCGATACCTACCTTACGGTCGTCAGCTACTGATCCAGGGATACAGAATGCCTGCAAACCGATACCGATAGCCTCAGCAGCCTCAGCAGCAGTCTTGCAGCCCTTCTTCAATGCGATAGCAGTACCTACTACGTAAGCCCACTTAGCGTTCTCGAAGCAGATTGGCTGAGTTTCCTCGCAAGTCTTATAAGGATCAAGTCCGTATGATTCACAAATCTCGTTAGCCTCTTCGATAGAAGAAATACCGTACTCGTTCAATGCAGCAAGAATCTGCTTGATACGACGGTCCTGGCTTTCAAACTTTACTTCTCTAATCATAATTTACTTCCTCCTTATATTATTCGTGACGTGGATCAATATGTTTAACAGCTCCCTGCTCAGCTGTGAAGCGACCGTAAGTACCGGTTACCTTCTTCAAAGCCTCGTTTGCATCAGTTCCCTTCTTGATTTCGTCCATGAACTTACCCATGTGTACGAACTCGTAACCGATGATCTGGTTGTCTTTGTCCAATGCGATAGTCTTGATGTAACCCTCAGCCATTTCCAGGTAACGAGGACCCTTAGCCAAAGTTCCATACAAAGTACCTACCTGTGAACGCAGACCCTTACCCAGGTCTTCCAGACCAGCACCGATCATCAAACCGCCCTCAGAGAAAGCAGACTGAGTACGACCGTAAACGATCTGAAGGAACAATTCACGCATAGCAGTGTTGATGGCGTCACAAACCAAGTCAGTGTTCAAAGCCTCCAGGATAGTCTTTCCCGGCAGGATCTCTGAGGCCATAGCAGCTGAGTGAGTCATACCAGAGCAACCGATAGTCTCAACCAAACACTCCTGGATAACACCTTCCTTAACGTTCAGAGTCAGCTTACATGCACCCTGCTGAGGAGCACACCAACCGATACCGTGAGTCAAACCTGAGATGTCTTTAATCTCTTTTGCCTTTACCCACTTTCCTTCTTCTGGAATTGGGGCTGGTCCGTGGTTAGGACCTTTGGCAACACAACACATGTTTTCTACTTCGTGTGAATAAACCATAATTACATTAATTTATTATAGGTAATCTAATTGAGATCGTTTTATTGTATCTCGTTTTTATTGATGCAAAAATAACTATTTTTCGGTATATGACCTAATAAAAATACCAACTTTTTTCTTTCGGGTACTTAGAATTGTTGTTTGTCAGGACTTCTGTATTTCCTGATTTACGGTTGACTGTTGCTTTGATGCGGGTCATAAAGGGATTTTACGGCAGACCGAGTTTTTGAAAGGCGAAATCTTTCTCAAAAGGAGTTGAGGCTGGAAACACTCTCAATGTTAAATAATGTGTTTTCTGAAAAATATTCTTTTCGAAACTTTGCCGGTTAAAAAGAATAACCTACTTTTGCGGTGTACTAGTAAACTAATACACTAGCAATAATCAATAAATCTATAAATAATATGATTCGTATAGAGGATATTTCATTTGCTTACCGCAAGGGGCGGAAGCAGGTATTCCGGCATTTCAATGCCGAGTTGGAACTGGGAGGCATCTACGGTTTGTTGGGAAAGAACGGTGCCGGTAAATCCACTTTGCTGCATTTGATGGCCGGTCTGGTAGCTCCTTCAGAAGGTAAGGTGCTGCTTCATGGAGAAGAGATGAGCAAGCGCTCGGTCACTTCGTTGCAGAGTCTGTTCCTGGTGCCCGAGGAGTTTTCCTTGCCCGCCGTGTCTTTGGACCGCTATGTGCGCTATATGGCACCTTTTTATCCGCGTTTCAGTGCCGAGATTCTGAAGCGTGCGCTGGATTGTTTCGAACTGTCGGGCGATTTGCATCTGGACCGCCTGTCTATGGGGCAGCGCAAAAAGGTGTTTGTCAGCTTTGCGCTGGCAGCCAATACCGAGTGGCTTTTGCTGGATGAGCCGACCAACGGGCTGGACATTCCGGGCAAGCGCCAGTTCCGCAAGATTCTGGTGCAGGAGATGAACGAGGAGCGGGGAGTGGTTATTTCCACCCATCAGGTGCAGGATGTGGAGCATCTGCTGGACCGTCTGCTCATTGTGGATCAGGGACAGGCGTTGTTGCAGAAGACGGTGGCCGAGGTGTGTGAAACCCTCCGTTTTACGCAGACATCCGATCCGAACCTGCTGCGCCGGGCCATTTATCAGTTGCCGTCTCTTCAGGGAGCATCGGTGTTGCTGCCCAATGAGGATGGGGTGGAGAGCAATCTCGATTTGGAACTGCTGTTCAATGCCCTGATGGAAAAGCGGGAAGAGGTGATCGCGCTTTTTGCCGGTCAGAAAAATGATCATGTTGCAAGATAAAAACGTAAGCTGTATGATATTTAAAGAAGGAAAACCGATTTACTGGCAGATTGCCGATCGGATTGGAGACGATATCCTGAGTGGAAAGTATCAGGAAGAAGAGCGCATCCCCTCTGTGCGGGAGTTTGCTGCCCAGATGGAAGTGAATGCCAACACCACGATGCGCGCGTATGAGTTCCTGCAAGGCCGGAACATTATTTATATGAAGCGCGGTATCGGATATTTTGTTTCGTCCGGTGCCCGGGAACTGGTGCTGGAGTATCGGAAAAATGCTTTTATCGGCGAAGAACTGAATGGCTTTTTCCATGAAATCTACACACTGGGCATCCCGATAGAGGAAATCACCTCTTTATATAAGGATTATGTGCAGACCGTAGAGGCTACCAAAAAGTTTTTTGAAGAAAACGGAATGTCTTTTTAAGCGGTCTTGTCTTTTTGATTGTATTATAAGAAAAAACATGGAATTATGAATTTGAATCTATTTCGTATAAAGTCCCTCATGGCAAAGGTATGGGACGAACAGAAAAAGCATTATTTGCTGATCTGGTTAGTGTATTTTGGTGTGATGGCCGTAATCTTTACCTGGTGCTCGCTGATGTATGTGCAGGATGAGATAAGCGACGGATATTATGCGGTGAGTTCTACTCAGGACGAGTTCTGGACTGGTTCGTCTTTTATTTATCCTTTTTATATAATGCTTCTGCTTCTGGCCGTGTCCAGCCGCGGTTCGGACTTTATGTTCGGCGCTACAGACCGGCAGGGATTACAGGCTGATCTGTCGCTTCCGGCTTCTACCGGAGAAAAGTTTCTGGTGCGCTGGTTCTTTATTGTGCCGTTCACATATCTGCTGTTTTATATGGCTTTCCTTGCGGCCGATCTGGTCCGGCTTTTGGTTTGTTCTGCGGTTTTTCCCGATCTTAAGATTTTCCATCTTTTGACTGGAGAAGCGTTAGACGGGGACTTGTTGGTACTGTCGCTGGCCGGTCAGTCCTTGTTTATTCTGGGCAGCACGTTCTGGAAGAAGAACGGATTTGTCAAGACTGCGGCGTGCCTTATTGCCTATGCCATCCTATGGGTTGCCGTTGCCCTTGCGCTGATCAGTCAGTATGAGAATCCCGAAACAGAAGTTCTTTATCCGTTATGGATACGGAATCTGTTGAATTGGGGAATGCCTTTGTTGGTTTGGATTGTGTGTACCGCATTGGCCTATTGGCGCTTTCGGGATATGCAGCTGGCGTATGCCCGGGTGCGTTGCAGTACCAAGGTAGTCATCGGTTTGGTGGCCGTAGTCTGGCTTTCAAGTATCCTCTGTGTGTTCTTCTTGCAGAAAAATAACCGCGTTCCCGATGCAGAGCCATGCTATGTTCTGGATGAAGTATGGTATCCTTTGCCGGATTTCAAACATCTGGTTTTGGAAGACAGTCTGGAGGTATATTGCGCCGAGTGGGTTTCGGAAGTGAATTCTAAGGATTCTACCGGCACAGGAAGAATACATCGGCAGTCACTTAGCGGAGTACGACTGGATCTGAATCTGTCGGTTTGTCCTGCATCCGGAGATTCGTCTATGGATGGAAAGAAACAGGGTATCCTGATCACTCCGGAGTTATATCCCTATCTGAAAACAGAATTGCGTCACGACACGCTGCACTTGTTCTTTGATTATCCGGCACGTGAGAAGATGCGTCACAAAGGAAAGGAATATCTGAAGGCGATGCGCCTCTACACAAACAGTATTCAGATTTGTACCGGCACGCTGCTTTCTGTGCAGAACCGCATGCACACCGTGGTGGAATTGTCCGGTTGGAAAACAGATTCTTTGGCTTTGGAGGGTGCTTCCTTCAGATTGTACGATTGCCGGATGGATGCGCTGAGCATTCAGTCGGATTCTTCCTGGGTTACGGCCCGATACCTCAATGGTGAAGAGGAAAACCGGGAATTGAACTCTCTGATTCTGAGCAATACGGTGATCGGCCGTCTGCATGAATATCAAAATGAGCCGGCTTTCTGGTATCGCGAGGACAATACTTCGCACGTAGGACAGGCTTTGCTGCATGGAACGGCCCAAGGTGCTCCCGTAGTTGCTACCAGACAGTCGGGTGCCAACTCCGATATTACAGATGCTTTCTGGAAGACTGAGTTCGGTTTCTCCGTGACTCCATTCTGGAAAAAGAAATAAAAATCATTTTCGCTGCTTTGTCGGCACACGGATCCGGTGCTTCAGGAAAACCGGATCTGTGTGCCGTTTTTTTATGGAAAATGGCGAAAAATATACTACTATGTATTGCATAGTACTAAAGTATTGCCTATATTTGCGGCATGAAGGAAAATGTTTGGCCAAAACAATGCTCCCTAAAATGAAAAGCCTATGAATATAGAAAATGCTAAATCGCAGATGCGCAAGGGCATGCTGGAGTACTGTGTGCTGCTCCTGCTCCGTGAGAAAGCGTTTTATGCCTCGGACATCATCAGCCGCCTGAAAGAGGCGGAACTGATCGTGGTGGAAGGTACGCTCTATCCCTTGCTGACCCGTCTCAAGAAGGACGGACTGCTTACGTATGAATGGAAGGAGTCCACGCAGGGACCACCCCGAAAGTATTATGAACTGACCGACGAGGGCAGAATCTTCCTCAGCGGTCTGGATGCGGCCTGGAGCGAGCTGGTGCACACGGTGACGCATCTGAAAAACAATCAGGAAACCCATAAAACTGAACCGCAATGAAGAAAAACATTACCATAAATTTGTTTGGGGCATTGTATAACATTGATGAAGATGCCTATGACTTGCTCTTCCGTTATCAGGAGGACATGAAGCGTTATTTTGCCGGACGCGAAGGCGGCGAAGAGATTGCCGACGACATTGAGCACCGCGTGGCGGAACTCATGGCAGAGCTGAAGGCTTCGGGCGTGGAGGCCATCACGATAGAGCATATCGAGGCCATTATCCGCCGCATCGGAAGTCCCGAGCAGCTGGACGGTGACGCGGAGGAAGATGATGCCCAGCCGCGGATGGAGAAACCCCGCAAAAAGCTGTTCCGCAACCCCGACGACCGGAAACTGGCCGGTGTGCTGTCCGGCATGGCTGCCTATTTCGGGGTAGACCCGATGGCTTTGCGCCTCATCGCCCTGGTGCTGATATTCGTTACTAAGGGAGTCGGTTTGCTGGTGTATCTGATCTGCTGGCTGATTATTCCCGAGGCCAAGACTCCCGAAGACAAGTTGCGCATGCGCGGCGAACCGGTCAATATGGAGAGTCTGCGCGAAGAGATTCTGAACGGAGCCGGCAAGGTGGAGGATTTTGTGCGTTCACCGCAGACCGAGAGCAAGGCACGCGGCTGCCTGTCCACGGTGGTGGATCTGTTTGCCGGTCTTTTCAAACTGCTCCTGTTTGTGTTCTTGGGCGGTCTGGCCGTGCTGTTTGTGTTCGGTCTGCTCCTGGTGATCTGCTGCATCGGCATGGCTCTGTATGCTTCGATAGCCGGATTCGGTTCGCTGTTCTTCCACAATACCGATGCCGTGTTGCTGCAAACTTTGGAACAGTTGCCTCTGACGGCCAATCTGGGTTTCTGGGTATCGGCACTCAGTCTGCTGGTGTTGCTGGCCATTCCGGTTTATGTTTTCGTGCATTGGCTGGGCCGTTTCTGGGGCCGTGGAGGTGGGATTGCCCCGAAGGCACGTACCACGCTGATCGTTTCCTGGCTGGCAGCATTGGTGTTGTTTGGTATTTTTACGACGACCACCTCTATTACCGTAGCCCGCAGCTATCAGGAGAATCAGAGAAAACTCTATTCCATTAACGGTTTCTATGTGCCCGAATGGGAATACAACTACCTGAAACAGAACGACTGGAATGTATTGGTGCACAAAAACTGCTCGGACGATTATATTGGCTGGGGACATTATTACAGCAAAGACGGGCAGCGCTATTTGCATGGCCGTAATGTGGACGGACAGATGGAATACCAGTTGGAGCGAAAAGAAAAGGTGACTCCGGGGCTGTATCGGCTGGAAGCCGTGGGTCGTACCGACGGTGCGGGAGTTTATATTTACGCCCAGCAGGGAACTTCGGTCTACAAGCAGGAGATTCCGGTTTGCGGAGAAGAGCAGGGAAGCATCTGGCTGGATGCCCAGAAACGCATTGCTGCCGGAGGACTTTCCGTGTCGGACAGCATCCGTTATCATGAAATCTGCGCGCGCCATGAAGGTAAGGGACACGGTTGGAGCCGAGTGGTTGTGGACAGCATTGTCGTTACCACACCCGGCGAGTTGCGTTATGGCATTTCCAACGTGCCGGCCTTTACCGGTAAGCCGTGGCGCGGCACCTGGCTGTCGGCAGCCGACTTTACGCTGACCCGCCTGTAAACCGGAAAACAGAGGATAGAACCCTACCGAAAAATTCATCCTGATCAAATGCTGAAACGGTCGAAATGAAAGAATAAAAACATCAGGATGATTTTTTGAGGTGGTCAGGAGGGACAGATGGATTGCGAGGTTACATGGTATATAACGTGTAGCCTCGCATTGTTTTTTTATGAATACTTTCTGTTTGAAGCTACTACAGTTTCTGCGGTTTCCGGTGGTATTTGTGATGAAAAATAAATTGAATAATACTGGTTTAATACTTTGAATTTTGATATATTTGCATTAAACTATAAATTATCTCAATTATGAAGCAATTGAATAGGATTAAAATAGTACTTGTAGAAAAGAATAAAACAGCTAAATGGCTTTCAGAGCAAGTCGGTAGGAATGTGACATCTGTTTCCCGCTGGTGTACGAATGCTTCACAACCGGATTTGGAAACATTGTTTCGCATAGCGGAGCTTTTGGATGTTGATGTAAGAGAATTGCTTCATGTAGAAAAGGATAAATCTAAATAAGTATATCAAGATGGCTGTTCCAGTAAACATAGAAGACCTTCTTCATAAGCGTAAGATAGAATCTACCCGTATTGAGTTCAAGACGGGTTGGAATCCTGATAAGATTTATCGTACCATCTGCGCTTTCGCCAATGACTTTGATAACATTGGTGGAGGATACATTGTTGTAGGTGTTCAAGAAGAAGAAAACACAGGCATCGCAAAACGCCCGGTAACAGGTGTTCCTATAGAAGAGCTCGATAAGATACAGCGTGACATGATTGGTTTCAATCACAAGATTGATCCATTCTATTTGCCACGAATCGACGTACAGGAGGTTGATGAAAAATACGTTTTGCTTATCTGGGTGCCGGCAGGGGTGAATCGTCCGTATAATGTGCGTGAGCGAGTCACGGCAAATAATCAGTCACCATGTAAGTGGTATGTTCGTAGTGGAACTAACACCATTGAGGCGAAAGGTGAAGTTTTGGATGAATTGCGTGAGATGGCGAATCGTACTCCATTTGACGAAAGGGGTAATGAGAATATAGAGATAACAGATATTTCAAGAGCCTTGGTTCTTGATTACCTGCAAACAGTCAACAGTCGTTTGGTTGCTGATTTCGAGAAACTGTCCCTCTCTGAGTTATTGTCACAAATGGACTTGCTGATAGGGCCCGTTGAACGTCAACTGGTCAAGAATGTAGCTGTCATGATGTTCTGTAAGAATCCTGCCAAATTTTTCCCGACAACACAGGTGGATATTGTTATTTTCCCAGAAGGCTGCATTAAGAATCCCAACAATATGATTGAGGTTCCAAAGATTGTCGGACCTGTGCCCGATATGATTAAACAAGCATTGGACTATATCAAGACGAATGTTATCAAGAAACGTATCATCAAGCAGAAGGACAAGGCTGAATCTATAGTCTTTTTCAACTACCCTTATCAGGCAATTGAAGAGGCAGTGGTTAATGCTCTGTATCATAGAGATTATCAAGAACGGGAGCCGGTTGAGATTACGATTGAGCCAGACAAGATTTCTATTCTTAGCTATGCCGGTCCGGATCGTTCCATCAGTATTGATGCCATTCACAAGGCTGAACGATTGAAGTCACGCCGCTATCGTAATCGTCGTTTGGGCGATTATCTTAAAGAGCTTCAGTTGTCCGAAGGTAGAGGAACCGGTATTCCAACCATACAAGACGAATTAAGAAGAAATGGTTCTGGTCCTGCTGTAATTGAGACTAATGAAGAAAGAAGCTATTTCTTGATTGAAATTCCTTGTAGAGAAGGTTTTGGGGATAAGGTTTTGATTGGGAATGATTTTATATCCGCAGATGATGATAAGATAAATGATAAGATAAATGATAAGATAAAAAGTGTCCTGTTGAAGATTTCCGAATTTGGAATCGCTAAAAGAAAAGACTTGCATGAGGCTATAAAAATATCAATGCCAACCATTGATAGAATCCTTAAGCAGCTTATTTCGGAAGATCTTAATTTGATAGAATATCAAGGCTCTCGTAAGACAGGCGGTTATGTCTTGACAGAAAAAGGTAAAGCCTTTGTAGAATCATTAAAAAAATAATTATGGCAAAGAAAACTAATAGTAAAAAAGAAGAAGTTATCAACTTGGATGCAATTCTATTCAAGTGTCGCGATATATTAAGACAGGCAAAAAATTCAGGCTCTTTCTTTGAGAAGCGAGATATGATGCTTACTTTGGTTTTTCTTCGTTTTATCGGAGAAAAATATGAAGATGGAGTAGCTCATCTTCGTGCCCAGTTGATAGCAGATGGCTTAGATCCTGATGATGAGAATATTATTTTAGCCTTTTTTGATGATGCGACATTTACAGACGGTACATACAATCTTCCACCTGAAGCTAGATGGAGTACAATTATTAATACGCCTGCACCAGGACTTAATGTCGCACTTGATACGGCTTTGCGTAGTATTGCTACTACTACTCCTGACCTTAAAGGATGCTTTGTTGAGGGTACGTTTACCCAGCGTAACTTGGCCGGTAATGATATGAAAAAACTGGTTGATGAAGTGAATAAGATTTCTCATAAAGTTTTTGGTGAAGAAAAGGATCTGATAGGCCGTGTTTATGAATATTTTCTGAAGGAATTTGCCGTGAATGCGACAAAAGAGGAAGGTGAATATTACACACCTCATGACATTGTGCAATTGATTGCCAGTATGATAGAACCTTTTGATGGAACAATTTATGATCCTTGTTGTGGTTCTGGAGGTATGTTCATTCAAAGTGCAGAGCTGGTAAAAGCAAAACAGGGTGATATTAGTAGAATCAATGTGTACGGACAAGAAAAGGAAGCGGCCACATATCGTCTGGCAAAGATGAACTTGGCCTTGCGTGGTATAAGTCATAATTTAGGAGCAGAAAGCGACAGCACATTTACTAATGATTTACATAAAGGACTGTACTTTGATTATATTATGGCAAACCCACCCTTTAATCTTAAAGGATGGTATAATGATAATTTAAAAAATGATTCTCGTTGGAGTGATTATGACACACCACCAGAAAGCAATGCCAATTATGCATGGATTCTACACATACTTAGTCACATGAACCAGCAAAAAGGGGTTGCCGGATTCCTTCTTGCAAACGGAGCATTGGGAGATACTGATGCATTAAATATTCGTCGTAAACTGATTGAGAATGATAAGGTAGAAGCAATCATAGTATTGCCCCGTGAACTTTTTATTACCACAGACATTAGTGTTACCCTTTGGATTTTGAATCAAAATAAAAAGGGGGGAATGTGGCACGGACGCAAACTACGTAACAGAGAAGGGGAAATTCTCTTTATGGATTTGCGCCAGTGGACAGAAAACTCAGTTAAAGGAGAGCAGAAAAAAAAAGGTTATACTCAAGGAAGATCAAATCAAGCGGGCATCGGAGATTTATTTTAAATGGCAGGCAGAAGGGACTGATGGTGATAATTATGCCGAACCGGAACTTTACCGCTCTGTTAGATTAGATGAAGCAGATGGAATTGAGGCCAATAATTTCTCTCTAGTACCAAGTAGATACATTGAGTTTGTGGATAGAGATACCAATATAGACTATGATAAGGTTTTAACCGAAACCGCTTCTGTTGTTTCAGATTTACTGAAACAACAGAGAGAGAATGATGAAACTTTGCGTAATGCACTAAAACAGCTAGGATATGAGTGCTAATGATAATGTAAAATGGGTTCGTTTGGGGGATTATATTGAACTTTGCGATGAACGAAATAGTGATGGAAAATATGCTGTTGATGACGTTCGTGGAATAAGTACTGATAAAAAATTTATACCAACGAAGGCAAATATGGATGGGGTATCATTATCTTCATATAAAATCGTAAATAATCGTGAATTTGCTTATGTTGCAGATACTTCACGGAGAGGAGATAAGATTGCATTGGCATTAAATACGACAAGTTCAATACTCATATCATCTATTTACACAACATTTAAGAGTAAAGATAACAAAGAACTCTTACCCGAATATTTATTCTTGCTATTAAGTCGTAGCGAATTTGATAGATATGCTCGATTTAACTCTTGGGGCAGTGCAAGAGAAACTTTCGATTGGAGTGAATTGTGTAGAGTAGAAATACCTTTGCCTGATATAAACATACAAAAAGAATTGGTCGATATTTATAATGGATTAAAAGCACTTGCAGAGCAAAATGAAGCTCTTATAGAGCCATTAAGTAAGGCTTGCGAAGCTTTTATTGTTGATTGCAAGGCTAAATATCCAGAAGTAATTCTGGGCGAGTATATTGAGGAACTTACAGAAAAGAATAAAGACAATTTATATAGTAAGGTATTAGGTTTGAGTACACAAAAAGAATTTCGTGAGCCAAATTCGAGAGTAAATAAAGAGGAACTGACAAATTATAAACTTGTTCCTAATAATTGTTTTGCATATGTACCTACAACCGATACTTGGAAAGTATTTGCCTGTGCATTGAATAAGGAGGAAACAATAGTTGTATCACCAATATATTGTGTTTTTAAAATAAATAATTCTAATTTGCTTTCTGAATATCTCAATGTGCTTTTCAAACCTGCTGAATTTGATAGATATGTTCGCTTTAATTCGTGGGGAAGTGCAAGAGAGAATTTTAATTTTGGTGAGTTGTGCAATGTGAGAATTGCTCTTCCTCCAATTAAAATTCAACAATCGGTTATAAATCTTTATAATTGTCTTGAGGAGGCAAAAAAAATTGCCTCAGAAGCAAGAGACAAACTTAAAGAGCTTTGTCCGGCATTGATACAAAGAGCTGCTAATTCATAAAATAATAACAATGGTAAAGCTAAAGCAATATAGTGATCGCTTCTGCGAATCTGATTTTGAAAATGCATTTATAGCTTTTTTAGAACAAGAAGGCTGGACGTATTTGTCTGGTGACAAAATTGTGCGTGATAATCAAAGGGAGGTACTTATAGAGAAGGACTTAACAGACTTTTTGACAAGTAACAACACGGATCTTGAAGCAGATGAGATTCAACAGATTGTTGATACAGTCCGTCTTGTAGGAGCGGAAACAGATTTTGCAACTCTCCATAAAGTTTATGGATGGATGGTTTATGGGGTGAACCTTACAGTCAAAGATGGTTCTACAAGAAACATTGCTCTTATTGATTTTAGTAAACCGCAGGAAGGTAAACCATCTAAAAATATATTTAGGGTTGTTAATCAATTCACTGTAGAATATGTAAACAATGGTCGTATAAAAAACAGACGCCCTGATATCATTCTCTATGTGAATGGTATGCCACTCTGCATCATAGAACTGAAAAATCCGGCAGATGAAAATGCTACTATTGAAGATGCGTGGGAACAAATAAATTTACGCTATTGGCGTGATATCCCCCATTTGCTGCATTATTGTCCGTTGGCTTGTATAAGTGATGGGGTGAAAACACGCCTTGGTACGGTACGTACACCTTACGAGCATTTTTATGCTTGGCGAAGGGTTAATGATGGTGATAAAGTTTCTACATCACCATTTGATGAGATGCGAACAATGGTTAAGGGAGTATATGAACCGGAACGTTTCCTGGAAATTTTTCGTGATTATATCTATTTTCAGGATAAGGAGTTTGATGATAAAGAAAAAGAGATTGTGTGTCGCTATCCTCAGTTTTTTGCTACACGACTCCTTCGTAAAAGTATCGTGAAATCCGTTAAGGAGAAAAGCGGAAAGGGTGGTACCTACTTTGGGGCAACTGGATGTGGGAAGACCTATACAATGGCCTTTCTTGCACGTCAACTTTCTATGCGCTGTACTTCAGAAATTGGTTCTCCAACTATTTTAATGATAGTGGATCGGGATGATTTGCAAAAACAAGGCAGTAAGTTATTTACTAAGAGTAAAGAGTTTTTGGGTTTAGGCGAAGTGTCAGTAGTACCCACGCGCAAAAAGCTAAGAGAAGAACTTGCAGCCCGTGAAAGTGGAGGATTTTATATTTGTACCATTCAGAAGTTTTGCGACCGTGAGGACGATCCTATCGGATTAATTAACGAGCGTTCCAACATCATCTGTTTTAGCGATGAGGCTCACCGTACTCAATTGGAAAGTGCCAAACGAATAAAATTCAGCAAACCCAATGATGATGGAAACGAGTTGTTGGATAAAGCCAATGAACAAATGAAGGCGGTGCTGTCAAAGCCTTATGCCAAAGTTCTCCGTGAAGCCTTGCCTCATGCTACTTTTGTGGGTTTCACCGGTACGCCTATTGCGGAAACTTATCAGACTTTTGGAGCGGAAATTGACCGTTATACAATGGATCAGGCTGTAGCTGATGGTATTACTGTGCCAATTAAATATCATCCTAGAATAACTAAAGTGCTTTTTGATAAGGAAAAGATCAGGATGGTTGAAGAATATTATAAGGGATGTGCAGAAGAAGGCTCTACATTGGAAGATATTGAGGCAAGCAAGAAAGCAATGAGTTCGCTTCAAGTAATTCTAGGTGAACCGCAAAGATTGGAGCGTCTTGCTGTGGATATACATGACCATTATATAAAGGCATGTAGTGGTGATCCTGACCGTGTGCAAAAAGCTATGATCGTTTGTTCTAAACGTGAAATAGCCTATAATTTACTTACCATTTTTCAAGAAAAATATCCGGAATGGTTTGAATTAAGAAAAACGCCGGAAGGTGTTTCTTGTACAGACGAAGAATTGAAAGAATTGTCAGAGATGCCTACTATGGCAATGGTTGCAAGTGTTGGCAAGAATGATCCCAAAGAGATGTATGATTATCTTGGGGGCGTAACAAATGACAAACGTTCTGAGAAACTGGATGCTGCATTTAAACAGGAGAAAAGCAATTTCCGCGTTGTAATAGTGGTGGATATGTGGATTACAGGTTTCGATGTGGAGAGTCTTACGTATCTATATAACGATAAGCCTTTACAAAAACATACTCTTATTCAGACAATAAGTCGTGTAAACAGGAAATATCCACGAAAAGATTTTGGTTTTGTAATTGACTATATCGGCATACGGGATAATATGCGGGAAGCTATGAAAATGTATGGCGGTGGCGGTAATACCTTTGCACCTACTGACGATGATGTGGAACAGGCAACTACTATTTTCAGAGAATATTTGTCTATACTTAAGGATTTGTTTAAGCAAATGGATTTAACTCCTTTCCTTAATCCGGAAACAGATCCTGTCATACGTTTAAAGTGGCAGAGTATATTTTCAAGTCGAATGAACTGCTTAATTTGGCTTCAGAAGATGGCAAAAAGGTAAAGAGAGTATCATTCAAAACCTATTTTTTGAAAGTTGTAAAACGAATGCGCATAGCATACGATATTTGTCAGCCTTCAGGTAATTTATCTGATGAAGAATCTGCCTTAGCTCAATGTTTTATGGCTATTGCCGGTTTTGTCCGGAAAATGAGTGGAACCGATGCACCTGATACGGAAACTATGAATCGCAAAGTAGCGAAAATGGTAGAGGAGGCTTTGAGATATACCAAAGTAGAAAGTGTGTTGGATATCGGAGAAGAGGAGGACATATTTAGTCCAGAGTATTTTGAGAAATTGTCTGATGTAAAAATGCCTGCCTCAAAATTGGAGTTATTGGTAAAAATGCTGAAGAAACAGATTACAGAATATGGTAGAACTAATCAGGCTGCGGCAAAAAGATTTATGGAAATGTTGGAAGAAACCATCAAACAATATCATGAACGCCGTAAATATTTAAGTGCAGAAAAAGCTGGTGAAACTCAAGAAGCTACATCAGAAGAAATAATAAAAAAGGCCACAGAACAAGCTTTGAAAATCTTGCAAGAAATGCAGCAGGACAGAGAAAGTTTCAGAAAATTGAACCTTACTTTTGAAGAGAAAGCTTTTTACGACATTTTAATTATGTTGCGTGATAAATTCAATTTTGAGTATGGTGAAGATAAGGAAATAGACGGAACAATCATTAACGAAAAATGCAGAGTATTAGCTCGTAAAATAAAGGAGATAATAGACTTGAAATCAAGTGTGGCAGATTGGCTTAATAATCCACAGATGCGTAACCAATTAAAATATGCTGTAAAGGTATGCTTGGTAAATAATGATTATCCACCAGAATATTCTCCAGAAGCTTTTCGTCAAGTAATGGAGCAGGTTGAGAATTTCAAGGAAAATGCTATAAAATCAGCAAAAGAGGTATTGGCTAATAGTAAAAACATGGATAAAAAATCAAATACTATAGCTCGTATCATAGATACTGCTTCTGCGAATCAACGTTTTGTAACTCATTTGCCTTATTATTCCAGTATAAAGGCTGCTTGTCATGACTTGTCTGAAATTGGAGTACCGGACGAGGATGTGAAGTGGATAGATGTGTCTGGTGAATTGTTACACTTGGATAAATCAATGTTTGTGGTTCGTGCTATGGGTAATAGTATGCAGCCTAAAATAAATGATGGTGATTATTGCGTCTTTTCACGTTATACTGGTGGAAGTCGTGAAGGTGAAATTGTTTTGGTAGAAGGGTATAATATCAAAGACTATGATAGTGATAATATAGCTTGCACGATCAAAAAATATCATAGTGAAAAAAGAGTTACCGAAAATGCTTGGGAGCATACTTGCATTGAATTGATACCACTAAACAATGAATATAAGCCATTCAAATTGAGTTCTGAAGATGCTTTTCAAGTATTAGGAGTATTGAAGAACGTGATACATACTTAATGGATAATATGAGAATTATTTGTTGTTTGACTGTCTTTATCTTGTTCGGATGTAAGATTGCTGCTACAGACTCTTCACTGGTCAATAAAAATAGTACTGTTCGTTTACAGATTGATTCTGGGAAAGATATATTGTTTTATTCCTAAGGTATAGTAAAGATATGCTATAAACAAGTTGCGCTCCAAAGGTCTTAT
>ULRE01020180.1_pt1 | contig 17218 bp, 14 predicted proteins | sample 1955141 | NCBI WGS metagenome assembly ULRE01 (sample SAMEA4835674, study PRJEB28245) | human gut metagenome | biome: gut microbiome; material: fecal sample | place: Denmark | collected 2008
CCGGGAGCTCCTCCAGGCCAGTATGCATCGAGCCCATCAACACGCGGTTTTTGAGCGTTGTGAACCCCAGGTCAAGCGGGGCGAAAAGCGACGGGTAGCGGCTCATAATTTCTTCCAGTGTAAAATTATTGTTATGTGGTCGGATGAGTTACTAATTTAGCCGTCGCGGGCAAAAAGGGAAAAGGGGAGTGCGGCGATTGTGATGGGATTCAAAGAACGGCGAAAGGTTCCCCTTCCTCCTCTCCCACAGGAAGAGGAGGAAGGGCGGAATGGCGCCGGTGGCCAGATAAGTCCGGACTGTTCTCCTCTTCTTTTGGGGAGAGGGTTAGGGCGAGGGGACAACAGGAGCACGGCGCGCCAGCCCCGGCGCCTGCCACATTGAGGTCGTTAATCCGCTATCCACCAGACCGAGCTGCTCGGCGTACACCGACTGCCATTTGGCCATCATCTCCTGATACAGCTCGCGGTGCGCCGGATTGGGCGTAAATTCCCGATGCCAGCTCACCAGCTTCTCGCCGGTCGCCGCCATATCGCTGTACAACCCGGCGCCAGCCCCGGCAGCGATCGCGCAGCCCAGCGCCGTCGCCTCGCGCACCTCCGGCACCCGTACCGGCAGGCCGGTGACGTCGCTGAGGATCTGGCTCCACAGCGCCCCTTTCGAGCCGCCGCCGGCGAAAACCAGGCCGTCAAACTTCACGCCGGAAAACTGTGAAATTTGCGCCAGGTTACAGGCGGAGACAATCGCCGCGTTCTCTTCCAGCGCGCGGAAAAGGGTGGCTTTATTGCATTTTTCCGGGTCGATGGAGAGGTTAATAAACGACGGCGCGGCGTGGTACCACTGCTTAAAGTGCATGGCGTCAGAGAAGATCGGCATCACCCCGTGGGAACCCGCCGGCACGCGGCTGGCCATCTCTTCCAGCAGGCTGTAGGCGTCGACGCCGAGGCGTTCGGCAATCAGCTTCTCCTCCGCGCAGAAGGCATCGCGGAACCAGCGCATGGTCAGGCCGGTGAAGAAGCTGATGGACTCCGCCTGCGCCATACCGGGAATGACGTGTGGGTTAACGCGAATATTCATCTCCGGGTCGGTACGCACTTCCGGCAGGTTGACCACCTGCTGCCAGAAGGTGCCGCCGAGCACCGCCGTCTGCCCGGCGCGCACCACGCCGAGTCCCAGGCAGCCGAGCTGGACGTCGCCGCCGCCCATCACCACCGGCGTTCCCGCCCGCAAACCGCTCTGCGCCGCCGCCGCGTCGGTGACTGCGCCGAGTACGGTGCCGGTCTCTTTTACCGGCGAGAGAATATCGGCCCGCAGTCCGGCCATATCCAGCAGCGCCGGACGCCAGTCGCGGCTGAACAGGTCGAGCATGCCGGTGGTCCCGGCGTTAGAGGGGTCGACCGCCAGCTCGCCGGAAAGCTTCGCCGCCAGCCAGTCGCTGATCATGGTGATGGTCGCCGCGCTGCGGTAAATATCCGGGCGATGATGGGCCAGCCACAGCAGGCGCGGCATGGCGCTTAGCGCCAGGGTCTGCCCCGACACGCCGTACACTTCCGATTCAAAACGGTCGTCGTGGATCTCTTTGAGCTCTGCCACCTCGCGGCTGGCGCGGGCGTCAACGTTGGCGCAGGCCCAGATGGCCTCGCCGTTGCGGTCGTAAAGCACGATGCCTTCGCGCATGGAGCAGCAGGCGACGGACTGAATATCCGCCGCAGAGAGATGGGCGGCGGCCAGCGCCTGACGGATACACTGGCAGGCCAGCTGCCAGTTGGTGGTGAGATCGAATTCCATCGAGCCGGGGACATTGTCCACGCTCAGGTGTTTCCATTCGGCCTGGCCGACCGCAATCTGGCGGCCGTTGAGATCGAAAATCACCGCCCGGATGCTGCCGGTCCCGGCATCTAACGCTAACAGGTAACTCATGACATGCGCCTCGCTCGTGTTGCGCGGCGCAAGGCCGTTATGAGGCCAGCGTAAGCACCGCGCGTGCTGTTGTCTCTTCCGTTACCAGGCCATTAATCCGCTTGCCGATCAGGGCCGCGTAAATCGCCTGCGCTTTTTCTTCTCCCCCGGCGACGCCAACGATGGTTGGCAGCTGCGCCAGTTCATCAAGGGTGACGCCGAGCAGTTCCCGATGGATCTCCAGCCCTTCGACCGGTTTGCCGTCGGCCTGCAGGAAATAACCTAAAATGTCGCCTACCGCGCCTTTGCGGGCGTACATCAGTTGTTCACCCTCGCTGATATAGCCGGAGCGCAGGATGGTGGCGTCGCGGCGCTGATCGATGGCGCCGATGCCCACCACCGCCGCATCCGCCGCCGTGGCGGCGAGGATCACGTCGCGTACGCTCGCTTCCCGGCGCAGTATCTCCGCTACATCTGCCGATGACACCCTGAGCGGCGCGGGGATCATGCTGACGCTACAGGCGGCATCCAGCTGGCCAATGCCGGTCATATACGGGCCCACGCCGCCGGAAAGCGTCACCAGCCGAACCTGCTGGGAGCCGATAAACCCGCTCAGGTGCTGCAGGCAGCTCATGGTCGCCTCGCCAAAGCCCACCGCCAGCAGCTGTCCCGGCTCCAGCACGCCCATTAACGATTGCGCCGCGCCAATCCCCAGGCGGGTGTTCATCGGGGGCGTATTCAGCGCCGGCAGCACGCGGGCGATTTTCAGGCCGAAGCGCTGCTGAAGTTCGGTTTCCAGCGCCAGGCAGCCTTCATAGCGCGAGTTAATCTGGACGCGGATCACCCCCGACTGGCGGCCCTTCTCCAGCAGGCGGGAGATCTTTAACCGCGGCAGTCCTAAACGCTCGCCGATGTCGTTCTGCGTCAGGCCGTCGTGGTAGTAACACCACGCCACCCGCGCCACCAGCTCCTCCTCGGCTAACGCCAGCCCGGCGTAGCGGCTCTCTTCCGTAATGCGTTTTTCGCTCATAAAGTGAACTCTTATAAAAATTTAGATCATATGTTCGTTGTTGCGCGGTCGGAAAATGTGAGCCGACTGGCAAAACCGATCTTTCGTTGTTCGCTGGTTTTATTCAAACGATCGAAAGCATAAAACTGTGATCGCTGCACGGTTGTAAATATAGTTCACCGTCTACGCTTTTGAACATTATTAATTTAAAAAATCTTTTGTTCAAAATGAGGCGCGATGATGAAGCCACTGCTTGAAGCTCGCCAAATCTGCAAACAGTTCTCCGGCGTCACCGTGCTGAAGCAGATTGATTTCACGCTGCTTTCCGGCCAGGTACACGCGCTGATGGGCGGCAACGGCGCCGGGAAATCGACGCTGATGAAGATTATCGCCGGCGTGGAAACGCCCGACAGCGGTGAGCTTGTCTTCGGCGAACGCGCGTTTGCGCGCCTCACTCCCGCCCAGGCCCATCAGCAGGGCGTGTATCTGGTGCCGCAGGAACCGATGTTATTCCCCAATCTGACGGTGCGGGAAAATATTCTTTTTCGTCTGCCGAAGCGGGCGGATAACGAGACCCGCCTGCGGGAAAAGCTTCAGCAGCTTAACTGCCAGCTCAACCTTGAGGCGGCGGCCAGCACTCTGGAAGTGGCCGATCAGCAAATGGTGGAGATCCTGCGCGGGCTGATGCGCGACGCGCAGATCCTGATCCTCGATGAGCCCACCGCCTCGCTGACGCCGGGGGAAACCGAACGCCTGTTTCGCCAGATCCGCTCTTTACAGGCCCTCGGCGTCGGGATCGTGTTTATCTCGCACAAACTGCCGGAGATCCGCCAGGTCGCCAGCCACGTTTCGGTGATGCGCGACGGCGCGGTGGTGCTGAGCGGGGAAACCGCGCAGTACGGCGACAATCAGCTGATCGGCGCGATGACGCCCGTCAGTCGCGATCGAGCCCTGAGCGACACGCAAAAGCTGTGGCTGGCGCTGCCGGGCAATCGCCGTACCCAGGCGCAGGATTTCCCGGTGCTGCGGGTAGAAGATCTGACCGGGGAAGGTTTTATCGATCTCAACCTCGAGATCCGTGCCGGGGAGATCGTCGGCCTCGCCGGGCTGGTGGGATCCGGGCGTACCGAATTCGCCGAAACGCTCTACGGTCTGCGCCCGGCTCGCGCCGGGCGGGTGTGGCTGGAGAACCGCGATATCAGCCGCGATAGCACGCGCGCCAGGCTCGCCAGCGGGCTGGTCTATTTGCCGGAGGACAGGCAGGTTTCCGGATTGTTTCTCGATGCGCCGGTGCGCTGGAACACGGTGATGTTTAACCAGCCGTCGCTGTGGCAGCAGAACCGGCGCGAAGCGGCGGTGGTGGAGCGCTATCACCGGGCGCTGGGGATCAAAATGGCCGATGGCGATCGCCCGGTGCGTACGCTCTCCGGCGGCAATCAGCAGAAGGTGCTGTTGGCGCGTTGCCTGGAGGCTAACCCGCTGCTGCTGATCGTTGATGAGCCCACGCGCGGCGTGGACGTTTCCGCCCGCGCCGATATCTATCAGCTGCTGAAAAGCGTCGCCGCGCAGAACGTGGCGGTGCTGATGATCTCCAGCGATCTCGACGAGTTCGTCGGCCTGGCCGACCGGGTACTGGTGATGCATCAGGGCAGGCAGAGCGGCGAGCTGGCGCAGCAGGCGGTCAGCGTTGACCGGATGATGACCCTGGCCTTCGGAGGGCAGGCATGAAAACGTTACTGAAAAATCGCGAACTGAGCGCCTTTCTCGCTATCGTGGTGCTGTTTGCCGGGCTGGTGGCGCTCAACCCGGCCTATTTCAGCTTACAAACCCTGGGCATGATTTTCGCCAGCTCGCAAATCCTTTGCCTGCTGGCGCTGGGGGCGACCCTGGTGATGCTGACCCGCAATATCGACGTTTCGGTGGGTTCCACCGTCGGCCTGAGCGCTATCGCGGTGGGCGTGGCGCTCAATAGCGGCTATGGCCTGATGACCGCCATCGCCTTCGCGCTGGCGATCGGCGCGCTGGCCGGCGCCTTTAACGGCCTGCTGGTGGTGGGGCTGCGTATCCCGGCGATTGTCGCCACCCTCGGCACTCTCGGGCTTTATCGCGGAGTGATGCTGCTGTGGACCGGCGGTAAGTGGATTGAAGGCTTGCCGAACAGCCTGAAAGCGCTGTCGGAACCGGCGTTCATCGGCATTTCGCCGCTGGGCTGGCTGGTGCTGGCGCTGCTGCTGGCGGGCGGCGGGATACTGTCGCGCACCGCCTTTGGCCGCGATTTTTACGCCGTCGGCGATAACCTCGCCGCTGCCCGCCAGCTTGGGGTGGCGGTGAACCGCACGCGGATGCTGGCATTCACCCTTAACGGCATGCTGGCCGCCTGCGCCGGCATTGTGTTCGCCGCGCAGATCGGCTTTGTGCCCAATCAGACCGGCAGCGGCCTGGAGATGAAGGCCATCGCCGCCTGCGTGCTCGGCGGGATCTCGCTGCTGGGCGGTACCGGCACGCTGCTCGGCGCTTTTCTCGGTGCTTTCTTTCTCACCCAAATCGACACCGTGCTGGTGCTGTTCCGCCTCCCGGCGTGGTGGAACGACTTTATCGCCGGCCTGGTGCTGCTCGGCGTGCTGGTGCTCGACGGGCGGCTGCGCCAGGCGCTGGCCCGCCATCAGCGGGCGCTGAAGTACAGCCGCTTTCAGCCCGGCAACAAAGGGGGCAAGCGCGTGGCCCCGTTTCCCGAACGCAAAAACAAAGAGGTGGCGTAAATGAAGCTCAACTGGGAAAGCGCGCTGCTGGCGTTGCTGGTGCTGGAGATCCTGCTGTTTGGCGCCCTCAATCCGCGCATGCTGGATCTCAATATGCTGCTGTTCAGCACCAGCGACTTTATCTGCATTGGCATCGTGGCGCTGCCGCTGACGCTGGTGATCATCAGCGGCGGGATTGATATTTCGCTCGGTTCGACCATCGGCCTGTGCGCTATCGCGCTGGGGGTGATGATGCAGGCGGGCTGGCCGATGAGCCTCGCGATCCCCCTGACGCTGCTGCTCGGCCTGCTGTGCGGGCTGCTGAACGCGGCGCTGATTCACTACACCGGCATTAGCCCGCTGGTGATAACCCTCGGCACCCTGTACCTCTACGGCGGCGGCGCGCTGCTGCTTTCGGGCATGGCCGGGGCCACCGGCTACGAAGGCATCGGCGGATTCCCGGACAGCTTTACCGCCTTCGCCAACCTGACCCTGTTCGGCCTGCCGATCCCGCTGGTGCTGTTCGCCGTTATCACCTTTTTCTTCTGGCTGCTGGCCCACCGCGGGCGCTTTGGCCGCCACCTTTTTCTGCTCGGGCAGAACCCGCGCGCCGCGCGCTACGCCGCGCTTTCCGTTAACGGGATGCCCTACGCGCTGTATGGCCTGGTGGGCGTGGCGTCGGCGGTGGCGGCGCTGGTGATGGTCTCCTATTTCGGCTCGGCGCGCTCGGACTTAGGCCGCGACCTGCTGATGCCGGCGCTGACCGCCGCGGTGCTCGGCGGGGCCAATATCTACGGCGGTTCCGGCTCGATCGTCGGCACGGCGCTGGCCGCGCTGCTGGTGGGCTATTTACAACAAGGTTTGCAAATGGTCGGCATCCCCAACCAGGTGTCGAGCGCGCTGTCAGGGGCGCTGTTGGTTGTGGTGGTGATGGGGCGTTCGCTGAGCCTGCACCGTGAATGGGTGCGGATGAGCTGGCGGCGTCTTTTCTCGCGTAAAACAATCGGAGCATAAAATGAAAACAAAACTGATCGTGCTGGCGATGGCGCTGGGTATGGCATCGGCCCAGGCGGCGGACCGCATCGCCTTTATTCCAAAACTGGTCGGTGTCGGTTTCTTTACCAGCGGCGGCAACGGCGCGAAAGAGGCGGGCAAAGCGCTCGGCGTGGACGTCACCTACGATGGCCCGACTGAACCGAGCGTCTCCGGCCAGGTACAGCTGATCAACAACTTCGTCAACCAGGGCTACAACGCGATTATCGTCTCCGCCGTATCGCCGGACGGCCTGTGCCCGGCGCTGAAGCGGGCGATGCAGCGCGGGGTCAAGGTCCTGACCTGGGACTCCGATACCAAACCGGAGTGCCGCAGCATCTATATCAACCAGGGGACGCCGCAGCAGCTCGGCGGCCTGCTGGTGGAGATGGCGGAAAAACAGGTGACGAAACCCACCGCCAAAGTGGCGTTTTTCTACTCCAGCCCGACGGTGACCGACCAGAACCAGTGGGTGAAAGAGGCGAAGGCCAAAATTGAAAAAGAACATCCGCAGTGGGAAGTGGTGACCACCCAGTTTGGCTATAACGACGCCACTAAATCGCTGCAAACCGCCGAGGGGATCTTAAAAGCGTACCCGGATCTCGACGCTATTATCGCTCCTGACGCCAACGCGCTCCCGGCGGCCGCCCAGGCGGCGGAAAACCTCAAGCGCCAGGGCGTGGCGATCGTTGGTTTTAGCACGCCGAACGTGATGCGCCCCTACGTAGATCGCGGCACGGTAAAAGCCTTCGGCCTGTGGGACGTGGTGCAGCAGGGCAAGATCGCGGTTAACGTCGCCGATCGTCTGCTGAAAAAGGGCGATCTTAACGTTGGCGACAGCGTCGATGTGAAAGATCTCGGCGCCCTGAAAGTCGAGCCGAACAGCGTGCAGGGCTACCAGTATGAAGCGAAAGGCAACGGCATCGTGCTGCTGCCGGAGCGGGTGGTGTTCACCAAAGAGAATATCAATAACTACGATTTCTGATGGAGGATGAGATGGCTGATTTAGACGATATCAAAGAGGGAAAAAACTTCGGCTTAGACCGTCCGCAGCAGAACACCCTCTATACGCTGAAGGGCTGCGGGTCGCTGGAGTGGGGGATGCAGTCGCGGCTGGCGCGTATCTTCAATCCGCAGAGCAACCGTACGGTGATGCTGGCGTTCGACCACGGCTATTTTCAGGGGCCGACCACCGGGCTGGAGCGGATCGATCTCTCTATCGCGCCGCTGTTCGAAGAGACCGACGTGCTGATGTGTACCCGCGGCGTGCTGCGCAGTCAGGTGCCGGCGGCGACCAACAAACCGGTGGTGCTGCGTGCTTCCGGCGGCAACTCGATCCTCAGCGAACTTTCCAACGAGTGCGTGGCGGTGGCGATGGAGGACGCGTTGCGCCTGAACGTCTGCGCGGTGGCGGCGCAGGTCTATATCGGCAGCGAGCACGAGCATCAGTCGATCAACAACATCATCAAGCTGGTGGACGCCGGCAACCGCTACGGTATGCCGGTGCTGGCGGTAACCGGCGTGGGCAAAGAGATGACCCGCGACGCCCGCTACTTCTCGCTGGCCAGCCGCATTGCCGCCGAAATGGGGGCGCAGTTCGTGAAAACCTATTTTGTTGAGGAAGGCTTTGAGAAAGTCACCGCCAGCTGCCCGGTGCCGATCGTCATCGCCGGGGGCAAAAAGCTGCCGGAGCAGGAGGCGCTGGAGATGTGCTGGCGGGCGATCGACCAGGGCGCATCCGGCGTGGATATGGGGCGGAATATCTTCCAGTCCAGCGCGCCGCGCGCGATGCTGAAGGCGGTGAAAAAAGTGGTGCATGAGAACCTGAGCGCCCGCGAGGCGTATCAGTTCTGGCAGGAGGAAAAACAGGGAGAGCTGCAATGAACGTAACGCTGGTGGAAATCAATATCAAACCGGAACGGGTCGACGAGTTTCTTGAGGTGTTCCGTGCCAACCACGAAGGGGCGCTGCAGGAGCCGGGCAATCTGCGCTTTGACGTGCTGCAGGACCCGGAGGTGAAGACGCGCTTTTTTATCTATGAAGCCTATATCGACGATGAGGCGGTGCTGGCGCACAAGAAAACCCCGCACTATCTGGCCTGCGTAGAGAAGCTGGAGGCGCTGATGTCGAAGCCGCGGCAGAAGCGCAGCTTTATCGGCCTGCTGCCGGAGGTGTAAGACTGTCCCCTCACGCTAACCTTTGCTATGGGATAGCGTGAGGGGACATATATTGCGGACATAGGGGCAAGCCACTACGCCTCTTCTACCGAAACCCGTAGCGCCGCCAGGGCCAGGCGGGCCGCTTTTAGCACCTGTTCACACTGCTCCAGCGTCAGCGTCAGCGGCGGCTCAACGCGGATCGTCCTGGCGTTGTTCAGCGTTCCGGCCACCAGTACCCGCTGGCGGAACATCTCGCTGGCAAAGTCATAGCCGATTTCGTTATCGACAAACTCAATCGCCATCAGCATGCCTTTGCCGCGAACTTCATTCACCAGATCCGGATATTCGCGGGCCAACTGACGGAAGCCATCCAGCAGCATGTCGCCTTTCTGCTCCGCCTGCGCGGGCAGGTTTTGCGTCAGCAGCACGTTGATGGTCGCCAGCGCCGCCGCGCAGGCCAGCGGATTGCCGCCGAACGTGGTGGTATGCAGGAACGGGTTGTCGAACAGCACCGAGAACACCTCTTCGGTGGCGATCGTGGCGCCAATCGGCATCACCCCGCCGCCCAGCGCTTTGGCAAGGCACAGAATATCCGGCTGGACGTTTTCATGCTCGCAGGCAAACATCTTGCCGGTGCGCCCCATGCCGGTTTGTACTTCATCGAGGATCAGCAGCGCGCCAAACTCGTCGCACAGCTTGCGCACCGCGGGCAGATAGCCCGGCGGCGGCAGAATCACCCCGCCTTCGCCCTGAATGGGCTCAAGGATCACCGCCGCGACGTCATCGCCGGTCTTTTTGCACTCGCTCAGCAACGTGCGCATGGCGTTAATATCGCCGAACGGTACGTGCCGGAATCCCGGCAGCAGCGGCATAAAAGGCTTACGGAAAGTGGATTTCGCGGTGGCGGAAAGCGCGCCCAGCGACTTACCGTGAAACGCGCCGCTGGTGGCGACGAAGGTAAATTTGCCGCGCGGAGACTGGTAAGCTTTCGCCAGCTTTAACGCCGCTTCGACCGATTCGGTGCCGCTATTGCTAAAGAAGCTGTATTTCAGTTTGCCGGGCGTTAAGGCCGCGAGGGTTTTTGCCAGCATGGCCCGCAGCGGGTCCAGCAGTTCCTGACTATGAAGAGGTTGTTTAGCGAGTTGATTTTCGACGGCGGAAACGACAACTGGATTACGGTGCCCTACATTAAAAATCCCAAACCCACCCAGGCAGTCGATAAACTCCTGTCCCTGAGTGTCGACAAGCGTATTTAACCCTCCCGCTTGCCACTCTACGGCTCCGTAATCCCCGCCAGCAGTGACCGATTTTCGATACGCTAAAAATCCTGGGTTCACATGCTCTTTAAAGTATTCTCTGACCTCCTGGTTAAGTGATTTCATCTCCTCATGATCGAGCGTTCGCTTCTCAATGAGATTCAATGCGTGTGCGCTGCAGGCCAGAGCCGATGCGCTGGAAGGTAACCTGTTCAAAATATGCTCCTGGGCGGGGCGTATCACATGATACTGAATTAAGTATTGCAGGGATTACGCCACTTCGGCGCGGGCCAGGAAAATCGGGATAAACGCAACGTGAAATTGCGATTGAGCAAAATTTAATCTTACGGCGCTATTATTGGCATGTTTTACTCCTGAAGGCGTAAAACCCCGTGAATAAGGGCTTCCGCCGCGCGCGTCGCGGCGGTGCAGGCTGCCCAGCGATGGGGCAGAGGGTTAGTCGAGCTGGGAAATCTCCATTGCCGCGCGGTCAATCACGCCGACGATCTGCTTTAGCTGAGCTTCAGTAATGGCCTGCTGGTTAACTTTTAAATCCAGTACCGCCTTAAAATTCTCCAGCGCGCGCTTCATCTGCGGATTTTTACGCAGTTCACAACCCACCATACGCGCCTGCAGTTTGGCCTGAATCTGCTCCAGCTGTTGCTGGTTTTCCGCGTGCAGCTGGCTGCCGTCGGCGGTAATGGCGATTTTTTTACGACCGTTTTCGTCAGCCACGCTGATTAAGCCCTGATCCTGGAGCAAGTCGAGCGTCGGGTAGATGACGCCGGGGCTCGGGCTGTAGTTGCCCTGGGTCATGGTTTCGATCTCTTTGATAAGCTCGTAGCCGTGGCTGGCGTTACGGGTGAGGATATCCAGAATCACCAGGCGCAGCTCGCCGTGGCCAAAGAAGCGCTGCCGACGTCCGCCGCCCCTGCGGCCATGCTCGCCATGTTCGCCATGCTCATCGTGGCGTCCGCGTGGCCCACGCCCTTCTTCGTGATGATGTCTCATGTTTTGCTCCTCTATTTTTGATATATCTAATTTATATCTAAAAAATAAAAAGTAGCAATGAAGGATTTTGTTTATTTTTTAAATTAATGATTTTAAATGATTTATTTTTCATTTTTGACTTTTGTGCCGTTTTGCTTTGGCTATATCAAAAAAGACTTGCATTCTTTTTTAATGGCAATCATTATCATTTGCAAGATTTTTAGATATATCTATTCAGTTCACGAAGGCGATGAAAAATGACAAAGGCAAATAACCCCAAATACCCGCAGCGCGTGCGTAACGAGCTGCGTTTTCGCGAGTTGACCGTGCAGCGCGTCGAGCGTATCGGTCACGCTTTCCAGCGTATTGTGCTGGGCGGAGAGGCGCTGGACGGTTTTGTTTCTCAGGGTTTTGACGACCACACCAAGCTCTTTTTCCCCGAAGCGGGCGCCGCATTCACGCCGCCGGAGGTGACGGATGAAGGCATTAACTGGGGCGAAGGCGTGCGTCCGGCGACTCGCGACTATACGCCGCTGTACGACGCCGGGCGTCATGAGCTGGCGTACGACTTTTTTATTCACGACGGCGGCATTGCCAGCCGCTGGGCGCTGACGGCGCAAGCGGGCGATAAGCTGGTGATCGGCGGCCCGCGCGGTTCGCTGGTGGTGCCGGAAGATTACGCCTGGCAGCTGTACGTGACCGATGAGTCCGGAATGCCCGCGCTGCGCCGCCGTTTGCTCGGGTTGCAGCAGCTTCCGACGCCGCCGCAGGTGACGGCGATTGTGACTATTGGCGATGCGTCTTATCAAGATTACTTGGCCGATCTTGATGGCTTTAATATCGAGTGGGTGGTAGGGCATAACCCAGCCGCCGTGGCCGAACGTCTGGCGCAGGTGGTGATTCCGGCGGACGATTATTTTATCTGGCTGACCGGTGAAGGCGCGGCGGTGAAGTCGCTGCTGGCGCGCTTTGAAGGCGAAGAGATTGACCCGCAGCTGGTGCGTTCGCAGGCCTACTGGCACAGCAAGTAAGCGCGGAGAAAACCCGGGTTGCGGCTGACGCCTTACCCGGGCTACGAAAGAAAACTGCGCGGTGATTTTCCCGCAGGCGATGCTGCGCATCTGTCCGGGCTACCGCTCCACAGACGGCGGTGCGCCCGTAGCCCTGCTAAGCGCAGCGCGAGCAGGGGAATTATTTCTGCGCCAGCGCCTTAAACACCATCGCCACCGCATGGGCGCCGGGGTCCATATTGCCGCGCAGGCTATCGCTGTTGAGATACGACGCGCGCCCGGCGTTGGCTTTGCTGGCGTGAAGCGTACGATCCGCGCCCGCCTGGGCCGCCGCGAAAGCGGCCTGCAGATTTTCCGGCTCGGCCGCCAGCGCCGCCAGTGCCGGCTGCAGGGCATCAATCATGGTCCGATCGCCTTCATCGGCGCCGCCGTAAAACTTCATCTGCGCCAGCCCGGCGTTTAGCGCTTCGGCGACGCTTGCCCCCTGTTCCAGCTTCTGCCCGGCGACGCTTGCCCCCTGTTCCAGCTTCTGCCCGGCGGCGGTAAAGAAAATTGACATCAGCACGCCGCTGGAGCCGCCCATCACCACCGTCAGACGCTCGCCAATCAGCGCCAATAGCGTAGCGAGGTTAGCCAACGGCAGCTGGCGACGCTGTAGCAAGTCGGCGATGTCGCGCGCGCCGGCGGCGAAGGTGGAGCCGGTATCGCCGTCGCCGACTTTGGCATCCAGCGCGTTGAGATCTGCTTCAAGATCGGACAGCGTGCCGGTCACCCGCTCGACGTAGTCCGCAACCACGCTATTCTCCGAGGGCTCAAACTCTACCCGGGTGCTGCGCAGCGACGACGGCATCACGCTGATTTCGCGTGGCTGCACCGGCGTCTGCCAGCCGGCGGTTTCTACCGCGGAAAGCAGCGCCTTCTCAATACTCTCTTCCAGCACGATGGCGGTGAGGGAGAAGCCTTTCATATCCAGCGCGGTCACCAGCGAAGCCGGGCCAATCAGCCAGTCGATACGCTGTTGCAGCGGCGTATGCGCCAGCTCGCGGGTCAAAATCGCCATTTCGGCAATCGATACGCCGCCGAGATTATTGATCATCACCGCCAGACGACCGGTTTCCGGCAGGGCGGCGCTGAGCTTCTCCGCCATCAGCGTAACGATTTCCGCGCTGTTCTGGGTCGCGATGACCGATGCGCCCGGTTCGCCGTGGATCCCCATGCCCAGCTCGGCCTGGTCCGCGTGATGGCGCGGGGCCGTTTCCGCGTCCTGCGGCAGATGACAGCTGGCAAGAGCCAGTCCGAGGCTGAAGGTATGTCCGGCGGCATACTGCGCTTCGCGCAGCACGGTCGCCAGATTGTGTCCGCGTTCGGCGAAGTAGCCTGCCACTTTATGCACCAGAATCGTCCCGGCGATGCCGCGCGGATGTTTGTTGTCCGGCAGCGAAATATCATCGCCAACGATCAGCATTTCAACGTTATAGCCCATGCGGCGCGCCTTCTCCGCCGCGAGGCCGAAGTTCAGGCGATCGCCGGTATAGTTCTTGACGATCAGCAGACAGCCCGCGTCGCCGGTTACCGCCTGGATGGCGGTCAGCACCGCATCGACGCTCGGCGAGGCAAACAGGTCGCCGCAGACGGCGGCGGTCAGCATGCCTTTACCGACAAAGCCCGCGTGGGCCGGCTCGTGACCGGAACCGCCGCCGGAGATCACCGCCACGTTGTTTTTGTCGAGATCGCGACGCACCACCACGCGAATGGCGGGATCGCTCTCCAGCCGCGCCAGGTTATTCCACGGGCTGGCGATAATGGTTCCTTCAATCACGTCGTTGACGAGGTTGGCGCGTTGATTAAAAAAGAATTGAGACATAACGGATCCTGAAAGTTAAGCGAGTTCCCGGAGGGGACAGCCTCCGGGGTGGAAAGATGGGGCAGGTTAGCCGCGAATCACGCGTTTGCCGGGAATATCAAGGGTGATGGTCTCTCCGTTTTGCAGCGTCGTCAGCACATCGCGCTGCTGGCAAAGCATCGCAATGCCCGCCTGGCGGGCGATAATCGCGCCGTGAGCGTGCTCGCTGCTCTCCTGCAGACAGATTCCCTTCACCTGACGGCCGTCGAGCTGCACGACGGTAGAAGGAAAGATATCGTCGGCTACGAGGATCGAAGGCGCGCTAAACTGCGGCAGCGCTTCGCTGCTCTCGTTAAGGTGACGCAGCGTGCGGTGCAAAATATCTTCAATATCAATATAGCGTGCCTGAAGGTAGGCATCGTCGAGATGGCGATATTGTTGGCTTAAATCGCTCAGCACCTGATGCCACGCCCACTCCGCGCTGCACTGCTCGTCGCGCACGATATCGCACGCTGCCGTATATAAATCAGGATCATCAAGCAGAGTATGATGCCCGGAGAAGATCGCCGCGATGTCGGCGGAATACTTCTCCTCCGCCAGGGCCGTCAGCGCGCTAAGATCGTCCAGCGTCCGATCAATAGCCCGTTTCAGGCGCAGCTGCTGCTGACCGATGGCGGCGCTCTTTTCCCGCGTAACGCTGTTCTGAGGCCGAGGGTAGAGCACGACCTGGCCCTGAATGCGGGCGGCATGGGTGGGCTGCAAAGCGGGGGTCGCCTCCGTTTGCTCGCCAAAGTTCTCCGTCGCCAGCGCCTGGAACGCCGCCAGCGCGGCGTCGGCGTCCGGGCCGCGGGCCAGCAGCCTTAAGGTATCGTTACGGCGCACCTGAAGCAGGGCGATTTGGTTGAGGCTATCCGGCGTGACGCACTTTCCCTCTTTCTCCAGCACCAGGTCGGCGTTGAATCCCGCCAGCGCGGCGACCAGCTTTGACGCCGGGCGAACGTGCAGGCCGTTAGGATTTTGAATCACTACGGAAACCGAGCGCGCGTCGCGGTCATCGGCCAGCGCGGCGGTAAGCGAAGGGGGTTGCGGTTGCGATGGTAACCCGAGCTGTACGCGCTTTGCCTCCAGCGCATTCATGGCGTCCTCAATCACCTTGTCGATGTCGGCCCCGGCGGCGGCGCTCACCGTCGCCGCCAGCGTCCCTTCAACCAGCGGCGCCGCGCACAGGCGGACCTTCGCCGCAATCGCCGGATCGAGCAGATCCAGCGCGGTTTCGGCGCTCAGCAGGGCGCTGCCAATATCCATCATTACCAGTACATGATCGGCGTCGGCGACGGATTCAATGGCCTCCATCACCTTAATCGGATCTGTGCCGATCGGGCTGGCGGGATCGTCAATGCCGGCGGCGATCGCCAGCTTACAGCCATCGTTCATTAACATCTGCCGGGCCAGTTCTCCGACACCTTCGCCCAGACGGGCGCTATGAGAAACAATAACCAGGTTTACCATCGCGTTTTCCTTACTCTTTAGCTGCTGCGGCCAGCATCTGAACCATAAACATCACCGAGGTTGCGCCAGGATCCTGATGCCCGATGCTGCGTTCGCCCAGATAGCTAGCCCGCCCTTTACGGGCCTGCATGGCGATGGTGGCGTTGACGGCGGCTTGCGCCTGTTCGCAGGCAGCATCAAGGGCGCCTGGTATCGACAGGTGCTGTTCGCTGGACTGGCGCAGCGATTCCACCACCGGCAGCCAGACGTCGCACATGGTTTTATCCCCGGGCTCGGCTTTGCCGCGATTCACCACCCCTTCCGCGCCTTCGCGGAAGGTCTGATAAAGCTCTTCCAGCGTCAGGCTCTGATGGGCCTGGGTCACCTGGGCGGCGCGAATAAAGAAGGTGCCGAACAGCGGGCCGCTGGCCCCGCCGACGTTGGAGAGCAGCGTCATACCGGTATTTTTAAGAATGAAACCAATGTCTTTATCGGCAATTGACGGCAGCTTTTCCACTACCTTGCTGAAACCACGATGCATATTCAGGCCGTGGTCGGCATCGCCGATTTCCCGGTCCAGACCGGTCAAAAAATCGCTCTCTTTCGTGAAGATATCGGCGCAGCGATAGAGCCAGTCTACGATTTGCGTTCTGCTTAATGACATGTCGTGCTCCTTATTTTCCCCAGTTCAGCGCCGGGGTGTGAACCGGGGCGTCCCATAATGCCAGCGTCTCGTCATCGGCTTTTAACAGGGTGATGGAAAAACCCACCATATCCAGAGAGGTACAGTAGCTGCCGATAAGATTGCGCTCGATAACGATGCCGGTTTCCTCGCAGCGCTGCGTCAGACGGTTATAGACGCCGTAGAGTTCGGACAGCGGCGTGGCGCCGAGGTTGTTGACCAGCGCGATAACCCGATCGCCTTTTTGCAGCGCCTGCTTGGTCTGCGCTACCTCCTGCCACGCGCCTTTCACGTTGTCCCAGTGGCGCAGCGTGCGGCTATAGGCGCCGTTTTCCAGCAGGGTATCGAACATTTCGTCAACGGTGCGATCGAGGGAGGTGAAGCGGCGGCGGTCGATGCCCGGTTCGCCGTGAATGCCGACGCCGAACTCCATCTCATCGTCCTGCAGTTCGAATGAGGGCTGCCCGGCGGCCGGCACGGTGCAGGCGCCGAGCGCGATGCCGATAGAGTGGCCGAGGTTGTTGAGCTTGCGCCCCAGTTCGGCGCAGGATTCCAGCGAGTCGCCGTGTTCGGCAGCCGCGCCTACCAGTTTTTCAATCAGGACGGTATTGGCCACTCCGCGCCGTCCGGCGGTGTAGAGGCTATCTTTCACCGCCACGTCGTCATCGACCACCACGGTGGTGACCTTAACGCCGCTTTCGTGCAGCAGCTCGGTGGCGGTTTCGAAGTTAAGAATATCGCCGGTGTAGTTTTTGATAATCAGCAGCACGCCTTCGCCGCCGTCGATGTTCATGGCGCACTCAAACATTTTATCCGGCGTCGGGGAGGTGAAAATTTCCCCCGGACATGCCCCGGAAAGCATGCCCTGGCCAATATATCCGCAGTGCATCGGCTCGTGACCGCTGCCGCCGCCGGAGAGCAGCGCCACTTTTCCGGCCACCGGCGCATCGGCGCGGGTCACGTAGACCGGGTCCTGGTGCAGCCTCAGTTCAGGGTGCGCTTTTGCCAGACCCGCCAGTTGTTCACTCAGGACATCTTCGACACGGTTAATCAGTTTTTTCATTGTTTATTCTCCGTCGGAGTTTCGATGCGGCCTCTCTGCTGATGGAGGCGG
>ULRE01048478.1_pt1 | contig 17075 bp, 13 predicted proteins | sample 1955141 | NCBI WGS metagenome assembly ULRE01 (sample SAMEA4835674, study PRJEB28245) | human gut metagenome | biome: gut microbiome; material: fecal sample | place: Denmark | collected 2008
CTTCGGTTGACGAACAGCTGCGGTTTGTTGAGGGGTGGATAAAAAGCGTTTTTCAAAAGATCTGAAAAACTTGTGTAAACGTGAATAACTCATGAGCTTTATCTTATAAGAAATCACCCCTAAAAACAAATCCTGTGTAATTTTGTATTTTCAATAAAAGGGTAGTTTGTGTTCTGAAATATGGCTAATTTTTTGTTTTGTCAGTGGTTTTTCAAGTGTATCTTTTTCACAATTACTATTCCTTCTTAGGCTTTTTGTTCTACTTCATTATGAGATTATTTATATCGCTATCTTTATCACTATCTTTATCACAAGCGGCTGATTTTGTTATGATATATTGAATTATTTTCTAGTATAATAGCCCCGATTATTATAATTTAGGAAAATTGCTATAATAGAAAAGGACAAGTCGTATAAGATTTGTCCTTTTCTGATGTTGAAATTATTTCTTGAACTTCTTTATGTTAGCAGGAGCCTTAGGCTGATAGCTTAATCCAAAACAAGCTGTATTGTTTGAACGAGCAATGTTTTTTTCAGCTGCAAAAGCCAAGGCTTTTAAAAGAGCCTTCGTCATTTTTTACACCTCCCTAATGATATTAATATCATAACAGCAGTTGCTGTTAATGAATACGCTGAAGGATAGAAAACCCAATACCAATTCGCCAAAAAAGCAATTGTTGAAATAACCAATACTAATAATGATAGCAAAATAGAAACTAAATGATATTTTTTCTTTTCTGTTTTATCCAGCATTTTATTTTCGACAGGGGCAAATATCGAAATAACCACGCATGAAATAGTAGAAAATAATTCTATTACTATAGCCACCTCTTCTACACGAAAAAGGTATATCCCAATCAAAATTAGATATATTAATAGGGATACCGACATACACATTCCAGATGTCTTACAATGATAGCCACCAGAGTATTGTCTTAATCCTAGATATATTATAACAAACAACGCGCTAATCAAAAGAGTACCACTTAACAACGAAAGAATAAAAACAAGAAGATAAAAAACCGATTTAAATAAAAAAAGCTCAAGACCGTATGCGTATGCATCTACATTTTCTATCGAAATTATTTTTTTTGCTGCTAACAAAGTGGATAATTCTCTTGATATATTTCGAAGCATTTTCTTCACCCTGCCAATATTATAGATGATTATCAAAAAAAATCAACACTTTTTGTGCTGAGCGGTCAAAAAAAGTCGCTAAGCGGGAAAAGTGTTGATTATTATTTGTTTTTCATGATAACATTTGTCTGAAAATACTCACCTGTTATTTTCCATGTTGAATCACCATCGTACTTTTGAGCGATTTGTTTAATAATTTGAGTACCATATCCATGTTCAGATGGATTTGTTTTGGTTGAGAGCAAGTCTCCTTTCTCACTTTGATGAACAATATTGGGGTAAGTGTTATGAACGATAATCGACAAATATTTGCCATGCATTTTTATTTTGAGTATAATGTGTGGTTTTTTAGTTGATTGAACTGCCGCTTCAATTGCATTGTCTAACATATTAGAAATTACAGATGATATATCAATATCACTGATATTCAATTGGGGCAATGTTTGAAACTCATAATCAAAAGCGATATTTTTATTTGTGCAAACCGTAGCTTTATAGCCGACTGCTGCGTCTATAACGCTATTGCCTGTTGATTTATCTATTTTGTTACTAATATCGCTTATTTGTCCGATGGCTTCATTTAATAAACTGTTTGCCTTTTCTAAATTGTTTTCATTTAATAAAGTCCTTATATTCATCAGATGGTTCTTAATATCATGGCGCACTTTCTGGAGCTGTTGCGTATTTTGGTTTTGAACCGATAGTTTTTCTTCCATGGTATTATAGCTTGTTTCAAGCAAATATAGCTTTTGCTTTTGCTGAAAACTCGAACAGATATATGTAAAAAAATATATTACTATCATACTCATAACAAAGAATGACACAGAGATTGCTGAATAAGATATCGCTTCAGCATTGTTCTTAGCAGAACTGGAGTAGAAATGAATAAATGATACAGTTACAACTAAAAAAACACCAATTACAACATTAAACATAATCCAGATACGTTTACTCAGATTAAAATCCACTTTAGAAAAAGCGTGAGCAATTGCCGAAATAACAATTATATCTACAAGCTTAATGATCATACAAATTACTAATCTGTATGTAAGGTTGCTGTAAAAAACATCAAGGAATTGTTTGTCAAGAATCAGCGAGAAAAAGTTTCCAAATATCACATCAATTATATAAATTATGTATATAAGTAGCATTGAAAATGCGGTTTTTATGAAAGGTTTGTTTTTATACAGCAATGAACTTCCGCCTAATAAAAAAGATAAGAAAATCACTGACTTAAATATAATATTAATATCCGAAAGAAAATGGACAAGCAGCGCAGTAACAATCGCAACGCCGATAACAGGCAGAGGCGTTTTATATCGTGGAATCAAAAGATGCTGGAAAAAGAAATACAGTATACAACATTCTATGACACATAGGGTTAAATTCAGAATTTCCATATAATCAGTAAGCTTCCTCCAGCAAAATATAATCAGACACTGCCCTAATCAATCCTTTTCTGGCTCTTTTGCTTACAGGTACTTTTTCATCGTTACACAGTATAGCATAATTGTCACATACTTCAACAATTTTTCCTACGTTGACTAAATAATTGCGAAATGATTCATAAAAGCCTTTAGACATGTATTTATCAACAATCGAGGAAAATACTCTTTCGGTTAAAATGAATTCATCATTCAACGTTCTGACATACAATTGCTTGCCAGACAGATAAAAGTACATAATATTCTGTATTGGGATTTTAACAAAAGATGGCAGACCATCTCTAAGGATTTCAAAAAACTCAGACTCTGGGTGGTTACATAAATAGTCGTTTATCACCCTGCTAAGCTCAGCTGAAATTTTTGAAGGCTCATAATCCTTTGGGATAAAAGCATTGAATTTATACTTGACCGAATCAAAAACTTCCATTTTATATGACGTCAAAAAAGCAAGGTAAAAAGAATTATCCATCGTCCTAAGTCGTTCCGCCACCATCTTGCCGTTTATTGCGGGCATATCTATATCTAGAATTACAATATCAAAATATGTTCCGTTTTCGAAACAATGTATAAGTCTATTGCCATCCGAAAAAAGTTTTATTTCGATTTCTGTATTTAGCGACGAAGAAATTTCATACACTAATCTGCCAATACTGTTTTTCATATATTGAATATCGTCATCACAGATGGCAATTCTAATCATTTTTCTAATCCTTTCTGTATAAATTGCTCGCATATCTTACAATTTGCTCCATATCGAATATTTTATCCTTGGGGCAATCTCTGATTAAATCATAAAAGCTCACCTGTGGTTGTTTTTCACCGGTTAAAAGAAATGTCGGATCCAGACCCAGTTTCTCATAAGCTAAAACGATTTTTTCTATTGATAATCTACATTTTCCTCTTTCGATATCGCCGTAAAAATTGAGTGACATCTCTAAAAGTGCAGCAGTCTGTGCTTGAGTTAACCCTTTGGATTTTCTATATTCACGAAGTCGTGTGCCAATCTCCCTTAATGTATCGTTCATCAAAAGCAACTCCTACTTTATTTAATACCATATTAATTATATCAAATATAAGATTTACTGTAAACCAGCGATATATTTGCATTTACTGCGTAAATAACAATGAAATATTGGTTTTTATATCTTGACATATTAAAAAAATATGTTATACTGAACAACAAAGAAATCAACCCGCTCATCGTCAAATTTTGACCGCTCAGGACAAAATGCATTGACATGAAACTATATTGTGATATAATGCAATTGAGGTTAACCTTAATCCCAAAGGTTTTCTGACTGATCATCAGAGATACAATTATTGGGAGGTTTAAGATGGTAATATCTAAGAAAATTATAGCTGCTATTATGACGGCAGCTATTGCAACTTCTGCTGTAGCAGTAAGTGCAAGCGCTGTAAGCGATACTACTGATCCTGTTTCTACTTCTTATGGTGATATGGTAGGAAAGCTTACTGTAACATCGACATCAACAAAAAAATACGTTATCGGAAGAACCACTTGCACGGGCACTGCTCCTCGCATCTTTGTCACTATCGATGTTGTTTCTTATCCTTCTGGCAAGGATATATACTCTGACAGCGATCCTGTAGAAGCTACAAACAGTAAGTCCGTATCTTCATCGGCATACTCATACTCAACAGCGGCAATTTCTGCTTATGGAGCTCATGAAGTACGCGGAACTAGGGAAACGCTGATTAAAGCGCAGCGTATCAAATTCAGCCGCGTGAGTATGCTCGTTTGAGCGAGGCGAATTTGATTTAATCAGCGTTTCCCTAGCTCGTGGGGTGAATACACAACGCTTGTTAATGCCTAATAGTTAAAGCATTGCCGTGGAAGTATATGCCTCCACGGCAATTTGCTTATTTTGATTTGGAGGTTTTCTAATGAAAAAAGCTAGAAGTGCAATCGCCTTGATATGTCTTTTTACAATGCTCTGCGGATGTTCGGGGAATAATTCCATATCAGCCCCTACAGGCAGCGTTATTGAAAATCCCTTTGAAGAAACCGTTGATGCTGGGGAAAATCAGAGCGTAAGCACAATTGCAAGCTACGGACTAGGTTACGCTGCCGATGAAACAATAGCTTTTAGCGGCGGCACACTGACAATTCCCATAGAACTAAGCGGCGGAAAGGAATCCACTCAGGTTGGGATACTTATTTATCTTGACGGAATATTGCAATCTTACGTCACAGAAGCCTCTGACAGCAAACAAACAATGCATATGTTTGATACACTAGCCAACAGCAAAATAACATATACCGTTAATGTTGACGCCGTATTTGACAGTTCATTGGAAAAACATTACATAAATCTTGTATCTGTTCTTTTGCCAAACTATCGTCCCGCCGACAAGACCTCCACATTCGGTACATATCATTCCGGACTCACCGTTCTGCCAAAAGAAATCACCTTTGCAGAGGATAACGGTGTGGCATATCTGAATAACATTCTTGATTATGATAATAACACAATCATCAAAAATGATGATATTAAGAAATATGGCATTGAAGAAGATGGCTACGCGGCATTTGTTCCTCTCAATGCTGCCGACTTAAGCAAAAACCTCTGCATAAACGAAGACAGACTGTCATTATCCTTGTTGTCATATACTATGCAGGCTGATGGCGGCGTATATCGTGTGTCTTTTTATAAAAATCATGAAATAGTGAGATTGAGCGGCGGATTTGACTATATTGATATTGACGTGGAAAAGGGTAAAATGTCACTTACTGATATACAAATAGAAGATATTGATGCAGGGGATTTTATATACTGCGTTGCTGTTCCTTTATCAAATGCAGGTTATTCAATGCCGTATAAATCCAAAAGCACATTTGTTTTACCAATCGGCGGTCATTCCGACCACACATCAGACACAACCGCCCCCGCAGAATCGGATAATATCCCTGCCGAAGAAACGGTTTCAGGCAGTACAGGACTTGGAAATAATCAAGTCTTTATAGCAGATGATACCTCGATTATTCTTGCAGGATATGAAAAGAATGGCTTGTTTATCTACTCCTCAGATGACGGCATTGAAATTGACAGGTCAGCGCGTTTAGCTGACGAGTCAGCTTTTATTCAAAAAATATGTCAGATTGATGGTGGCTATTCCGTTATTTATTATAATGGTTTGGGCGAAATGCTCGGCTGTTTGTTCGACCACGAATTAAATCCTGTACAGACCATAGAATTATCCGTGATGCTTGGAGAGGACGCTATGTCTTTTGCAGAGAACATTGACCTCAATTTTGAAACAATATGTTATTCGCTCGCAACAGGTTCGGAACTATATGTGTGCGGCTTGAATGGAGAAAACAAGCAAAAGTTGCTAAGTCTTTCGTTTGGTCAAGATGGTGTCGCCTCAATGATAACAGGCGCGGTGCTTATGGAAAACGGGATTGCGGTTACAGCTGTCGGTACTGACAAGGGGGAAAAGATAAGCTTTTACGGTGTTGTCGGATTTGACGGCAATTATGAATTTCATCAGAAAAATAATATTCAAGCGCCGCAGGTAAGCGGTGGTACTGCGATATGGGCGGACGCTCACCTTGAATTAACGCAATCTTCAAGCGGAGAGATAATAGTATACAGTAACGGCGAATTTGTCGCTTTAGAAACAACCGAATTGAACGAAAGTCAGTATGCCTATTTGTGCAATGACGGAAAGACAATATTGACATACACAGAGGACGGTGGGGCACTGAAAATAAATGCTTATCGGAACGGTACTGTAATCAAAAGCCTTTCTGAAAGCGCAAATGGCACTATTGCAGGAAACCTTGTTCTTTTTTCCGATAAGATATACGCCAACACTAGAGGAGACTCTTACGAACTGGTTTCATGGGATTTTAGGTGAAAGTATGGAACTTATTATTGACAGTGTTACAAAGAACTACAAGGACAAAAAAGCGCTGGATTGTTTTTCGTTGAGAATGACGGCTGGCGTTTATGGCTTGCTTGGACCCAACGGCGCAGGCAAATCAACCTTAATCGGAATCATAACAGGTCTTGTAAAGCAGGACAGCGGCAGCATCACATATATAAACGAAAGCGGCTCTTCACTATGTACAAGGCTTGGCTATCTTCCGCAGTACCAAAGCTTTTATAAAAACTATACAGCCGAGGAGTTCCTGCTCTATATAATGGCATTAAAGGGCATTAAAACGGATAAGGGAAAAGACTATTGCCGCAACCTGCTTGCACAAGTAAATCTTGAGAATTGTGGCGGCAAGAAAATCGGGGCTTTTTCGGGCGGAATGAAACAGCGGTTGGGCATTGCACAGGCACTTGTTGGAGAGCCTGATGTGTTAATTTTTGATGAACCTACCGCAGGGCTTGACCCCAAAGAACGCATACGGTTTAGAAATCTGATTTCATCATTAGGCAGTGATAGAATTGTAATCCTTGCAACACATATAGTATCCGATATTGCATACATAGCAAAAGAAGTTGTGCTAATCAACAATGGGCGACTTCTCGATTGCGGCACGCAGGACCATATTACATCAAAGCTTAATGGCAAGGTGTGGGAATACACTTGCAGCAGCGATACCGTCATTGAAATAATGAACGCATATCCGGTAAGCAATGTGATATCGGAAGGTGATCTGTGCAAAGTAAGGCTTATATGCGAAAAAAAGCCATTTGAAATCGCGACAGGTGTTTCGCCGAATCTTGATGATGTCTGCCTGTACAGCTTTGGAGAAATCTGATATGAAAATAGTATATTATGAAATGCGCAAAAGCTGGTTAAAGCCCTCTGTTCTGCTTGTCCTCATAGCACTTTCGGTGCTGAATATATACAGGCTGAATGAAGTGTTCAACATTTTCGGGCGTTTCAGCGGTGATGATATGACAGAGATAAAGTCGGCGTATTATCAGATGTATGATGAACTAAACGGATCCGTTTCAGCTAATGAAATTCAGTTTCTTAAGGAAAATGATAATCGGCTGAGCACACTTGCGTTAAACAAGGAATACAGTACAGAATATGATCCCGATTGCTATACGGGCTATGAATTCGGAGATTTTGCGCTTTTTCACTTTTACCTTGTCCCCGAAGTAGAGTATTACATAACATATCCGAATTTGTCGAACAAGATCGTAAGCAAAGCCTATGAAAACATTGATTTCTATACGCAATGCGGAAATTCCTATCAAACAAAATACAATACGCTGATATACAATTTATATAGCGGACGCAGCATACCTGAATATCATTTGACCGAATGGGCAGAACACTATTTCAGCTATGACTTTTCTTCGCTACTGGCAATAATAATGCTTATTGCAGGGCTATCCTCCTGTTTCTCTCAGGAAAAAGAATGCGGTATGAGTGCATTGATTTCATCAAGTGGAAAAGTCGGAATAACAGTCAGAGCCAAGTTGGCGTCGGCTTTTATGTACTCGCTTTTGTTAGCCCTTTATTTTGTTTTGCTTGACCTTGCGACTGTTGGTATTCTGTATGGCGTTGATGGACTTGACAGACCTGTGTATTCCGCCGAATATTTTGCTTATTGTCCATATAGTTTCACCTTTGCACAGGCAATTCTTATATGTGCAGCACTCAAATTTATCGCACTATTCATTATAGCAGAGCTTATAATGCTCATATCGGAAATCAGTCCGAATACGATCGTTGCGGCAATCGTCGCTTTCGCTGCTGCGGTTGCGCTTATCCTTACGGCAGGTTATTCTGACATTCCGCTAAACCCTATAATGGCTCTTACTCCTGATACTTACCTTAAGGAGCTGAATTGCATCAACCTATTCGGCGAGCCCGTTCCTGCGCTGTGCGTTGCGTTGTTCTCGCTTGGCGTCATTTCTGTGGGACTGGCAGTATTCATCACAATTATTGCGCCCTATAATTTAAGGAGAACAAAATGCTGAAACATGAAATAAAAAAGCTGTTCATAAAACAGCATGGTTTATTGCTGATGTTGGCTATGGTTATAGCGGAATTTGTTGTAATGAACTGCATATATACTCCCAAGCATTTTGACAACGAGATTACAAAAGCGGCATACTATGATTATATGTCGTATTTGTCTGGTACTTTGACCACTGAAAAGGAGGATTTTCTTTACTCCGAACAGGAAAAGGTTTACGCCGCAAAGTCCAAAGAGCAGGATTTAATAAACCGGATAATAAGCGGCGAACTTGACGACGAGGAAGAATACCTGCTTGGCATATCAGAAATACAGCCGCTGCTTGATAAAGCACAGGCGCTGGAGCTTACATTTGAGCAGTATAACTATGTATCGGAAGCAGCCGACAAGCGTTATTTTATCGTCGGCGAATACAATGGCTTATGCAGAGATTATCCCGATGTTCTGTTCGTTGCTTTTGTAGTATTTTTGACCGCCTTATCCTTTCTTGGCGAGGAAAGCTCACAAATGATTACGTTTATCAGAGCATATCCAAAAGGTAAAAGCAGCACTCTTTATGCTAAAATCTGGTCGATTGGTGTGTTCTTTTTGATTGCACAGATACTTGCGTCAGGCTGTGAATTTCTCTTTTTATGCCGCGAGGGCGGATTGGAGGCACTGTCCTACCCTATACAGAGTATAAGCTATTTTTCAGGCTGCGTTTATAATATTTCGATTGCAGAGTGCTTTGTTTCATTGCAGATAATAAGGCTTTTAGGTTATATTTTTCTTGCAGCCATTGTAATTTTACTGTGTGTGACAATCAAAAAGCCGCTTTTTGTTGTATTTGTTCCGTGTTCCTTGTGCCTGTTGCAGCAATTTTTATTTACCGAGGGAAGCACAGCATATTATCTTCCCACAGGATTTCTGCGTGCGACAGGGTATTTTCGAGGCGAAGTTTATGAAACGCTTAGCGAAGGCACAAATAATCAAATTACAACAAAGACTTTTTCTGAAATCCCAATTTCGGTTTTTGGCGCTTTGGTGGTTTTGATATCAGCATTTTGCGCTGCGGCTGTTTTTGTGGCTAGAAGTTATTATGATAAAAAGCCGCAAAAATCAAAGCATATAAGGGCATTGTCTTTGTTAATGCTTATGATCTTTAATATTTCAGGTTGCAATTCACAAATTCCCGCGGACATTTGCTATAACCTAAAAGACGGCTTTTATATGCTGCAAAACGACACTCAATACTTTGTGAAAAGCTCTGATGGAATTGCAGTGTTTTCAAAGCTTGATGATACCAGTTATGATCTTCTAAGAGACCCATTCAGCAGTGATATGCTTATTACACATATCGCATATGGCGACAACTCAATTTATTATCTTGACGATAGCTCAGGCACTTCAATAACCAAGGTTTCTCTTGATACTTTTCAGTGCGAAGAATTGTTTTCGCAAGACCCTCAGGCTGTGTATTCCTATCTGGGGTTAAGTTTCAAGGATAATATTATCCTTGAAAGCAGCATACATTCATTTTTTGCTGACGATAATGCAATATATCCAATTACATACAATGGAGAAATCTACCAGATAAAAAACGGCAAAGCAGAGTGCATTATTCCCGATGGCAATCAGCTCAATATGGTGGCATTCGATGGAAAGACAATTTACTACATTAATCACTCCCTGGAACTAATGGCATACAATGTTGCCGATAAGAAGTCAGAACGGCTTGCAGGTGGCTTTGTCAAATCTCTTTACTATGATGGCAGCAGGATACTGTATTCCAATAAAAATGGAATATATTCGATGGATATCAAAAACGGTGCCACTGAATTGCTTACAGAAATGACAGCGGAGCAAATATCCTCTGATGGCAGTCGAATTGTGTTTTATGCAGACGAAACACTCTATTTGTTGGATCATGAAATTAGAACGCTGATGCGGCAGAAACTGCTTCACTTTTCTATACTTTCAAATACCGATATGGTATATTATGTTTATTATTACAATGGTGAAAATGTTTCTGATGTTCTTGAGATTTAAAAAAACTCTGGTTAAATCGGTGCAAATGTTGTGCAATCAGTTTAGCATAAAAACATTGCCGGAACTATAAGGCTTGCCATTTATCGTGCTTGACGAACCTTCCGCGGCGCTTGATTCGATTTTCGAACACGATTTTACACCAAGTTCAATGGAGTGTAGGACACACGGCTTCTCTACATTTCGCACTGCCTGTCATCTTGTTGTTTTGGCAACGAATTAATATTGGAGCACGGCTCGCATGATGGGCTTATTGGCATGGGTGGTGTTTACAACGAATTCTGGACGGCTCAGTCAAGGATACGGTGGAGAATTGTTGGCGTAAGGCAGAATGGTTTCTTATTTTATTCGCTTGCAACGCTTTATTTCTTAATATGTAAAAACTCTCGGAAACAAGGCGTTTTTCAGTGCTTACGGGAGTTTAGCGATATTTTATTTAACTATTAAGAAATCAAGGCTGTTATAGAGTGATTAGAATGTTAGGGTTTCATACGTATGATATCTTCTTTCGATAGATGATCGTTACCTTAATGTTTAGTATTATTTATATATAAAGTCGAAATTTGTGACGAAATATATTGACATCTATGATGAATTGTGATAAAATATATTAACAGTAAATGCGTTGGTTGCGTAAGATGACTGTATATTATGGTTACTTTACATATTGACTGTTCAATGAAAATTGTCGTTGACGAAAGATTTGAATAAAATTGTATCAATAAACTACAGCAACTTGTCAAGTAGCATGGTAATATAAAAAACATGGTGTTCAAGCGTTTTATATCTACCATTCGGTTAGATTCGCTGAAATTTGAACGCCACCCTCTAAATGCATTACTTCTTTGTTCAAATTTCCATTTTGCTATGGAGATGAACGTAAATCTTATGAAAGGATATGATATGGTGCTTAACTATATCATATAAGAGTAAATATGAAGTCGATAGATTATCTTATTAGTAAGTCTAATTGTGAAGGCGAAATTCAACAATTACTAGGTGATTGGGATATTCCGGAGGAGCTTTTAATAAAACTCAATTTAGAACAGATTACTAACCTTATATTTAGCATTGATTCTTTGGTCAAGAATGCATACGAGAAAGAGGCACAAGTTGAAATTAATTCTCCTGTTGGTGGAAAATATAACTTGGATTTGTTTGTTGACGCATGCTGTATGCCCAACGATATTATGTATGAAGCTATGGGTTTTAATAATTCTGTGTCTTTAACAATTAGTTTTAATGAACTTAAAGCATTTGCTTTGGAATTAGTTCTTGAAATTATAGCTTTAGAAATTTTTGATGAAAAAACATGTTTTCTTTTTGCAGCTAAAATTGTTGCTTTTTTGGTTCAAAAAATGAGATTTATTTCCAAGGCGGCAGATAGATGCATAATTAAAGCTATTGTTAATCTCGAAAGTCAGTCTAAAGATACAACTTTTGAAGAGTTGTCTGCTTCCCTAGTTAACACTACCCCGTCAATTTGTAAATTGAATAAATGTGGCAAATACAATGCTAACCAGCATAAATGTAATACCATTACCAAGGAATACTTAAAAAGTACCTTAAAAAAACTTGCTGACCAAGATGTGATTAGAGAAAAAACGCAAGTCCAAAAAACGTTTTATACAATAGCTAACATATTTGAAAGTTGATAACAAATAGAGCCGAGCCATTTTGTGTGTCATCTCGATAACTGGTTTTGCTTATTTTGAATTAACAAGCCTGCTGGAAGCAGTAGGCTTTCTATTTTAGGAGGAATTTAATATAATGGATACCATAGGGTATAATCAAGCTTATAAGTTTATAGTAACTCGTTCGTTAAAGTCTAAATTTACTTTAATCCTTTTCTGTTTTGATATTCAAGCGGGAGATATGATTGATACTATTTTGTCTGAAAACAATATGTCGGAAGCGGATTTCATTTCTTACCTGAAAATAAACCAAAAAAGTTCCAAAGATGAAGTTTTTAACAATATAATAGAAAAAATAATTAGTACTTTGCGCGATAGCAATTCGTCGTACAAAATATTCTTTGATGTTTTGGATTCTATGTTAAAAAATTGGAGAGTTATAACAGTGTATACAGAATCACTTTATATAGATAGGATCCATAGAGATTCGTACTATTCATTTTATTCCGGAAATCATATTGAAACATCAAGATATTGCAAAAGAGTTTTGTTTTTCAGGGGAAATATTGCTAACCAAAACGATAATAATATAAAAATGCTTCAAAATAAATTCCTTGGAAGCATGGTAATTAGACCGTTAAATAACGGATTTATTGGCAGGACACTCATTTCTCCCGAGGCAATCTTTTCAAATGGTAGAAACAAAGCATACATTCGTATTTCAAAATACAAGATAAATTATATGGGAATGGAGCTTGAAGTATCTGCATTCCCATTTCTTACTCAAGACGGAATAACTTCAACTTGTGCGGAAACCACAATTCTTATCACAATGGACTATTACAGCAATAGATATAACGATTATCGTTTCGCTGTTCCTTCTGATATATCCAAAATAGCCCAAGAACATTCTAGCTCGCGGGTTGTTCCTTCCCTGGGTTTAAACTATGATGTTATTTCTAAGATATTATGTTCTTTCGGTTTGTTTACAACATTTCATCACGCACAAAAGATGGAACGTTCTTTAAAAATGAGAGATTATTTATATTATTATGTGGAATCTGGTATGCCGGTTTGCGTCAACTTATCTCGAAACAGCAAAGGTCATGCTGTGGTTTGTATAGGTCACAAAGGCATCTCGACTGAACAAATGTTGGATACATTAACATGCTATTCTAAAACTTATTTCACAAGTACCGCTTCGGGGTGTGGTTCATTAATAGTGATGGACGATAACTCCTGCCCATATTCAGAGTATGTTCTTTCTGATAACAATGAAAACCCATATTCATTAAAGGTAAAAAGGAATTATAAAAGAGAGGAGGTCGTGTTGTTTAGCCAAATAGAAGAATTAGAATGGTCTATAGATTGTTTCATCGCACCGTTGCATAAACGGATGAATATGAATGCAGCAAGGGCGGAACAGGTTATTTTAGAGTTGATTAAACATGAAGAGACAAACCCGTGTAATATCTTTAAACAAATCGATAAAACAATGGATGACTGGAGGACGAAGAAAAATCCCTTGATTTATAGACTTTTTTTGGCGTCATCACGTCATTTCAGAAAAGAACGGATAAATGACAATAAGCATAGTGACGCTGATGGTAATATTGGCCAGATATATGTTCAGAATTGTCTTAAAGTTCCCTTACCCCAATTTGTGTGGGTTTGTGAGCTGTATGATAAAAATAACTATGGAAGCAACCACGCTTTGGGCGAAATTGTAATTGATGCAACAGCAAGCTCAAAATTAAGCATGATTGATAGTATTCTAATGATAAGTTATACCTATGTCAATACATATTTTATGCGGAAGATCACTGGAATACCTCTTGATTGTGATGATTTACCTCCTGCCTCCCGAAGAAGTGCACTTCCTTTAAAGGCATATAAGGGTAACGGGTTCTTGCTAAATGGTTACCACAGCAATTTAAGTCCGTTTTGAAAGATGTAGGATGGATGTTCCTCCTGCACTTTCCCATTGGTTAACGCTTTGTTCCTACCATAAAAACAAACTCATGTTTTATCACAGCTGTTCAGGCTTTTTCGTTTGGCATCATGGTTAACTTGCCAATTTTCTGCAAATATTTAGCCAATTTACTTTTGGCATTGGCAGAGGGTTTCTTGTTTCAGATAATAGTGATTGTCTGAGGATAATGCATTATTTGCAACGCACCATATGTTTTTTTCTTTTATAATTGGACAGCAATGTGCGTTTTTGATAAGAAAACCAGATTTAATTAACCTTCAAATGCTAATTTTGAAAAAGGACTTGCATTTTTTCTTTTTGTGTGGTATAATATAAAGCGTAGTTTATCAATAAGCTGTCAGCTTCTTCTAGAAGCCGGAATATATGTGTTTTGTTACTTTAATTATTATGATATTTAATTCTATACGGGATCTAGCCCATAACTGCATAGTGTCATCTCAATTATCAGACAAAGATATGTTACAGGAAAAACAACCGCTTTGTGTTTCGTCTGTCATAGCCGAGCAGATTAATAGTGATTTTAGGGAGAACTGTTCTGATTATGACGCTGAAGATAGGGAATCTTGGTCGATAGCAGCTACAATTTATGCTGGTGAATGAGGTTTTTGAAATATATCATCTCATTAATCTGCTTGTCTGCAAAGTGCCATAAAGTATCATTTGCAGGTTTCTTTATAGAGTCTTTGCGGTCAAGCATAGGATGGCATTGTTCTTAAACGTAACCCATGTTTCTTATGCAGAGATAACGCTTTGATCCCAGTTTTTATCTGCGATATATTGTAGCTTTTAACAATCTGCCTCAGTGTTGTATTAACATTAGGAACTATCTGACAACTTAGGCTTGTTGGATTTCGCAAGTCATATACACAATGGCATTGTTAGTGTTCTTTAGCCAATAATGGGCTATCTCTGTTTGTTATCAAACAAAGTTTTCCATCAATAATGTCCCAGCGGATCCGTTCTTTTAATTGAGAGGACGGGGAGCCAAATTCGTTAGCATCTATGCAGTTTTCTGTATAGATGCTTTTTTGTTTATCCTCCAGTAGTACTAATAAAATCGTATGTTTTATTGACAAGAGCACGCAAATAGTGTATAATTAAAAAAATGGCAAATATTACACAGGCAGTCGGACAGGAGGAGAGTATGTCAGTATTTCAGTGCAGAATGTGCGGTGGTACTCTGGACGTAAAGCTGTATTCCAGAGTGTGCAGGTGCAGCTACTGCGGAACGGAACAGAGCGTGCCGCGATTGGGACTTTCTGAAAAGGACGCTCTGCTGGAACGCGCGGAACGCTACCGCAGGAACGGCGACCAGGACGGCGCGCTTATGCTCTATGAGCAGGCGCTTTCCATGGAAACGGACGACGCTGATATTTACTGGGCAATAGTTCTTTGCAGATATGGTGTGGAATACGTCTACGACCCGGTGAAGAAGCTTCATATTCCCACGATAAACCGCACGCGTTCGCAGCCGGTGAGCCAGGACAGCGACTTCCTGAGTGCGATGAAATACGGCGACGAGTTCCAGCAGTCGGTATTCCGCAGACAGGCTGAGGAACTTGACCGGATACAGAACGACATCATCGCAGCGGCAAAGAAGATAGAACCGTTCGATATTTTCATCTGCTATAAGGAATCCGACGGCACCGGCAGGCGCACTGTTGATTCCGTCATTGCGGGGGAACTTTACAGAAAGCTCGCCGACGAGGGCTATCGCGTGTTCTTTTCACGGGTCACGCTGGAGGACAAGGCAGGTTCCGCGTATGAACCGTATATCTACTCCGCACTGAATTCCGCAAGGGTAATGCTTCTGCTTACCACCAGCGCGGAAAATCTTCGTTCTGCCTGGGTGAGGAATGAGTGGAGCAGGTTCCTTGCGCTTGCCGCTGACGGCGAGAAAACGCTTGCAGTTCTTTCAAAGGGAGTAGCACCCGGCGCTCTCCCCGAGGAACTGCGCCATCTTCAGATGACCGATATTGAGAAGCTTGGCTGGGAACAGGACATCATACACGGGCTGGAAAAGCTGATAAGGCGCAAATCCAGCGTCACCGTGGTGAATTCCGCAGGAGCCGCGTCACTGATACGCCGTGCAAAAATGTTCCTTGAGGACAGAAATTACCCCCGCGCTGTGGAAACCTGCGAGCGCGCCCTGGACCAGGAACCTGAAAATGCAGAAGCGTATTTCACAAGGCTGCTTGCAGAATTTGCAGCAAGCACGCCGGAGGAACTCTGCGCCCTCGACGCGGATTTCACCATGAGCGACAGTTACAGGAAAGCGGAGCGCTTTGCGCAGGGCGAGTTAGCGGAGCAGGTAAAAAAATGCGGCAGGTCCGCGAGAATGAAGCACTGTCAGTACAACATCCTGCATGCAGTCACCGAGCAGGAATGGCTCAGCACCGCTGCGGAACTTGATAAGCTTGCCGCAGAGGACAACACGGACGGCGCGGCAGAACTTGCGTCACAGTGCCGCAGAAGAGCGGAGCGTGCCCGTCAGGAAGAGCAGGAGCGCAGGGAAAAGCAGCTGCTTTCCGGGCTGGAATATCAGATACGCCAGAGCACTACGGTGCAGCAGATAGAAGAAGCGTTGAAACAGCTCGCGGGAATTCGCGGAGCGGACGACATCGTTAAATTTGCAGGACAGCGCATTGAGGAGCTGTCAGCCGAGCAGGAACGCGCCAAGAAATCCGCGGCACAGAAGCGGCGCCGCAGCAGGGGCGCAATAATCGCGCTGGCGGCGGCGTGCAGCGTTTCGGTGGCAGGCGGCGCAATCACCGTTTTTTCGGGAATATCGGCTACAAGCGCGAAATATAACAATGCGATAGCCCTGCGTGAAGTGGGGGAATTCCAGCGCGCACATGCGTTGTTCACCGAACTCGGGAATTACCGCGACAGCTACGACCAGCTGCGTGAAACTGAATATCGGCAGG
>ULRE01040242.1_pt1 | contig 17030 bp, 16 predicted proteins | sample 1955141 | NCBI WGS metagenome assembly ULRE01 (sample SAMEA4835674, study PRJEB28245) | human gut metagenome | biome: gut microbiome; material: fecal sample | place: Denmark | collected 2008
GGAGCAGGCGATTGCTCCGAATAATTTATGGTTCTTCATCATGCCATTTTGTTAATGAGCGGCAAATGTATTATTTTTTCATTTATTGAGAATAACTTTTTTCGTAATATATTAAATTTGCCAAGGCCCGACATCATCATTGTTCATCTGAAGTCCAGGACTCTTCTGAAGTGACTGTCCAGGACATAAAGGCGCTGTTTGGAAATCTTATAGAGTATTTCACTGATGAGGAAGCCGCAAAGGATGTTCGGGAAAGTCTTGATACCGAATTTGACAGTCAGGACAACATAAGCCTGGGCGACCGCCAGAAGCTGAAACAGAAATACATCACATGGGATTACCGCAGTGTGGGATATTCTGAGTGAGATGACATGAAAATAGGGATAGGCCGGAAATGGCTTGTCCCTATTTTCTCTTATCTCGTTACGACTTCTTTGTCAATAAAGGAATCCGAACATCCATAGTGGGACTTGATTGTCAAACACATACTCTATTGTATCCTTGACCACGTATGCGTCTTCTAAATTGGATATTTGTTTCTTTCCTTTGTTGCGCCCGCCCACTTCGAAAGTCTTTCCGTCAATCTCAAAATCTGAAACAGGAGATTCTACCGTATCGTACTTCTGCTTGGTCCAGCAATAAAAGATAGTCTCTCGGGCATTCCCCGTGTCCGGATTTTCGCCCGAAAGGACATAGGACATATTGGAATTCTGGAGATAAAGCTTGTCCATTTTGCGGAGAATTGCGTCCCCGTTGGCCTTCATACGCAGGACGGAAACAAGTTCGGCTTTTTCCAGATATTCCAGATACTTGGGAAGTTCGTCGCGACTTAATTCCAAGTCTCTTGCCATATCCGAGAAATTAATCTTGACAGGGACGCTCTTGGAAATGTAGTACATGAATTTCTTGAGCTTCTGGGTGGCGGCGATGGTCATCCTGGCGTATTTGGGAATATCGACTTCAACGGTAGTGTTGATGACTTGTCTCATACGAGTTTCGAATTCCGGTTCCTGAAAAAAAGGATAGCAGCCCTTTTTCATATATTCTTCGAAGTATTTCAACGGCCGTTCAGATCCGTACGGAAAATCAACTTTCCCTTGCAATACATCTTCCAAACTGGCAGGTTTTAATGACCAGCCATTGCGCAAGTTCAAGTATTCGCGGAATGACCAGACAGGAAGATGGTACTCGATGACGCGGCGACTAAGGTCTGCACCCCCTTCTTTAAGATCCAATATTGAACTGCCGGAATATACGACATGGAGCAGCGGCAGGCTATCGTAGATGTTCTTGACCTCCTGACTCCAGCCCGGATATTTATGAATTTCGTCTATATACAGATATTTCCCGCCACGGGCGAAGAAGCTCTTGGCAGTATCAAGAAGAGTGTGTGCACTGAAGTAGATATCATCTGCAATCACGTAAAGGGACTCATTCTTGTTCCCGGTTCTCTTGATGTGTTGTAGGATGAGAGTGGATTTACCGACACCTTTCTGGCCTAGGATACCCAAGATGCGGACATCCCAGTTTATGGTGTCGTGCTGCTCCCGGAAAAAGTTCATGGGTGTCAGTTCCAGAAGTTGATGGAATTGTTCGTAAAGTGTCTGCATAATATATTGCGGCATTTATTCCGCACAAATATAAGAAAATTGCAGGAAAGTTTACGCAATATTTATGAAAAGTTGCGTGGTTTTATTCGCAGTGGACTTTCAGGGAAGGTCACGGATGAAGAAGATTTGGAAAAACCATAAGAATAGATATGGTCGGCAAAGGACCGCCTCAGCATCTCGATTTTACATCGATAATTGCCTATCTCACAGAAAAGTTGTAAATTCGTTGCATTGCTACGCAACTTATTTGCAATGAAGAAATATTCAATTAATAGGAATAACACCGAACAGTGGAAAGAAGACGTCAAGAAGTCCGTCATGTTCTATAATGATTGGTTCTTGGCCTTTGCTCCATCTACCTATATCAACGCCCGTCAAGATGCCATCAACAGAGTGAACAATGCTTTCCAGAAAACGGATTGTTTCAACCTGTTGTCAACGGACATATTAAAGTCTGTGCCAGAAGCAATCACGATCCTGCGAATGGCGACAACACCTCCATTAGCACGAGACAGATTAGTTGGTCTTTCTGATATCCCTAAATCCGTGATTACATCACTTGAGTGCGGAAAATTACCAGCGAAAATGGAAGAATCTGCTCTGAATGAACACCTAAATAGTATTATCGCTGTTATCAACAAGCTTTTAGATGTTGATATTATGCCTTGGTTAGCGGACAAGTCCTCTCCTAATGAGATAGACAGGCTCTTGGCAACTCATATTATAGGAGACCGTGTTTGTGGTTCGCTGTCTGATCCTATTATCCGCAATGAACAGGAGCGCAGACAGCTTAATAGCATAGCAAAGTATCTTACCGACAAGGGCTATCGGTTCGTTGAATCTAAATCCATCGAAGATTTTAGAAAGATGGATAAAGGGTCTTTCTCCTTTCATCTTAACGTTCCGATTACAATGGATAAGACTCAGATAGTTAATATGCCAATTGATGCTGTCATTATGCGACAGGCATCCAAAAAAGGAGACTATCCTGTCTTAATTGAATGTAAGTCGGCAGGTGATTTTACAAACACTAATAAACGTAGGAAGGAAGAAGCCACGAAAATCGAACAATTAAGAAACACCTACGGTAAAAGAATAGAATTCGTTTTGTTTCTCAGTGGTTATTTTGATAGTGGTTATTTGGGCTACGAGGCTGCTGAGGGCATTGATTGGGTTTGGGAGCATCGGATAAGTGATTTACAGCGAGCCGGAATATAATAAAATGGATGAGATAGAGTTTAGACGTAAAGCATTGCAAGATAGTTTGGATGCGGGAAAGACCCAAAAGGAGCGTAATATATTGGGTCAGTTCTCGACTCCATTCCCACTCGCATGTGATATTATGCTATATTTACGTCGATTGATGGGGAGGGATGATATTTCGCTAATTGAGCCATCTATTGGAACCGGGGTTTTCTATTCAGCGTATAGGGATTTGTTTGTTGATAGTAGGGAACGAGTTCTCGGATTTGAGATAGATCCGTATTACTTTAAACCGTCTCAACAATTCTGGAATGGAACGAACCTGGAGCTCAGGTGTGCGGATTTCCTGACCCAACAGCCCGATGGAAAATTTGACATGCTTGTCGCTAATCCTCCATATGTTCGCCATCACCATATTGAGGGTGCAGTTAAACAACGTTTAAAGGGGGAAGTCCTTCGAGAGTCCGGATTGAATATTTCCGGATTGGCAGGGTTGTATTGCTACTTTATGATTTTGTCCTCAAAGTGGCTAAAAGATGGTGGAGTCTCTTGTTGGCTTGTCCCTGGTGAATTTATGGATGTCAATTATGGCGTGGCTGTTAAACAGTTCCTTCTCCAAAATGTAGAGCTGGTTCATATTCACCGATTTGATGTTAATGACTTGCAGTTTAGCGATGCTTTGGTAAGTTCTTGCATTGTCGTGTATCGCAACCATAAACCATCTGATAGCCAACCAATCCGATTCTCATTGGGCGGTAGTATCAACAATCCGGAGACGTGCAAAATATTAGATCGTGGGCAGTTATCATCAAAAACTAAATGGACCGGTCTCTTCGGAAATGATGCCGTTTCTGATGTTCCCGGAGCCACTTTAGGTGATTTCTTTACGGTTAAGAGGGGCATTGCAACTGGTGATAATGACTTCTTCATTTTGGATAAAGAAACAATCGCCAAATACAGTATTCCGGCGAAGTTCCTTAGGCCTCTCTTACCCAGTCCCCGTTATATTAAGGGAAATAGGATTGATAGTGAGAATGGATTGCCGGTTGTTGATCGACAGCTCTTCCTTTTCTGTTGTAATCTTTCAGAGGATATTCTACGAAGGGAGTATCCAAAGGTATGGGAATATATTTGTGTAGGCTATGAGCGAGGCGTTCAAGATGGTTATATTTGTAGCCGTCGTACCCCATGGTATTCCTGTGAAGAAAGAGAGCCGGCCTCCATCATCATGCCTTATATGGGACGATCGGAGACTAATAACCAAATGTTTCGGTTTATTCTTAATTCTTCTTCGGCAATCACAACCAATGTGTACCTTTTGCTATATCCTAAGCCGCAATATGTTCAGTGCATGAGGGATGAAAGTGTACTTCTGGATGTATGGCGTGAGTTAAATGCTATCCCTACAGAAACCCTCTCCCGAAATGGCCGTTTTTATGGAGGAGGTTTGAGGAAAATAGAACCGAAGGAATTAATGAATACTCCAGTTTATGGTATTGCTTCATTATTAGTTCCACATTCTTCGGATTATCAGTTATCCCTATTTGATTAAACAGGATTGTTTGTACTATTTCAGCAAAATTTGCAGATACACACGATTACACGTCATATGAGATGCGAGCAAATAGGAAAGCGAAGAGATACTTCGGTAGATATTATGGCGTATCGTGGAAGACCAAATATCGGTCTGCCGATTATGAGGCGTATTATCCAACCCATTATTAAATCTTCGAGAAGAATGAAAAGAAAAGTTGCGATCTTTATTTGTATAGTGTTATTAGGTTCGTCATGTTATGAACCTGGAGAAAGAGGTCTGTTTTTGAATAACAAGTCTGGTTATGAATTGACTTGTTTTGTGGCGGATGAGATTAATTCTGGGTTTAGTTATCCAGACACATTGCTTCATGCTGATCCCAATCCATTCTGTATTGCAAATAGCATTCTTGAATCAGGTTGGATTTTTGGTCGAAAAGGAAATTGGGAATCCATTTTGTCTGTTACACATTCCGGTGTGTTATCTGTTTATTTGTTTAAGCAAGAAGATGTGGATAATCTAGGTTGGAAATATCTTAGTGAACATAATGGTTATTTAGTTCGTTATGATTTAAGATTAGATGATTTGAAATTATTAAAAGATACACTTTATTACCCTCCAACAACGGCAATGAGGAACATTCATATGTTTCCGCCATATGAGAAAGTCAAAGTTCGTTAGAATGTTTTATGAATATAACGTGTGAATTATGAATGTCCTGAATCGAAACACTTTTAGGGGGAAGGCGTTGAGGGCTTTTTTGTTGACCGAGTTGCTGGTAGTCCTTGTGATCATTGGGATTCTGGTGCTGGTGGCGATGCCGAACTTGATGCCGTTGATCTCAAGGGCGAAGGCGACGGAGGCGCAACAGCAACTTACATTCCTGCATTCGTTGGAAAAGAGCTATTTCTACACCTATTCACGATATTCCGATGATTTGGAGGAACTTGGGTTTGAACAGGCTGCTCTTGTGACGGATGGCGGGAACGCCAACTATCGAATTGAGGTGGTGGAGGCCGGGGAGAACGGTTTCAAGGCTCAGGCGGTCTCAGTGGTTGACTTTGACAAGGACGGGGTCTTTAATGTTTGGGAGATAGATCAGGACAAGAACCTGAAGGAGACGGTGAAGGACTGATGTGATGTTGAGGCTGCTTTCCATATTCCCGCTTACGGTTATGATGGTTTCTGATGCGAAGAGCCGCACGGTGTCATCCTGGTGGCTGTCGGCTTCGTGATGATCGCGATGTACCACCCGATGTTCAAACTGGGGATGACCATTAGTTAGGGCTTGTGAATATACCGCCTTGAATCATTACAAGCTGGGGCGAAAAGTTCCCTCGCTTACAGAACGCTTTCATGTTACTGTGCCACTGACGTGGGTGAGGGCACGCTATGGCTGAAAAAGTAAAAGCCTAAAGCTATAGTTTTTCAGTCAAGGTGCCACCAGGGTGGATCACAGTGGTTGTGTGGCTGAAGGTGTTTTGTAAGAAATCATACGCGTCGAATTCGGCTTTCAACGCATTCGGAATCGCACTCATGAGTGGGGGGAGGTATAAAACTTAACCTTTACAAACACTATAAAGCCCAGGTTCGGTTTTTATTGCTAACTTTACAGACGGTTGAGGAACATTATTGTTTTTCAACCGTTTAGTTATTGTTGAAAACTTTACAACACAATGTTTGGGCAATTTACTCATTTTGATTCGTCGTGATTCTGGTCTAAATTTGACAGTGTTGATGACCGGTAATGCCGGCATCGCGATAAGCCGAAACACTAAAGCGACACAATAACTACTGAATATGCTATACCAGAAAAGAATCAATAAAATCATAGGTGACATCGACAAGTTCTTCGACACGATCGACCAGGCCTTGCTGATTTTCGGCGAGGGGGTGAAGAACTATCTTTATACTAATGTCGAGGCGTTCAAAGGGAATCTTCAGACGATGACCCGGCTGGAGAACGAGGCGGAACTCCTTCGCAGGGAGATCGAGGCCGGACTTTACAGGCAGTCAAGTCTTGTGAGGCTTAGAGGAGACATCATGCGTCTTCTGGAGGCCTTGGACCACATCATCGACACCTTGAACGACAATCTGTTCCAGTTCGAGATAGAGAGGCCGTTCATTCCGGTGGAGTTGAATGCGGATTTCTTGAAACTCACTGAGTTGTCCACTCAGGCTGTGGAGACGGCCATTCCGGCGGCCAAGGCCTATTTCAGGACTTCGGACAGTATCACCGAGAAGGTTCACAGGGTCTATTTCTACGAAAAGGAGGCGGACAAGCAGGCCAAGTCCCTCAAGAAGAAGGTTTTCCATACGATGGACGAATTAAGGCTCAGCCAGAAGTTCCATCTGCGCTACTTCGCACTCCACATCGAGGAGATTTCAATGGAGGCCGAGAAAGTGGCTGACCAGCTGTCGGTTATGTCAATCAAAAGAAGCATCTGATGGCAGTGACGGTGTTCATACTCTTTGTCATCATCCTGACAGGATGGTTCTCGGTGACGGATCTGCCGGTCGCTCTGGCACCTGCCGGAACCTGCCACACTGTGGCCAGACGGTTCCGTGTCCTGGGAATAATGCTTCTGCTATTTGTCGGGGTCGGCCTTTCCCGTCCTGTGTCTCCTCAGCTTGTTCCCGGCAGGGATTACGCTGTGGTGATCTTCGCCGCGACCTTGGCGGTAGTGGCCGTCAGGATATTCATAAAGGACGCTTCCATAGTGTTTTCTCTTGCCGGAGCGATAGCCGGGACGCGGATGCTCCAAAGCGGTTCGTCGGCGATCCGGTGGTCGGTGCCGCTTTCGTGGCTGGCCGCGGTCATATTCACAATCCTTATCGCCATCATTCTTTGCAAGGTAATCTCTGCGATTTCGTCAAGGTCTGATTGTCATCTGCTTACGAAGATGAACAGGATGGGGCTGGCGATGACGATCGCGGCCTCGGCGCTGATGCTTGCCATAGGGTTCAACCTTGGAGGGCTTGTTCCGTCGGTCTCAACGTTGGAATTCCAACTGTTGGTGTTTGCCGCTGTTGCCATAGCCATATGTTTGCTGGTAAAGGGCGAGGCCGGATCCAACTCGCACAGACTTATGGAGAGGTGCTTCGATGTCAATGCCGAGGCCGCTTTGGCGATGACGCTTGCCACCGCGCTTGTCACCTTGATCTTCTCTTTCGATTTGAGGATCGGGAATATTCAATTGAAAGCCACTCCTTTGGCTCCGGGGCTTCTGATGTTGGCTGGGCTTGCCGGTTGCGAACTGGCTCAGAACAAGGAGGTCAATTGGATGCCACTTGCCTCCAAGATCGGTACGGACGCGCTTCTGACTCCGCTTCTGGCGATGATTCTCGCCTGTCTTATCTCTGGTATGATACATCCGAACCTGTTCTCCTTGGTGAACGCCCAGGTCGGGCTCCTCATTATGCTTCTCGCCCTTGTCTCGGGCGGTCTGACGGTCATGTCGTTCCTTTATCTGCGCGCATCGAAAACCTCCGGCAGGACTCTTCGTGAAATGGACGATGAACTGAACGAGAACCGCCGGGCAATCAACGAGATGGAGATCAAGACGATGCAGGCGGAGAATGAGAACCTGCACAACCTGCTGGATCTCAAGCGCAAGGAGCTCGTCAGCGTGGCGATGAACCTGAGCGAGCAGAAAGAGTTCATGGACGGACTCTACGAAAAGGTCAAACAGGCTCAGGCGGAGATGGAACCGGAGAAGAAGGACGAACTTCTTCACGGACTCCGTACCGATCTCAATCTCAGAAGGAATTTCTCCAACGAGATAGATAGTTTCTATGCCCAGGTCGAGACCCTCCACAAGGATTTCACGACCCGGATGACCGAACGGTTCCCACAATTGACAAAACAGGAGAGACGCCTGGCTATGCTGCTAAGGCTCGGTTTCTCCACGAAATATATAGCCACATTGATGAATATAGCTCCGACAAGTGTCGAGATCGGCAGGCACAGGCTCCGCGCGAAGCTTGGCCTGGCCAGAGGGCAGAATCTGACGGAATTTGTCAAAACTATATAACCAAGTTTATTAATCGCTTAATGTTGTAAAGTATGAAAAGAGTTGTTTTTGTTTCTCTGGCAGCCTTTCTGGCAGTCTCGTTGTCCGCCCAGACAACGGACACGAAGAAGGATTCAGAGGTTGAACTGAACCAGTATGGTCAGCAGGTGAACTCCACTCCGGGACAGGTAAAGATCCAGGACGGAATCATGGTGCTGGACGCCAAGAAGATCGACTACAAGATGTGGTTCGACATCCGTGTGCAGGGCGACGCAGCTGTCTTTTTCGGAGGTCCGGACTTCACTTCTTCCCAACTTGACGGGAAGGATAATCCTAACCACATCGGAAACGGAATGTCCATCCGCCGTGCCCGTTTCGCCGTCAAGGCCCAGCTGGACAGGAACTGGTACGGAGAGATTGACACTGACTGGGCTGATGGAATATGTGAACTCAAGGATGCCATTCTGGCCTATAATGGAGTGCCCGGGCTTGAGATCAAGGCAGGTAATTTCAAGGAGTCTTTCTCCATCCAGCGCAACACCACATCCCGTTACCTTATGTTCATGGAACGCCCGATGGTGACCTCGCTCGCACCGTCAAGGCATCTGGGGCTGAATCTGACATATTCAAACAAATGGTTCTGGTTTGCCGGCGGTGTGTTCGGACCTGAGCTCAAGGGAGCCGAAGAGGCCACGGCCATGAAGGACAACAACAAGGATCTTGGCCGCAACGCAGGCCTGTCCTACACGGGGAAAGTAGTCTTCCGTCCTCTCTATAAGTGTTAGGAGTCGGCTCTTCATCTTGGCGGAGCGATATCCTACCGTGAGCCGAAGGTCACATCCACCGACGCTTACGGAGCCGCGCGCTACAGCAGCCGCAACTCTACGAGCATCAACAGGAAGAAGTACCTCGACACCGATGTCATCACAGGTCTTGACCATGAGCTTGCCTGGACCGCAGAGCTTGCCGGTTTCTACAAAGGGCTGCGCTATGAGGGCGCCTACCTCACCCGCGGGGCTTTTCTGGACAAGAAGATCAACAACCTCGGAACCCAGTGGGCCGACGGTTGGTACGCGCAGGCTTCCTATCTTCTTTTCGGCGGTCGTCAGAACTACGACTACGATGGCGCCAAACCGACCAGAATCACTCCTGGGCGCTCCTGGGGTGATGTCGAACTTGCCGTGCGTTATGAATATTGCGACTTCAACACCGCTGACTACTTCGGAGGAAGCGCGGAGGCGTTCAGTTTCGGGATCAACTTCTACCCGACCAAGAACGTGAAGTTTGTCATCAACTACCAGTACAACAACAATGACCGCTATGCCAACGGCAAGGGCAAGCTGTTCGTTGGTCACGACGCCGCCGGCAATCCTACCAAGGACTACACCAAGGTAGTAGAGGGCGCCGGCAAGGCCGGGGTTGACTACCATATGCTCGCGATGCGTTTCCAAGTCGCTTTCTAATTGATTTATAAAATATTATGAATATGAAAAAGATAGCATTGTTTTCGGCGTTGGCTCTCATTCTCGCCGGATTCGCCTCCTGCGTTGAGGATAAGATTTACGATGTGGCCAGCATTTCCGACATAAAGAACACCGTTGCCTACACAGAGGATGACGCCGTGACGGTGACAGCGAAAGTCACCGCTCTGGTGGAGATCACAAAGGTTGAGTTGCTGTACAAGGCGGGGACAGAAGCGGAAAAGACTGTTCCTATGACCGGAATGACAAATGATGCGGGCGTGTACCAAGGAACTATCCCAGCCGCCCCGGTCGGCACAAAGGTCGTCTATCACATTGAAGCGAGCACAGACGGGAACACTAAATGTTCTCCGGAGGTCTCCTACACCGTCGGTGAGGTTCCGATCGACTACACTGGCCTGGCTCTGAACGAGCTCAACGGCAACGACAAATTCATCGAGATCTACAACAAAGGGAAAGAGGACATCCATATTAAAGGAATATCCATCCAGAAGGACGGCAAGGATGTCTGGACGGCTCCTTCCGCCATCCTTAAATCAGGAGAGTTCGTTCTCCTTTACAGCACCGATGTCCAGGCCGATCACGCAGAGCATCCGGATGGCTATTTCTTTGGCTCAGGCCTTTCCGCCAAAAAGGCTGTCAAGGTGGAACTGTTCGACCCTAAAGGCGGAAGTCTGGACTGCTTCAATCTCGTGAACTTCGTCAAGAAGGCAAGCGCGTCCTACAGCCGTGTTCCTGACGGGACAGGGGCTTGGTACTTCACTTCCGCCACCCCGGCTGCCAAGAACGCCAACGAGACCGCTGACAAAGTCGAAGGTTTGGAATAGAATTATAGATAATGCCCACAAAGTCACGTGATTCGGAGCGAAGCGACCGAAGGGGTTCGGGGAAACCTTTCCCCGTGCCCCTCAGGGGCTGTCGCGAAGCGACTGGGGGTTGGATGAAAAGTGCGCGAAGCGCGAAGCGACCGAAGGGGTTTGGTGAATCCTTTCCCCGTGTCCACAGGGGCTGTCACGAAGTGACTGGGGGGTATGCATTAATGGAATTAACATATTCATAAATAATTGATTGCTATGGCAAAAGAAGAAATGAAGATTGGCGAGATCTCTAAGCCTCGCTTCGAGTTCCGCTCGTTTGGACAGTGCTTCTGTGAGGCACACAAGAGGATGGCGCGTCTGTCCGTTCCTGTTCCTGAGAAGGTCTGGGAGCGCTCAAGCGACGAGATTTACATCATCTCGCGCAAGAACGACATCAACAACACCAAGATCCGAGGCGGCAAGATGGACATCAAGACCTACGTTCAGACCGTCGATGGCCTTGAGCAGTGGAATCCGTTGATGAAGGGCGAGTTCCCTATCAGCGCCAAGGTGCTTGAGGAGGAGGTTTTCCCTGCCTTTATGGTTGAGATGCCTAAACTGACGAAGGACACCTACACCTACGAGGAGTTCATCGCGATGGTGAAGGCCAACCCTGATCTCGCCGCCGTGCGTGTCCACAAGCAGCGTTTCGGCTATATGGTCAATGACACGATCTGCGAGGTAGGTAATGTTCTCATCAACGGGGCCAAGGTCGTGACCATCAACAGCGAATCGACAGAGATCGAGGACATCAAGAAGACCATCAAGGATGTCGGTCTTGAGGGTGTGGAGAACATCAACTACCTCCAGGCCATCAAGCGTGTTATCGGAATGATTGACAAACCACTTGCAAACGAATAGATTATGGCACAGGAAATCGAAAGGAAATTTTTGGTGAACGGCGACTTCAAGTCGGATGCGTTCAAGGCTACAAGAATCACTCAAGGCTACCTCAGCAGTGTTCCGGAAAGAACTGTACGCGTGCGTGTGAAGGGTGACAAGGGATTCATCACCATCAAGGGAATCGGCAATGCCAGCGGCGCGAGCCGCTTCGAGTGGGAGAAAGAGATTCCTGTCGAGGATGTGAAGGCTTTGCTGGAGATCTGCGAGCCGGGTGTCATTGACAAGACCCGTTACCTTGTGAAGGCCGGGGAGCACACCTATGAGGTGGATGAGTTCTACGGTGACAATGAGGGACTTACGGTGGCCGAAGTGGAACTTTCCGACGAGAACGAGGCTTTCGACAAGCCGTCCTGGCTCGGCGAGGAGGTCACCGGCGACGCCAAGTACTACAACTCGATGCTGATGAAGAATCCTTACAAGAACTGGAAGTAGGGTCTTTGATTGGTGAGCCTGTCGAAGAGACCTTCAAAGCACAAAAGTTCAATTTAAAATATTCACGAATATGTCAGACCCTCTGGATATGAACAACTACCGCCTCGAAAAGCTTCCGAAGATGCAGAAAAGCGGCTTCGAGATCTGGATGGCGCGTCTCGGCGGCCCGCTCGCCATACTTGCCTTTGTCCTTATCTACTGGTTCGGACATTTCGGCTTCATCGACAGCCTCACCGCTGAATCCGTGTCGGGAAAGGCCCTGGCACGGCTGAACGAGATAGGCCTGCCCGCGTTCATAAGGTCCAACTATGCGATGTTGGCCATATTCACGGCGGGCCTTATCCTTTGGATGACCGAGGCGATTCCGAACTATCTCACCTCGCTGATCATCATCCTGCTCATCGTCCTCTGCGGTGTCACGACCCAGAAGGAGGCCTTCGCCCAGCTGGGACATCCGGTGATGTGGCTGAATATCCTTTCCTTCGTGCTCGCCTCGATGCTTGTCAAGACCAAGTTCGCCAAACGCCTTGCGATGTGGTTCGTGATCAAGTTCGGCAAGACCGCTAAGGGAGTCCTGTGGAGTTTCCTCATAATCAACATCGTGCTATCGATGTTCATCTCCGCCACGACCGTCAAGGCCACGATAATGCTTCCGATCTTTATGGTTGTCTGCGCCATCTACGGAGCGTCTGACGGTCACCGAAACAATTTCGGGCGCAACCTCGTGATCCAGAATCTGTTCCAAGTGAACATCGGAGCGAATGCCTTCTACACCGGAAGCGGCGCCCACCTGTTGGCCATCTCCTTGATCTTCGGCGCCGCCGGGGCGAGCCAGTTCGGTTACTCGGACTGGCTGGTGTCCTGCGGCCCGATGAGTTTCCTGATTCTGATCATCGGTCTTCTGATGGGGATGTACGTGTTCTTCCCGATGAAGAAAGACGAGCAGAAGCCGCAGATTGACGGCGGTCTGGAGCGTCTGAAAACCGAACTGGACGCGATGGGCAGGATGACCGTCGAGGAATGGAAGGCCGTTGGAATATTTATGGGTGTCCTTATCCTTTGGTGTACTGACAGCCTGCACGGGATCGACGCCACGACCGTGGCCTTCATCGGTGCCGTGATCGCCCTGATGCCGGGAATCGGGGTCGTGAAATGGAACGACGTTGACATCCCGTGGCATCTGATGCTCTTCTCCGCCGGAGCCTACACCTTGGGAGCCGGCTTGAACATCACCGGTCTGCCCGGCACGATGGTAAACGCGGCCTTCGACTCAATGGGCATCACCGACAACACTCCGTTTTGGGTGCTGTACGTCATCCTGACCTTCCTGATGATGTACTCAGGTCTGGTTTTCCAATCCAAGACCATCAGGACGATGATCTTCGTGCCGATCTCGATGGGCATCGCCGAACGGTTCGGCTATCCGGTCATCAGCCTCGCGCTTCCTGTCTCGATGCTGATCGAGCACGTCTATGTGCTGCCGTTCAACAGCAAGCCAGCCGCCCTTCTTTACAACACCAACCAGTACAGTATGACGGACGCCTTCAAGTTCGGCATCACGATGATGACCATCTCCTGGCTGATAATCCTCCTTTGGGGCGAGACCGTCCTCAAATGGCTCGGCATCACCCCGGGTTTGTTCTTTGTGGGATAATTTGTTATATTCGCAAATGTATGCCTAGGCTTTTTTGAAAGCCGCATCGTTATGGCGGACGGTGAAGAATGAGGCGGTTTTTTGTTATGATCGAGATTGACACCAGAATCCACGACCGCTACTCGATAGAGCTGAAAGTCGGCTTCGTCACCCGCAAGAAACTGCGGATGAACGACTTCTCTCTGGCGATGTGGTTCTTCGTGCCCGGCAGTCTCGACATCAACAGGGCCACCTATCCAAAGGATATGTTCTACCAGGATGTCAAGTCGAACATCCGCCTCATCACCCCTGTTTTCCTGCTCCGCGAGATAGTGGAAGGCCCGGCGTTGCCTCTTCGCAACATCCGCGAGGCGTTCATCCAGATGGCGTCCAACCCGACCCGGACCCTGATCTCTGAATATGAATATCAGATCAAGATGTTCGCGGCCATCGTCAAAAGCGCCCTGCGCGATGAATTGGCGCACATCAAGCAGAACCGCATCGGCTCGGACACGGAAATTCTCTGCGATGGCTTCATCCGCAACGCCGGAAAAATCTGTGATGAATATGTCGGACTGCGCACCATCATCAACGCTCCGACCGTTCCAGAGGGCGTGATGAGGATGTACCTTTCCGGGGACGAATTCATCTGCGACATCACCTGCAAGCATATTCTTGAACTCATCGAGTGGCTGAGAGGCAGGAAGTTGGATGAGTTGGCCGGCAAGGCGACGGCGCTTTACCGCAGGATCGGGAAGCATATGAGGCAGCTCGGCTACCCGGAGATCCGGAAAGATGACCGGCTGCACAACCGCATATTCATTCATCGCTTCAGCATCCTGAAAAAGTACATCGAGAGCGACCTTTACCTCCGCGCTCCTAAGCGGCGGGACGGGGTGATCGTGGAGCAGCTTTATTTCAGCATCGCCGCCGGTCTAGCGATGTTGTTCGCCACCGTGGTGAGCTTCGCCTTCCAGAAGAAGTTCGGCTCGCTGACCCTTCCGCTGTTTATCGCTCTCATTATCAGTTATATGCTGAAAGACCGCATCAAGGAGCTGATGCGTTACTATTTCGCCCACCGTGTCGGCAGCAAGTACTTCGACAACAAGGCGAAGATCATCCACAAGGACACCGAGCTCGGCTGGCTGAAGGAGGGCGTGGACTTCATCGAGCCGGAAAAGGTTCCCGCCGATGTGATGACCCTTCGCAACAGCTCGCACCTCACCGAGGTCGAGAGCGGCAACGTCACCGCCGAGAAGATCATCCTCTACCGCAAGTCCGTCCACATCGACAGGGACAAGCTTCAGGCTAATTCTGAATATTCTTTCAGCGGCATCAATGACATCATCCGCCTGAATGTCACCAATTTCATCAAGAAGATGGACGACCCGAGCGTCCTGATGCGCACCCTCGACGACGATGGATCCATCCAGACCGTTGATTGTGACCGTGACTATTACCTAAACCTAGTCCTCCAGTACCAGTACGACAACACCGCCGAGTTCAAGCGCTTCCGCATCGACCTCTCCCGCGACGGCATCAAGTCCATCGAAGAAGTCCGGTGATCACTTATTGGTTAACTTCCATTGGATAATGGTTATTGCCGTGGAATGCATCTTTCAGAACAAAAGGAATTTATCCTTATTAGGAGCCTCTGATTTGCGAATTTTTTCTTTAATGCGGTTTTTCTTCATGTAAACTGCACTTTTACTTGGTAGATTAAAAATCCGCAGTATAATAGAGGCTTCGAAACGGGCGACAACACAACTGAAAAAACGGATGTCGGTCTCATCCAGCAGATCGTGGAACTCGCGACGGAACTGTGTCATAATGCCACCATAGAGTTTGTTCAATTCCGCTTCAAAACGCTTTTGTCCCGCATCATCCACATTGATTCCACCAATCATGTCTGAGATTTTGTCGTAAACAGCCGCTCTTAATCCATATGGCTTCAAATTTTTATCTTGAGCCGAATAGAGGATGTCCGCCAATTTCTCCAGCCAAGAGCCTTGAGACAGGTATAGTTCCAGATAATTTTTTTTGATGATATCATAGTCAGTCTTGATTTGTGCAATGGATTTGTCTGCCTCATCCAATCTAATATCAGTCGTCTCTTTCAATATGAGGATTCGTCTGCGTTCCTCTTCTACCTTGCGGGCTTTTTTGTAGAATAATATTCCCACACTTAGAATCAAGATTATAGAAACCGTCACATAGCAAATTGTCCAGAAATGATGAATAATCAACTCCTTTTCCCTTTCATGACTTCGTTCAAGATAATAATTCTTCTGTGCTACGGAAGATGATTGAATCTGCATTTTAAGAACCTTCGCATCAAAGTCTTGTGTGGATTTGACAAGATAGTCGAAAGCCAGTCCATTTTCTCCGTTCAATCTGTAGATGCGTCCCATGCAGTAATTAAATTCAGTACTTTCTCCTTGCCCTTTTTTCTGAAGCTCTGATATAATTCTTTTCGAGTCGTTCTTTCTGCCAACCATATCTAGCAAGTATGCGTAGGCACATTCTTGATTTAGACTAAGGATGTCATGATCCCCAGACAACCTTATCGCTTCCTCAAACAACCCTAAAGCTTTCTTTTCATCTGCCAACTGACCAAAAGATAGCAAAAGACCGTATGCTGCCATGCTATAAGCTCTATAATATAGGGGGAATGACTCATCATTGATTATTTTCCGAAAAAGAGAATCAGCGGCATGATAGTCCATCATGCTGACATAGTTTTTTGCCTTATTGACTTCCATCATCCGCACGAAGTCATCATCACCGGATTCTTTGAAACAAACAATTGCCTTATCATAGCAGTCATTGCATTCTGAATAATTATAGGTATTAGTATAGGATAGAGCGATGTCTGAATAGACAAACCCCACAAATTTTCTGTTTTTTACTTTATCGGCATGTTCCAGTGCTTTGGAAAATGTTACAACTGCCTTATCATATTCGTTAGCGGCATTTTGGATTCGACCAAGGTAACATAATGATTTGAATCTGTCATCCGGAGATCCATGACGTTCATAATACTTGACAGCCTGAGTGATGATACGAGAATCTGTGACAACGACATGATTTCTGTCTAGAGCCATTGAATATAGCAATGAATATAGGGCTTTAGATGCTCTTCCATTTATTCTCAGTGTGTCTATAGATTCCATTATTGTCAACGCACTGTCTGGCTTGACCCACATCAAGGACTCCGCGGAAGCTAATGCCTCTTTCGTTTCCTTGTTAGTACAATAAGTAAGCATCAATGGCAAAAGTGTAATGCCTATTATTCTGGAAAGGTGCATACTGTTTTGATTTTTATTTACTCAAGTTTCGCAAGTGATTTAGGCCGCCGCCCCGG